>Ga0335069_10000225_pt1 | contig 98454 bp, 88 predicted proteins | sample Lox_Sample_11_FD_206714 | JGI IMG/M metagenome (GOLD analysis project Ga0335069, IMG submission 206714) | Soil microbial communities from Loxahatchee National Wildlife Refuge, Florida, United States - Lox_Sample_1.1 | ecosystem: Environmental > Terrestrial > Soil > Wetlands | place: USA... | reverse complement strand
TGAATTCTTCACCGCCGTAGCGGGCGAAGAGATTTGCCTCGCGAACGGCGGCGGAGACCGTCGTGGAAAAATTGCGCAGAACGCTGTCGCCAATGGCGTGTCCAAATTCGTCGTTGATACGTTTGAAGTGATCGAGGTCGAGCATGAGGACGCCGACGGGTTGCTGCTCGCGGCGGGCGATGGCGATCTGCTTGCGGCCATAGTCCTGCATGAAGCGGCGGTTGTAGAGGCCGGTTAGTTCGTCGTAGTTGGCTTGCTCCTTCATCGTGCCGAGATGGCGGAGGTTGGAGAGGGCGGAGGCGGCGCCGCTTAGATAGTTTTCGACGAGACGGCGGCGGTCGGCGGTGAGCACATCGGCAGTTGCCTGCATGCGGAGGGAGCCAATGATGATGCCGCCGGCGATCAGCGGACCGCAGAAGTAGTTTCCTCCGGAGGGCGGTGCAAATTTGGAGGGGCAGGGGGCTTGTGTGCGCACGTCGTGGATGAGGAAAGAGCGGCCCTCGCGCACGGCTTTGCAATCGTGCGGCTCTTCGATGACGGGACGGCTGCGAACCTCGCGGGGGAGCGGCGCGAGAGTCGCGACCGCTTCCAGAAATTTTTCCGGAGTTTGCAGTTTGAAGATGATGATCTGGCGGGGCTGAAAGCGTTCTTTCAGGGAATGCAGGAGGAGGTCATAAACCTCGCGCTCGGAGGTGCATTGGGTGACCGCTTGCGAGAATTGATTGAGGGCAGCGAGTTCTTCGCGTTCACGTTTTAGCGCGGCGGTCATGCGCGAGAAAGTGCGGAAGAGTGCGCCGAATTCGTTGTCGGTGGGCGGAGGCAAGAGCGGAGCGAGTTCACCGTGCCCGACTTCCTCGGAGGCTTGGGTGAGCTGCCGTAGCGGAGCGATGATCTGGCGCGTCCACACGGTTTTGAGAAAAAGCAATGCGGCCGCCATTAGCAGTGTGAGAGTGATGCCCGCCAGAAGGAGTTGCCGCATTAGCTCTTCTGCGGATTGCATCTGGCGCCCGTTTTCTTCTTCATCTTCTTTGCGCAGCTTGGCAGACTCGGTTCCGATGGAGTTCATGCGGAGGCGGCCTTCGGACATGGCGGAGGTCGAGTCGTAGTTCGACTCGGCGCGAGCTCTGGCGAGTGTGGACTGCGCCCAGCCGTCTCGGAAGGCTACAAATTCCTCGCGCATGCCTGCGACTTGCTGGGCGTGGCCGGGCTCGGAGGCTTCGAGATCGGCGAGGGCGTTGAGGTCGGCTAATGCGTCGGTTGCGACGCGGTCGTAGGAGATGAGGGCTGTCTCGTCGTGGGTGGTGGAATATTTTTGCGCGGCAAAGAACAGCTGGGAGACGTGGCCGAAGAAGGCCTGATTCTTGGCGAGTCTTTCTTTGGACTGGGCGGCTTGGCGATTGCCGCTGGCGATGGTGTGGTAGGCGAAAAATGTGAAGCCTATGGCGGAAAGCAGGGCTAGCAGGGGAGGGAGGATGAAGAGCAGTATCTGGTGGCGGATTTTCAGATTGCTAATTTTGAAGGCCATGGTGGGCCGCCGAAAACGAGTTCGACAGTGCAACAAATACCACGGGGGCTAAAGCCCCCAGATACTTTGACGACTTACGCGGCTCTGAAGCGCCGCTCCTCCACGGTCGAGCTGACGTCCCCGGCCATGGTCGAGACATCTCTCACCAGCGTTGAGCCGACTTCCCCCAGAAAAGCCGACATCTCCGAGGAGGTCAAGTCGACATCCCCATTTTTTATGCAGCCTGCTGGTAAAACGCCGGAACTCTATATCCTACGCTCGGGGATTGCGCGCTTCTAATTACCTTTGGGCGTCAGAGTTACTCTTTGGACGGTGGTTTATTACGTTTCATGGATGAGGAAATGATGAGAGCGTAGCGAGTGTGCGTTTCGATCAATCGCCCGGAAAGCTTGCAGCCCAGAACGCCCGCCTTGTGAACCATCACGTGCGGCGGTGACACGAGCCCTTGCCGGATGTGATGGGCTCCGCAATGCTCGGAATGTGGAGACGTGCGTTTGATCCCCGAGATTCAGAGCCGGGCAGAGCTGGTTGGCGACATCCTCAACCTTATTACCGGCACCAGCTTTTTGATGTTCGGGCTGGTGGCATTCGTAGTCGCCACGATTCGGCGCCGCGCCGGCGGGGTTCGGGCTATTTTGTTTCTGGGGATTTGGGCAATTATTTATGGCTCGCAGGCCTTCAACTACAACACGCTGCTGCTGGCGCTCGAACCTCGGCGGGTGGTGGTGTGCGCACGTTACATGCGGGCGGCGACGACGTATCTGGTGTTGGTGGCGGGATTACTAACGTTTCGCGAACTTACGCTGGGATTCGTGCGAAAAGCCGTTGGGGCGATGGCAATCGTGGCGGGCATTATTGCCGTACTTGGTTTCGGCAGGTTCCTTCTGACACAGGAGGAAAACTGGCTACTGGTTTATAACGAATTGCTGGCCACTTTCTCTCTGCTATTTTGGATACCCTTCCTGATTTCGGCGAAGTTTGCCCAGAAATATAGCCTCTTGCGCGATCGTGGAGTACTGCTCGCGGGTTACCCGATATTCAGTCTGGAAGCTCTTTACGCGAATTTAGTAAAGCCCTTCGGGTATCAGAGCAGCCGGATTTTGGACGATGTGGGATTCGGCACGTTTATATTGGCGATTGGCTATGTCTCGGTGAAGGGCGTATATGCGAGCGAGCGGCGGCTGTCCGCGATCGAAAACGAACTGGCGATCGCGCGGCAGTTGCAGTTTTCGATCCTGCCGACTACCACGCCCGATATTCGGAATCTGCGAATCGCCGCCGTATATGAGCCGATGACTGCTGTTGCCGGAGACTTCTACGAGTTTCTGCCGATCGACGAATACCGGGCGGGCTTTCTGGTGGCGGATGTTTCCGGGCATGGGGTTCCGGCGGCGCTGATCGCTTCGATGATTCATGTTGCGGCGCAATCGGTGATTGCCGATGCGGCGGAGCCTTCGAAAGTTCTGGGTCGACTGGAATCGACGCTTTCCGGGCAGTTGCGTGGGCAGTTTATTTCGGTCGCGTATCTGTACGTCGATGCGGAGAGGCGCGTGGCGCGTTACTCCGCGGCTGGGCATCCTCCGCTTCTTTGCTGGTGCGCTGGTGGACATGAGTTGACTCGCATCGAGAGCAATGGGCCTTTGTTCGGTGCGCCATCGGAGCCGGAATTTCCTACGCGCGAGATTTTCTTTGCGGCGGGTGATCGGTTTGTGCTTTACACGGATGGTTTCAGCGAGCCGGAGAATGCGGCCGGAGAGGCCTTTGTGGATGGCCGCGTGGAGCGGATTCTTCGCGACAATGCTTCGCGGCCGGCGGGCGAGCTGTCGTGTTTGTTCCTGGATGAGATTCGCGCGTGGGCGCCGGCGGGGACGCAGCAGCAGGATGACATTACGTTTCTGGTGATTGATGTCTTGTAGCTCCGATGTGGGGCGGTCCTGGGGCAAGGTGGGCGCTATCACCGTTTGTGGTGGATGTGCCGGACTGCCTTCAGGCAGGCTTTCGTTATCGAAAAGGACAGCAAACGATCCGCGAAGAGCGGCGGATGGGGTACGCATTGTTCAACTATGATGCGGCGGCGGATAAGTTTTCCGCAGATGCAAAGAGCCTTTCCGATTGCGGGCATGCCTGCCATACGGTTGTGAAAGCGAAAGATTACATGTTCCATCCGTACCAGAAGCGGTGAATTTGCGGTGCTCATCGCGGATGTTGCAGGGGAGCTTCTTTAGGCGCGGCGGGTTGCGCGGGACGATTCCTGGCCTCGTAAAAGAGCCAGAGAAGAGACAGCACGACTCCTACGAGTACGATGGAGAGCCATTTGCATCGGCCTTGGTAGCCGCCTGGGAGCATGATCCCGCTTAAGACGCGGTTTGGGCCGGTATGGCAGCCTGAAGTAAAAGCTAGGCGAGAAATTCACAATTGGTGCTTCCAGCGGGCCGGAGCGCAGTCGATCAAGGGCACAGTTTTCCGCAATAGAGGCAACTACTGTTCGGAGTCTAACCCTGGACTCACTCGAAATACGTGACCGTCGGGATGGCGCAGATGCATCTCGCGGACGTGCCACGGCGTATTAGTGGGAGAAAAATTAATTTCGAGACCGGCGGCGACGCAGTGCTTATGCATCTCGTCAACGTCGTCGACCCAAACTGACATCCAGACGCCCTTGTCGGCTTGTTCGAGTTGAAAGGTGGTGGTGTGGGTGCCTTGTCCCCGGCCGCTTTGGGCTCCCTGACAAAGAAAGATGGAGGTTTGCTTGCCTGAACCGGCGGGGCCGAAGCAGGCCCATTCAAACCAGGCGAAGGTCGGGGCGATGCCGGAGATATTCAATATGGGGGTGAGAGCTTTGGCCTCCAGGGTTCGAGCAGGATAGCAACGGGCCGGTGAGTTCAGCACGTTGCTTACCGCCGTCTGCGCCAACCTAAGATGATGCCGAGGCCGATGCCGATCAAGACTGCGGCGGAGAGCTTTCTTCGGTCAGTGATCGGAATATAGCGAGTCTGCCGATCGCTCACTTCCATAACTCCGAGGGGAACGGTTCTGGCTCCGCCACCGCCACCGCCGCCTTCGCCGCGGGCCTTGGAGTCACCGACACCGCCGGTGCCCGCCCCGCCACCGTATCCGTAAACGACCTTGGCGACCGGGATGATGGTTTTTCCCTGAGCGGATATGGGCTCGCCATAAACGGCTTTGACATTCGCCGTGAGGATGCTTTGTTTGAGGGATTCGAGGATCTCGACGCTACTCATGTGCGGTGCTCCTTGGTTGGTACGGGTTGGATGAATAAATCGGCGATAGGGAGGAAGTATCTTTGAGGCTTTGGGTGGCGGGATGTGAATGCAATACCACCAAGGCCACGAAGGTACACGAAGGCAAAGCGACGAACTTATCCGCCGCGCCGCAGGCCAGGGCGGCCGTTTTGAGAATTTGTGAGTTTGAGTTTCGTTGATGCGGCTCCTCTGGTACGCTTCCGAGACCGGGGAGACGCATGGCTGAAAACAAAACCAAGGCTACCGAAGCGAGCGTTGAGAGCTTCATCGAATCGCTACCTGAGGCGCGGCACGATGACGCGAAGGCGCTGGTCAAAATGATGCAGTCCGTGTCGCGGCAGAAGGCGAAGATGTGGGGCGCAGCGATCGTCGGCTTTGGTAGTCATCATTATCGTTATGAGAGCGGACGAGAGGGTGATATGCCGTTGATTTGCTTTTCGCCGCGCAAGTCCGGCAATGTTGTTTACAACATGGGGTCGGCTGAGAAGTCACTCTTGGAGAAGTTAGGCAAGCACAAGCTGAGCGGGAGCTGCCTGCACATCAACAAGCTTTCGGATGTCGATGCGAAGGTGCTCAGGACGCTGGTTGAGAAGTCGTTTGCGAGGGCGAATCAGGGAGCGGTGAAGACCAGGAAATAGTCGACCTTATCGGCTTTTACGAAGTCGTATGTTTTCTGCAAATGGAATCCAGCTTTTGCCGCCTCTTCGATGATCACGTCGCGGCCCACACCGTGGTCCGTGCCATTTCCGTTGCGGTCGATGATGCCGAGTCGCGCCCCTGGCCTGAGAGAGGGACGAAGATGTAGCAACAATGAAACGGGATCGGCCACCTCGTGGTAGGTTTTTAAGAGAAGCACGGCGTCGATGGCATCTTTCGGGAGCAGCGGGTCGTCGCTCTTACTCAGGATGGTTTTGATGTTGGAGAGCGACTCGTCGTGCGCGCGGCGATCGATATGACTTATCGCTTCGGGATTTATATCGACGGCGTAAACCGTGCCATCGTGTCCGACGCGGCGCGCGGCCCTGACTGTGAACCAGCCCGAACCCGCTCCGATATCGGCGACGCTTTTGCCAGCTGAAATTCCTAGAATGTCCATCACGCGGCCGATTTGAAGCCTCTGATCGCGGCCCGGAGACTCGAAGATGGAGAGGTCGCCGGTATAGGGAGTGCTGGTGGGGCGGCTTGGGGATTTTGCGGAGGAGGAATTCTGAGCGGCCACTTGGGACGCGATCAGCAGTGACAGAAGGCAGGGAAGCAGGATGCGACTGCGGAAGAGACTTCTCATCTGTATTTTGACTCTGTCACCGTGGCGGAGGTTAGCCATTCACAAAATAGCCATCAACAAATAAAGGACCGCTGGCGCGGTCCTTTATGGACAACTGTCGGTCATAGCGGGCAGGAATCCCGCCCATGCAAAACTCTACTGCTTCGGCGGAGTGGCCGGCTTCGCTGGCGCCTTGGTGCCGGTGCCCGTCTTTGGCGCTGGCTTGGCTGGAGTTGAGCCCGGCGGTGGCGGCGCTACGCCGGACTGCACGTTGTATGCCTCGACGACGTTTTGTGTGATGTCGACGGCGGGACCGTACCAGATCACTGGACCGCGCGGCCACTGTTGGGAGGTGTCGAGGATCATGCCGTAGCCGTTGTCGCCGGCGAACTTCACGATGATCGGCGCCATCTTGGTCAGGATCTTATTGCCGATTTCGCCCTGCTGGTTCTGGAAATCTTCCTGCGCGTCCTGCTGCTCGCGGTCGAAGGCTTTCTTCTTGCCTTCGATCTGCTTGACGAGCTTTTCGCGGGCGTCGTCGTTCAGCTTGTCCTGTTGCGTCTGGAGCTGCTTCTGCAGGCTCTCGAGTTCGTCGCTCTTAGACTTCAGGTCGGTCTGCTTGGGCTCGAACTTCTTGCTGAGTTCCTGAAAGTCTTTCTGTCCTTCATTCGAGGTGAAGATGGCCTGCTCGATGTTGATGGTGCCGACCTTGGTGCCCATGGGCTTGGTGGGCGTCGCCGAGGGGGCGTTCGGCATGGGGGCAGTGGTTGTCGGAAGCGTGGATTGGCCGGCAGCGGGTTCGGTTTGGGCCAGAGAAATAAGGGAGAGGCCGAGCACGACGGCCGCGAAGCGCGCAAACTTGCTGATCATTGGATCCTTTGGACTCCTTCGGAATTTTTCGGGAACGTAGATGCTCCAACTCGCACAGGCTTCGGGAACTGACCGGCCGAATGATTGATACGCCGATCAATACTGCACCCGAGCGCGAAGGCGCGCACCGGCGCCCTGCTCGTCACGCTGGAACGCAAGCGTGCGTCACCCAGATTTCCTTGATTGGGTGTGAACGCTGAAATTATACGGAGGGCAGGGGAACAGCGTCAACGGTGGAGTCGATATCAACTTGCGGTCCGCCGCCGTGAAGTGCCTGCTGCAGATTTTCCATCAACTCATTCGAGGTCCAGTTCGTCGACCAGTATCTGGCCACGGTGCCGTCGGGCGCAATCAGCACCACTATCATCGAATGGGTGATGATCCCGGCATCCCCGCCCCCATACTCGAGGCCGAAGGCTTCCGCCAGCTGATGCAGATCGGCGGAATTGGTGGAGGCGAAGTCCCAATGCGCGAAGCCGCTCTCGTCGCCGTCGAGATAGTTGAGCCCGTACTTTCGTAGCACCGCGGGAGTGTCATATTTTGGGTCGAAACTGATTGTGACGAGGTGTGTGTTGTTATAGTCCTTTGGATTTTTCTTGAGCTGGTTGTGAATCTGGGCGAAGGCGCCGCTCAGCCGCGGGCAGAAATCCGGCATGGGACAGCGCGTATAGATAAAGGTGACAAGAACCGCTTTGCCGGAGAAATCCGTGAGATGGATTTTGCGGCCGTCCTGGTTGGTGAGGGCGATGTCAGGAGCGTGTGCGCCAGTCGCCAACATTTTCGACCCGGGCGGCGGATAGAACTGCCCGCGCCCGGAGCGGTCGGTGATACGAACATCTTCGAGGCAGTAGTTGCTGCGGTCGAGACCGACGGCGACAGTGGCCGTGATCCTGTCGCCGGGTTCGACTTCGCGCAGCACCGCTGGGTCTTTGACGCGGTACGGCATCGCCATGGCGGACATGAAACCGGGAATGTCGCCGTGGTTCACGACGATCTCGTTCGTCGTCACGTTCTTTTCCACTACCTCGCCTTGCAACGGGTATTTGTGCGTGCAACTCGTAGCCGCGGCCAGAGCGAGTAATGCGATGAGAAAAGGAAACTGTCTTTTCATGAGGACTACCTTCATTTTTCATCCTCACATGCGAAAAGGCCAGCGTCAGTAATGAAACCGGAAGCGCATCTCGACAAAGATCTCTCGCGGGTTATTCCAGTGGAAACCGCCAAAGGTCGTGCTGTTGTCAAGTTCAACGCGCCGGTTGGCTACGTTAACCCCATTGACGGAGGCCGAATATCGTTCTCCGAAATCCTTGCCCAGAGACAGGTCGAAGGTGGTGTGCCCTGGCAAGTAGTTTCCGGGATAGGGCTCATCCGGAAATGCGTTGCTGAAGCCCGATCCATAGTAAACGTTGGTTGAGGCATAGGAGTGCCACGGAAGAGAAACGTCGGCTCCCACGTTGAGAGTGTTGCGCTGATCGTGGTCGAGAGGGCAAAGGCTCGGCAATGAAGCGTTTGATCTCGAATCGTCAGAAGAGCAGAGATCTGTAGTGAAGTCCGTGAGCCCTCCCGTGATCGCGCCGCCGCCGTAAGCAACCTGATTGGAGTAGGCAAGATGCAACTGTCCGCGACGGGCAATGCGCGGTGAGCGTAGAGTCAGCTCCCAGCCTCGGATCAGAGCCTCCTGAATGGTGAGTGGGAAAAAGAGGTTTGACTCGCCGATCACATCGTGGTCGAAGAAATTATTGACGCGGGTGCGGAAAGAGTCCACGTCAAGCGTCCACCCACGAAACGGCATAGTGACGCCAAACTGAAATTCCTCGTCGCGCTCGCCGTGCAGCGGAATAAAAGAGCAACCGTTCTCGGTGCAGAACTGCTCCAAGGTTCCGGAGGCGGTCAATAAAGGTGGTGCCTGGTAGTAGTGGCCATAGAATCCGCGGAAGGTCCAACCGAGGCGGGGAATGGTTACGGTTGCACCGAATCGCGGGCTGATCGAATTCTCGGTGATGCCGGCGCCAGAGAAGCGTGTCGGACGGAAGCCGGCCGAGAGGGTCAGCCAGGGAAACGGTTTGAACTTGTCGTCAAGAAAAAACGCGGCCAGACCACCGGATGCGGGCTCGGAATCTACAAAGGGTGGCGGCAATTCGCCGCTGACGCAGTTCGGATAGGAGAATTGCGGGTCACCGTTCGTTGCGCAGTTGAAGAGAATTCCAAGCTCCTGGCTGTCGTTCTGATGGAATCCGTAAAAGCCGGCCTGCAAGTCGTTCTTCGAGTAGTTTGCGCTGAAACTCACCTGACCGCCGGCATAAGTCGAGGTGTGACGGTCAGTCGTGGCGGTGGGATAGTCATTGGGAGAACTCTCGTAATCGGCGCTGTTGCGATGAAAAAGCGGCGAGGCCGTCAGCATCAGTTTCGAGTTGAAGGTGTGAACCCATGAAGAATTGATCAGTACATCGGATTCGTGGTCGCCATCGCGTGTACCCGCACTGTCAAACTGTGAACTCTCCAGATCATTAAAGTCCGGATCGTAAGGCACCTGATAGTAGTCCTTGCGCAGGGCGGTGACAAATCGAAGCTGGTCGGAGGGATTGACATTGAAAATCAGCGACGCAAATCCTCCATAGCCGTTCGCGGCATCGTGAACCACGGACGGAATGGGCGGCTGCAATCCCAGATCGCTGCGATTGCCATTGATGCTCGCGTAATAGGCAAAGCGCTGCGAGTGGCTGCCGAAGCTGAGGGAGTCGTTCGTTTGATAAAAGTTGCCGGCGCTTAGCACCAGTTCCGCTTCATTGTTGCGCTCGAAGCCGGTACGCGGCGCGATGTTGAAGACGCCGTAGGTCCGGTCGCCATATTCCGCGCCGTAGCTTCCGCGGTTCACCTCGAGATAGTCGATGTCTTTGGGGTCGAACTGTGGCCCGATATTGCTGGCGATGTTCGTATTCGGAACGGGAATACCGTCCACCAGCCAGGTGGTCTGGTGTCCGCCGCGAATGTGAAGCTGGTCGTGCGTCACGTAGGCGCCCGGCACGTAATTGGTGATCATCGCCATGCTATTGGTGCGGTCGGCGCCGGGAGTACGGTCGATTTCATTGCGACTGACGAGCGTGGTCGGCGTGAAACTGTCGGTTGGGGCGACTGCGCCTTCGGCGGTGACGCTGACGTTCTCGGCGTTGCCCGCAATCTGCAACTGAAAGTGGAGAACCGGCACGGTGCCGGAGATGACCGTGACATTCTGCTCGACCTGCGCGAATCCTTTGCTGGCGACTGAGACTGTGTACTCGCCGAGTGGAACACCATTGAACTGGAATGCGCCGCTGCTGTCGGAACTCGCGGTCTTCGACCACTCCGAAGATTTGGAGCGCAGCATCACCATGGCGTCCTGAATCGGACGATGCTGCGGATCGTGGATCACGCCGCGCAGCGCGCCGTTGACATCGGCATGGGCCGCGGATGTGAGCATAGCGACACAAATAATAAAGATGGAACTTAAACGTGAATAAAAGCGCCTCATTGGTCTCCTGGAATGCCGCCATTGGCGGATGCGAAGGTGCAGCCCCGGCCGCACGCTGCGCGTGCTCGATGCTGAATGTGGCTGCAACGATTGCTCTATTTCATTCGCTGGGGAAAAGAGTTAGCTGCGAGGAGGCGCGCGGGCGGAGTCCGGGCCGAGGAGCGGAGCGGAGAGGCGGACAGTCGAAATGGCGAGCGAGGCGGATTCGACCGTCAGGTTGACGAAAGAAGACAAGCGGCTCGCGGGCTGCGCCCAGCCGGACGTTACCGTGCTGCGGCAGCAGTTGTGATCGCAGCAGCAGCAATCGCGGGAAGTGAACGAAGCTTCGGGGTGCGAGGATGCAGAGTCGGTTTGGGCCGTTGCGGGTTGCGCCGACGGTTGCGTTGCCATCCCGTGGCAGTGCATCGCGGAGTGCTGCGCTGGTGTATTGGGGACAGCCGCCGCCGCAGCATCTGCCATCCGCATGCGCATGCAGTGCATACCTGCGGGCGGCGCGGCATGCGCCAGCGCCGCCGGTCCCAGGAATGGGACCAGCATGACCAGCGTCAGAAATCTGGCAGTCCAGCGGTGCATCGCGATTCGGAAATCCCCACTAAACGCGATTCGCGCCCCACGCGCGAGTCGCCTGAATCATAACACTTAAATGGCGCACATCGTCTGGCGGGCTACGAAGTGCGCCGGCTTTCTTTGCCGTAATTTCTGCAGCGCGAATTTACGCGGTCTTTCTTGCCGCTTGCGGCTGATACGTTCCCGGAGTTGTGCGGCCTGCAATCGCCAGTCGGTTCCACGCATTGATGGTGGCGACGGCCAAAGTCAGGTCGGCCAGCTCTTTTTCGGAGAACTGTTTCTTTGCCTGCTCGTAAATTTCATCGGGCACGTGCGTGTCGGCAACGCGCGTGACCGCGTCGGTCCACGCAAGCGCGGCGCGCTCGCGGTCCGTGTAATAAGGAGACTCTTCCCAGGCGTCGAGGGAGTACATTCTTTGGTCCGTCTCGCCCGTGGCTTTCAAATCTTTCCAGTGCATGTCGAGGCAATAGGCGCAGCCGTTGATCTGCGAGGCGCGCAGCTTGATCATGTGCAGAAGTTTTTCTTCGAGGCCGCACTCGTGCAGATATTTTTCCAGGCCGAGCATGGCGTGATAGGCGAGCGGAGCGATCTTCGCGTAGTGAATGCGTTCTTCCATGACTTTCTCCAATCGGTTAAATCGAAATTGACGGGTGAAGGGCGCCAGGAAATCTGGTTAGGTTATAGATGAATGGGCGGCGGTGGGGATGAGAAAAAAGTGCTCGCGTGGCTTCGCGGGCTTTTCGCTGATTCGGGTGGTTCCTGTACCATTTTGCGTATGCCCGACCTTGGCCAGCGGCTGCTGAAGACGATTCGATCGCATGAATTTCTGCGTGCGGGAGATCGTGTGGCTGTCGCGGTTTCGGGCGGAGCGGATTCGGTGGCGCTGCTCTTTCTGCTGGCGGATTTGCGGCAGGAGTTGGGAGTTGTGCTTTCTGTGGCGCATGTGAACCACAAACTGCGCGCCGAGGAGTCGGATGAGGATGAGGCGTTTACTGCAGAGCTTGCCGCGCGTTTCGGGCTCGAATGCGAGGTAGAGATTGCGCCGATTGGGGCGGCAGATACGAGAGAAGATTCAGGGGCAAGGCCTAATCTCGAGGCGGCGGCGCGTGATCTTCGCTATGCATTTTTTCGGAGGCTTATTGCGCGGGGCCGCGTCAGCAAAATTGCCACGGCGCACACTCTAGACGATCAGGCGGAGACGGTTCTTCTGCGCATGTTTCGCGGGACGGGAATTCGCGGGCTCGCGGGGATTCTGCCGCGGCTCAATGCTGATGACCGAAACGATTCGAACGGCGAAATTATCCGTCCGCTGCTCACCTTCCGCCGCGCCGAGCTGCGGAACTATCTCCGCGTCCGTGGCGAGAGCTGGCGCGAGGATTCATCGAACTGCGATCCGAGTTTTGCACGTAATCGCCTGCGGCAGCGACTGCTTCCAGTGATTGCGGAAGAGTTCGGCGTGGCGGCCATCGCGCGCATCGCGGATCTGGCCGAGATTGCTCGGGCGGAAGAAGAATATTTGGCGGGTGCAGAAAACCTCGCCGCGCGCCATCTCAGTGCTGCTTCTCTCAATGCAAGAGAATTGCTTGCGCTTCCATTGGCGATGCAGCGGCGCGTCGTTCGTACGTGGCTGACGGCGACTGCTCCCGACTGCTCTCTCTCTTTTCCCTTGATTGAAGAGATTCGGCAACTGGCGCGCGACGAAGCGGGGCGCAGGCTGGAAGTTCCCGGCGATCCCACGCGCACCGTTCGCCGGGGACGCGCCGAGATTGTGATCGAAAGGTCTGCGCCTCAGGCGGGTGAGCAATACGAATATGTCCTCCGGGTTCCGGGCGAGGTGGATGTGCCGGAGATCGGCGCGCGCGTTGTGGCGGGTCTCGTCGATGTAAGTTCTGTCCCTGAGCCTGAGAGAGAGGCCCTGCTCGATCCCGCGCAGATCGGCGAAGAACTCCTCATTCGCAACTGGAGGCCGGGGGACCGGTACTGGCCGGCGCACAGTTCGCGCGAGAAAAAAGTGAAAGACCTGCTTGCGGACTTACATCTGACCGGCGCGAAGAAAAAGTTGTGGCCGGTTGCGGTTGACGCGCAGGGGCGCATCGTCTGGATGCGCGGATTCGCCCCTCCTGAGGCGTTTCTCGCGCTTGGTAGGCAGGCGATCTTGTTGTCGGACATCACGCAGAAGGTGTGACCTTTCACGCCCACTTTTGCTGGCCCCAAGTGCTATCCTTTACTCGCCATGCCCACACCGCCGAGCAATACCCTGCGCCAGGTTATTTCGGCCGATCAGATTCAGAAACGCGTCCGCGAACTCGGACGCCAGATTTCCGATGACTATCGCGGCCAGTCGGTGGTCGCGCTCGGCATTCTCGAAAACAGTTTCATGTTCATGGCCGACCTGGTGCGCGCCGTCGAAGTGCCCATGGTTTGCAGCTTTATCAAGCCGCGCTACAAGCAGCTCAACGAGTCGCAGGCGCCGATGCTTGAGATTTACTTCAGCCACGAAATGGCGATCGCGGGCAAGCACGTCCTGCTGGTCGAGGGACTGGTGCATTCGGGCGTGACGACGGATTTTCTGATGAGCGATCTGCGGGCACGTGGGGCGGCCTCGGTGAAGCTGGTGACGCTGCTGGATCGGCAGTCATCGCGGAGGGTTCCGCTGCAGCCGGATTATTTTGGGTTTTTGGTGGATGATGCGTTTCTATGCGGGTACGGGTTGGGAAGTCCCGAGCAGAAGGAGCGTAATTTGCCGTACCTCGCTGCGGCGTAGAGCGAGCTTTTATGAAGCGTGCGATTCAAGTGGGAGTGACGGTCTTAGTCGCCTTCATCGGTGCCTCAGCGATCTCCCTCTGGCAGGCTGATCAGCGTGCTCCATTGATCAGCCGATCTCAATTTGCGTCGCAACTCGATGCAGGTAACGTTAAGAGCGTCGGAATCGTTAAGGGCGTCGCATACGTGGATGGACCCCGAGGGGAGTTTTCACGGTTTGTGGCGCCAGATGATAATTCACCACTGCTCGCCGATCTTCAACGACGGGGTGTAAGGGTCGGCGTGCACAACCCGAAAAGCCAGAATCTGTTGACCTGGCTTACGCGTTTTGAATCCAGAGTTCGTTTCGGTTCGTAGCTCGAGGTGGTTCACTCGGTTTGGCTCGCTACTCGTAACTCGCGGCTCGCAACTCCGATGACTTCTGTACCCACCCGATTTTCCCGTTTTTTTGAAAAAGGTCTAGAATGAGAAGGCAGCTTTTTTAGGTCGAATTTCCGCCGATGGCATCTAATCAGTGTTGTTGTGCGGCCTCTATTCTTCTTCGTGGAAAAGGCTGCATTTTTCAGGAGTTCCAGTGAATTCAACGATCAAAACGGTACTTTTCTGGGCGGTTATTGTGGTGTCGGCTGTCCTACTGTGGCAAGTGGTCCGCACGGGTACGACCGGACCGAAAGAGAAGGAAATCGGCTTCTCCGATTTCCTCGCCAAGGTTGATGCGGGGGACGTTCGCGACGCGCAGTTTATCGGCCAGGAGGTCAAGGGCAAGCTCAAGGACGACTCGCAGTACCACACCATCGTCCCCGCCAATTATCCCGACATGTACAAGAAGCTGAGCGACAAGGGCGTGCCCTACAGCTTCAAGGACATCTCGAGCGGCTCGTGGCCGAGCTGGCTGCTGAATTTGGCGCCGCTGGTGCTGCTCGGAGCGCTGTGGTTCTTCATGATCCGCCAGATGCAGACAGGCGGAAACAAGGCGCTGTCGTTTGGCAAGAGCCGGGCGCGGCTGCTCTCGATGCAGCAGAAGAAGATTACGTTTAAGGATGTCGCAGGCGTCGACGAGGCAAAAGAAGAGCTGCGCGAGATCATCGAATTCCTGCGCGAAGCACAAAAATTTCAGAAGCTCGGCGGACGCATTCCGAAGGGCGTGCTGCTGGTTGGGCCTCCGGGAACCGGAAAAACTTTGCTGGCCCGGGCTGTGGCTGGCGAGGCGAATGTTCCGTTTTTTTCGATTTCCGGTTCTGACTTCGTAGAGATGTTCGTTGGCGTGGGCGCGAGCCGCGTGCGCGATTTGTTTGAGCAGGGCAAGAAGAATGCTCCCTGCATCATTTTTATTGACGAAATTGACGCGGTCGGCCGTCATCGCGGCGCCGGCCTTGGTGGTGGGCACGACGAGCGCGAGCAGACTTTGAACCAGTTGCTCGTCGAGATGGATGGTTTTGAATCGAACGATGGCGTGATTTTGATGGCCGCTACCAACCGGCCTGATGTGCTTGATCCGGCGCTGCTACGGCCGGGACGTTTTGACCGGCGCGTAGTGGTGAATCGTCCGGATGTGCGCGGGCGCGAAGAGATCTTGCGGGTGCATACGCGGAAGATTCCTCTTGCCGACGATGTCGATCTATCGGTTTTGGCGCGCGGCACACCGGGCTTCTCGGGCGCCGACCTCGCGAATATGGTGAACGAGGCTGCTTTGGCTGCGGCTCGGCAGAATCGCAAGGCCGTCCTGCAATACGACTTTGAAGTGGCAAAAGACAAAGTGTTGATGGGCGTCGAGCGCAAGTCGCTCCTGCTCACCGACGAAGAGAAGCGCAACACGGCCTATCACGAGGCCGGACACGCGCTGGTTGCGGCGAAGATGCCTTACGCGGATCCGGTGCACAAGGTCACGATCATTCCCCGCGGCATGGCGCTGGGCTTGACCATGCAGTTGCCGGTGGATGACCGCCACAACTACTACAAAAACTACCTCGACACGCAGATCGCCATCCTGATGGGCGGGCGCATTGCGGAAGAGCTGGTGCTGAACCAGATGTCGACGGGCGCGGGCAATGACATCGAGCGCGCCACCGAAATGGCTCGCAAGATGGTCTGCGAGTGGGGCATGAGCGAGCTTGGGCCGCTGACCTTCGGCAAGAAAGAAGAACAAATCTTCCTTGGCCGCGAGATCGCGCAGCACCGCGATTACTCCGAGGCGACGGCGATTCAGATCGACGAAGAAGTAAAGAAGATCGTCAGCACCGGCTACGTCACGGCCAAAGGGATCCTTAGCGAGAACCGCGAAACGCTCGAGAAGATTGCGAAGGGCCTGATCGAGCGCGAAGTGCTCGATGCGTCGGAGATCAAGTTACTGGTCGATGGCCAGGATCTGCCGCCGATCAAGCCGCTTCCGGCGAAGCCTGCGGAAGACGTGCAGCAGGTGCTGAAACCGGAGCGGACGCCGGCGAAGAGCGGAGAGAGACCGGCGACGGCGTAAGTTCTCAGTTGTCAGTTATCCTTTCAGTGGGCGGCCTTTTGGCCGCCCTTGTTGTTTTCGGCCCGAGCAACATTTGTAACCTTGCTCTTGTAGAATTTAACGATCCATGCAACTCTCCCTCGATTCCAAAGTTGCTCTCATCACCGGAGGCTCGCGCGGAATTGGCGCGGCTGCGGTTCGGCTGTTCGTCGAGGCCGGCGCAAAGGTTGTCTTCAACTATCAATCCGCCAAAGCGAAAGCTGACGAACTGGTGCGCGAGTGCGGAGCGGCGAACTGCCGGGCGGTGCAGTGCGAATTGTCGAGCCCGGTTGCGGCGGCGCATCTGGTGTCGTCAGCGGTCGAAGCTTTTGGGCGGCTCGATATTCTGGTGGCCAATCACGGGATCTGGCCGCCCGAGGACACGCCCATCGATAAGATGACCGACGAGCATTGGCTGCGCACGATTGCCGTGAACCTTAATAGCGTCTTCGGGCTGATTAAGCATTCGGTTGCGCAGATGAAGAAGCAGGAGCGGCAGGTCGAGAGCGCAAAGGGCGATAGGCCTCCCGTTCCGACTGGACATATCGTGCTGGTCAGTTCGACCGCGGGACAGCGCGGAGAAGCCTTCCACTGCGACTACGCCGCCAGCAAAGGCGCGCTCATTAGCATGGTGAAAGGGCTTTCGACGGAACTGGCGCGCGACAACATTCGGGTGAACTGCGTGGCTCCGGGATGGGTCGCGACCGACATGTCCGCCGATGCGCTGGCCGATCCGCCAACGCGGGCCAAGGTGTTTGCTACGATTCCGCTCGGCCGCGTGGGAACTACGGAAGAGATTGCCGGGCCGATTTTGTTTCTGTGCACTCCGTACGCGGGGTTTATTACTGGCGAGATCTTTAATGTGAATGGTGGGGCGGTATTGGTGGGCTGAAACGGGCCTGGTGTTTCGACTGCTCAACCCTCGAAATGCAACTGCCTGAGACAGCTAAAATCACCTATGCGAGCTTCTAACACAGAGAGCATGAAACGTCTCGCTATAGCTTTAGTGTTAACCTCCACGGCTTTCGCCCAGTCCGGCACCGAGCCGCCGGCTCGCGCCGCGCTGCCGCCTGACTCCAAAGCGACCGTCAACCTTAACGACTCCGAGAGCGCCCACAAAGCCCGCGCCTTGCTTGACCAGACCATCGAGACGCTTGGCGGGAAGGCTTATCTTACCTACGAGACGCGCAGCGAGTCTGGCCGGTACTATCCGCTCTATCACGGGCACGCCAACGGTACCGGCCTGCAATACAACTACTTCCTCAAGTATCCCGACAAAGACCGCTTTGAGGTGCTGAAGGCGGGCGATCTGCACATTATTCCTGGGACGATTGACATTGGCGGAGTGAAGAGCAAGAAGGTGGATTTGGCTCTCGTCCACAACGGTGACAAGGGATATGAGGTCACGTATAAAGGCACGGCTGCGCAGGATAAGCTGGACCTGAAGAACTATCTGCGGCGGCGCGAGCACTCACCGGAGTGGGTTTTTCGCAAGTGGCTTAATGACCCGACTGTGGCGCTGTTTTATGACGGGCTCGAAGTGGTCGACAGCAAGCCAACCGAGGGCGTGACCTTGCTCAACAGCAAGAACGATTCGGTCAAGATCTGGATCGACCAGCTCACGCACTATCCGGTGAAGATCAGCTATTCGTGGCGCGACGAGAAAGACAAGCAAATGAATACCGAAGAAGAGGTCTTTGATCATTACAAGCCGGTGGATGGCATCATGACGCCGACCTCATTTACCCGCTACTTCAATGGGGAGATGTCGCAGCAGCGATTCATCGCGACGGCCAAGTACAACATGAACCTGCCGGAGACGATGTTCGACGCAAACGTGACCTACGACCCCGAGGCTCCGCGTAAGAAGCACTGATGCGCCAGAGAGCCTAAAACGGCCGGCAAAACACGGAAACAGCCGGACGTTCACCTTTCGTAACCCCGCAACCATCTGCAATAGACACAACAATTTAGGTGATGGACGGCCTATCCGAGCCACGAACTGTGGCGGATTTGCCACATACGACATTGCGGCCGGACCTGTAATCTAATGGAAAGCCAAAGACTTACAGGTTCACCTGCGGTTCATAGGGCGTTTGCGCACGGTTTGATTCGCGAACAAACAATTCGCGCGGCCATTGGCTGCACCGGAGTAGGGCTGCATAGCGGCGCGCCGGTCAACCTTCGAATCCTGCCGGCCCCCGCGGGTACTGGCATTGTCTTCCGCCGAACGGACCTGGACGAGTTTGTGGTAGAGGCGAGCGGCCGCAACGTCGCCCGGGTCAGCTACGCCACCAGCTTGATGAAAAAAGGCGTGCTGATCTCGACCACCGAGCACCTGCTTTCGGCGTTTATTGGCACGGGGATTGACAATGCGATTGTCGAGCTCGATAACCTGGAGCTGCCCATTCTCGACGGCAGCGCCCGCCCATTTGTTGAGATGATCGAGAGAGCGGGGATCCGGCAGCAGCGCAAGGCTCGCACGTATCTGCGAATCGTCCGCGAAATTGAATTGCGGGAAGGCGACAAGTTCATCGCAGTCTATCCTGACGATATCTATTCCGTTTCTTATTCCATCAATTTTCCGCATCCGATGATCGGCAAGCAAAGCTACTGCGTGCGCCTGACGAACGGCAGCTACCGGCATGAGATTGCCGGGGCGCGGACGTTTGGGGCTCGGCAGGACGAGCAGGCGATGCGCAACATGGGGCTGATCCGCGGGGCCTCGTCTGACAACTGCATTGTGCTGACCGACGATGGGATCGAGAATCCGCCGCTGCGGTATTCGGACGAGTTTGTGCGGCACAAGGTGCTGGACCTGATTGGAGATCTGGCGTTGATCGGCAAGCAGATTCTGGGCGCTGTGGTCGCGGACCGGGCCGGGCATGCCATGCACACGGCGCTGGTTTCGCGCATCCTGCGCGACCCGTCTTACTGGGAAGAGACGGTTGTGGAAGAGGAAAAGGAAGTTGTGGTTCCAGCCTTTGCGGCGTCAGCGCGTGTCAGCGTTTAGTGTTTTTGCCGGAACTGTCGACATCAAACGGCTTCAAAGAGCCACGACTGATGATTTTTTCCACCTCTTCGTAGCCCTCAGGGAAAGCGTAGTTGTACCGCGGTGGCAATGCGAAGACGTATTCCCGGTTGCGCCCGAGTTCCCCGGGACCAATGGGCGCTGCGCTCACCACTAGCGTTCCTTCCTCGACCAGCTTCCACTGCTTGTGAGTGAACACCATGATGGGAATATCCTGGCGCGGTTCAGCCTCAGTCGAGCGTGGATCCTGGATTACGATCATCTTGTAGTATTCGGGCTTGGGTTCCTCTTGACCTTGTAACCCAAAGCTCTCCTGATTGTGGTTCTACGAGCACCGAAAACCCCTTCCAACTTGTTGGAAGGTGGAAGCGGAAACCGTAATCCCTGTTGATGTAGACGATTGATTTGATGAGTTTGCCATGAGGTGATCTTTTCTCCACCGTTGTTTGTGACTGAGACGGTGTCTGTGCTTGAGTTGGAGCAGGCGAGGCAAGAGCAAGCAGGGAGACCGCGAGGACGAGTTTCAAAATCATCCCTCTATCCTCCTCCTTGCAGAATGCCGCGGCCAGTATCCAGATTTGTAACTTGTTTTAGCTGGGATATCTGTCATGCTCGATGCAACCAGCCATGATTACTCTCGAGGAAAAAATCGCACGAACCGAGCGGCTACTGCGCCGGCTTGAAGAAGATCAGCCCTACCTGCGTGCGCGTCTTCTGCCACTTGGCGCCGAACATCGCGAGAGCGCCCATGCCTATCATGATCGCGTGCGAGAGATGGCTGCGGCCGAATTGGCCCGGCTGTTGGCCGAGCGCACTCCCCTCCCAGAATCGGCTGCTCAACCCGCGGACTAGATTGTTAGATTCCTACGACGATCTACGTGTGCACGGCGAGGTTGTGAGGAACTTCTTCGCGCAGGCGGTCGGTCAGCCACTTATCGAGCTGATATTGGGAACTCTGCGGAACCTCGACGAAGCGAACTCCAGCTTGCCTTGTTCCATCCACCCAGGCCACTTCGCCCTTCAATTCGAGGGTGGTGTTCGTGGCGGGAAGGGTAAAGCGCAGCGCGACGGGAGTGTCCTTGGGAACTTTCGCTGGTATGCGAAGCGACATGCCACCTTCGCTAAGATTGGTAGACGTCGCCTTTATATCCTGTCCTAGAACCTTGACCTGAAGAGGGATCTCGACGGGATAGCGGAAGTAGCGGCGCCGCTCGCGCACCATGAAGTTGAGCGCCGCATTGAAGCAGCGCGAGGCGTGCAGCGGAGTTACGGGCTTTTGCAGTACGAAGTTTGCGCCGCGCTGGAATGCCTCCTGCGTCGTGGTCTTGCCGTTCAGCACCGCAAAGGCGACCGATTTCGCATTGCTGGAGGCCTTGCGCATGTTGGTCAGCAGGTCGGCGCCGCCGGGCAGGTCGTCGCAGTCGATGATGACGGCATCGAATTTGCGCTTGCCGAGCAGGTCGAAGCCGCCCTTACATTCCGGGCAGGCCTCCACCGACACCGAGATTTTCTCGAGTGTCGGCTGCAGGACGCCCATGAGGGCGGCATCCCGGCTGATTAGGAGTGACTCCAGGTTCATTCCATCCGATGGTAACGTGCTGGGAGAGGGGCGGGAAGGTGACTGAGGTACCATGCATTTTGGCGAGGTGTGACGGTTGGCCGTGGTATGAGGTTGGACATAACCTGAGTGCTGTTTAAACTCGCTGCGCGGACGAGAGTGTCCGCGCTACGCGCGAACCAAGAGAGTTATCGCTTGCTCGTTCTTGCACTCCTAAACTACTCCTCGCCTCTGCTCCCTCCGTGATGAAATAAATCAATGGCCAAGCGGGTCAGTGTCGATCGCTGGATGTTTACGGTCACTTGTCTGCTGGTTTTTATCGGCCTGGTGATGATCTTTTCCGCCTCAGCCGTGATGGCCAAGGAGCGCTTTGGTTCTGCTTACGAATTCCTGCTGAAGCAACTGGTTTGGGCGGTCGCCGGACTGGCGGTGATGATCATTGCCATGAAGCTCGACTACAAGCGTCTGCAGCATCCGGCGCTAGTTTTCACCGCGCTTGGTTTCACCACCCTGTTCCTGATCGCCGTGTTCTTTCTGGACAGGGCGCACGGCACGCATCGCTGGTTTCATCTTGGCCCCGTCTCATTCCAGCCCTCGGAACTGGCCAAGCCTGCGCTCATTCTTTTTTTGGCATGGTTTCTGGAGAATAAGACGCAGTCCATCGACGACTGGCGCAATACTCTGCTGCCGGCGATCGTCCCTACGACGGTGTTTTTGGGGCTGATCGTTTTTCAGCCTGATTTGGGCACGGCGATCGCATGCGCTGGCATCACGGCGTGCGTGCTATTCGTTGCGGGTATCCGGCTGCGCTACTTCGGATATGCGTTTGCCGCGTCGCTCCCGGCGCTTTACCTGCTCGTGTCACGGGTTTCCTATCGCCGCGGGCGCATTCTCGCCTTTCTTAATCCTTACGCGGACCCGAAAGGCTTTGGGTTTCACATTATTCAGTCGCTGATTGCGGTTGCCACGGGAGGAATTACCGGGCAAGGATTGATGGAAGGGAAGCAGAAGCTCTTCTATCTTCCCGAGCCGCACACCGATTTCATCTTTGCGGTGACGGCTGAAGAGTTGGGCCTGGTTGGGGCGATGGTGGTGATTGTGCTGTTTGCGATCTTTCTTTGGAGAGGCACCCGGGCGGCGCTGCGGACACAGGACAATTTCGGGCGTTTTCTGGCAGTCGGCATTACAAGCATGATTGTGCTGCAGGCGTTCATCAACATCAGCGTGGTTTTAGGCTTGATGCCGACCAAGGGCATTCCGCTGCCGTTCGTTTCCTACGGAGGCTCGTCTTTGTTCGTGACGCTGGCTTGCGTGGGCGTGCTGCTGAATATTACGAAGCAGGCGGAGTAGAGAACCGCTGTGTTGGTTTGATCGCTGCCACAGTTGAGCGTTCGCCCTGCAACCGGAATCCCGGCGAACTGTGATTCATCCAAACGAACCATGACCGCTCATAATTTCCCGGACACGATCTCGCTCTTGTCACGCACCCCTGCGACCTTGAATACGCTGCTGCGCGATCTGCCAGATGCATGGACGATGCGCAACGAGGGCGAGAAGACGTGGAACGCTTACGACATTGTCGGGCATCTGGTGAGCGGCGAACGGCATGACTGGATGCCGCGGGTGAAGACGATTCTGCAATTTGGCGACACGCGGGCGTTCGAGCCATTCGACCGGTGGGCGCAGGAGCGAGAGAGTGCGGGAAAATCGCTCGGGCAACTGCTGGATGAATTTGAAGGTGCGCGAGCGGAGAACTTGCGGGAACTGGCGAGCCTCAATCTGCAGCCGGCCGACCTTGAGCGGCGTGGAAATCATCCTTCATTAGGATCGGTCACACTTTCGGAACTGCTGGCGACATGGGTGGTTCACGATCTCACGCATGTTCATCAGCTCTCGCGAATCATGGCGCACCAGTATCGCGAGAAAGTGGGGCCTTGGAATGTTTATCTGGGTGTCCTCAAGTGCGAAGGGCACAGTTCTCCATAAGGAAAAACTGCGCCCAACTTCAAAGCACGATTAGGGCTGCGGCTAATACCAGAGCGTTTGTTGCGTCGAGGTGATGTCTATGCCGTAGTTGCAACTTGGGTCTGTGCCGGGATCGGCATACGATGGGACCCACGCGGGAGTTGAAATCAGGTTGTGATTCTGGTCCCAAAGCTGGACGGCGAACGAAGTGTTTGTGGTGGCGGGGAGGTCGCTGCACTGCCGGATGCCATAGGCCTCAAGCACCGCGCCGAAAGCCCAATCCCAAACCTGCCCGTCGCCCGGCGACTTGCGCAGAACAGATTTCTTGCCCGTCGTGAGATCCTGCGTGGCAATCTTCCAGAGCCCGCAGTCTGGCGTTTTCTTCGTGCAATCGGCAACGACGAATCCGTAGAGCGTGTCACCCACACTTACTTTTTTCGGCACACTGTGCCAGACCGAACCTTCGATGCAGCAGTTCCAACTCGCCATCTTCCACGGGCCCGGCTGATACCACTGCAGCACAGGTTGCACGATGGTCAGGTTGGCGACGGTATCCTGAAAGCCGGGGAAGAAGAAGACCGCTTCCCCAATGTTGCTGGTCGTGGGCTCAGGCGGCACCGTCCACGTGGCGGCGATTTCGCTGTATGAAGAATCGCTGACAATCGAGACGTATTCCAGCCACCCGTTGACAGCAAGAGGACTCGGCTCAATCGGCATGCGTTGGTTGGCTGCTATCACGGCGCCGGAAGCTGTGTAGTGGGCGAAAGCGCAGGCAGGAGCGACACGATCGATGGTGTTATTGGCATAGGCAACGCGACCGTCGGCCAGCAGCCTGTCTCCGTCCGCAATGCTATGCACGCAAGAGGGATGAAAATAGCCGAAGGGTGTAATGAGGAATCCCTCGGGAACCGCGGAGGGGCGCTCGGCTCCGGCAACGGCTAGGCCATGGATTGTTGCGGGCCCGGCGGGTTGGGCGCAGGCGAACGGCACGCAAACAAGTAAAACGGCCAGGGCGGCGAGGCGTGGAGCGGCAAGAATGCGAGTGTTCACGAAGTTCTCCCCATGGCTCGATTAGCAACGACAGGGCCAATGCCCCGCGAGCAATAAGTATGCGCTCACAGCAGACATACAGTACTGGAAAAATGTCGTTTCCGGTGACATGTGAAAGGGTTTGCAGTCAATTGGCACAGCCTGTCTACCGCAGATGACCGCCGCTTTTGAGTAGAATCAGCCAACGGTGCAGGGACCACTTTCCTTTCAAAAAGGTCCAGAAAAAATTAGACGTATGGGGGAGGAAAACCTTGAAGCTGCCAGCCCTGGTCCTGTGTTTCTGCCTGTCGAGTCTTTGGCCGTCCGCCTCGCTGTCGGAGGACATTGCGAACACTCCCGCGGCGCTCAGCGAAGCCGCCATAAAAGCCTACCGGCAGAAGGACTACGCCGGGTTCCTGGCGAATGAAAAACGGGCGCTCGAATTGCAGCCCGCCAATCCGCGTTTTCTTTACAACGTTGCCTGCGGCCAGAGCTTGACCGGACACGCGGCTGAGGCCGTCCGGCTCCTCGATCAATTGGCGGACCGCAAACTCGACTTGGGCGCGGAGACAGATGACGATTTTGCCGGCATTCGCAAGTCGCCCGAGTGGGCGGAGTTCCTGTCGCGGCTGGCGGCCCTCCGCAAGCCGGTCGTCCGAAGTGAAATCGCATTCAAACTTTCAGATCCTACGTTGATGGCGATAGGGGTGGCGATCGATCCACAAAACGGTGACACCTACATCGCCAGTCTTCGCGAGAGGAAGATTGTGCGGCGCACGAAGGCAGGCGAGGTGTCAGACTTCGTGCGCGAGGGACAGGATGGTTTTCTCGCCGGCGGGTCCTTGGCCATCGATCCCGACCGCCATCTCCTTTTCGCGAGTTCCTCCGCGGTCCCTTTTATGCGTGGGTATCGTCTTGAGGACAAGGGGAAGTCGGGTCTGTTTGTTTTCGATCTCGGCAGCGGAAAGCTTCGCGGCAAGGTTTTTCTTCCGGCCGATGACAAGCTGCATTTTCTGAATGCTCTTGCTCTGGATCGCGACGCGAATGCTTATGTTTCGGATTCGGGGACCCCGGGCATTTATCGGCTGCGTCGAGGCGGCGCGGAACTGGAGACGTTCGTTGGGCCTGACGTCTTCGCTTCCACGCAAGGCCTCGCATTTTCCAGCGATGAAAAGACCATGTACGTGGCGGATTACGCGGACGGCTTGTGGGCGCTGGATATGGCTTCGAAGACGCGGCGGCGGGTCGAAGGGCCGTTGGACGTTTGGCTTGGCGGGTTGGACGGTATTAGCCGAGCGGGGAACGGCTTTATCGCGGTCCAGATCGGCGTGCGGCCGGAACGTGTGCTGCGGTTGGAGCTCGATGAGAAAGGGCAGCGGATTTCCACGGTTTCGATTCTCGAGATGAATCATCCTGAGTATGACGGGCCAATTCAGGGTGCGGTCGAGGGGCATTCATTTATATACGTCGCGAATAGTCAATTGCGGTTGGGGAACGGCGAGACCGGAGCGTACGCGGAAGAGAAGGCCCGGCCCACCGTGATGTTGCGCCTGCCGTTCTGAGCGAAAGATTCTCCGGATTCTCATGCTTACAAAGTGACTGCGGGTTGTGGCGCGAGACCTCTCGATGGACGGTTACTAACGTATCCTCAGCGCGTCACCAAAGGTATTGGGTCGGCATAGAATGACAGCAAAGCCCGTTCAATAAGTACGAGGTTTGGCGAGCATGTCCAACCATCAAGAACTGCTGAAGGAATTCGAGACGCACAACAACACGGCTGGCGGATTGAAGGGGTTAATGCAGCATGTCTCGGAGCGGCTGCACGAACAGATGGCGCGGTATAACTGGGTTGGTTTTTACTTCCTGGAGGCTCCGGCGTTCGATACCTTGATGCTCGGACCCTACGTCGGCAGCTTTGCGCCGAATGTGCGAATTCCGATCGACAAAGGATTGTGTGGCGCAGCGGCGCGGTCGCAGCAGACGGTGTGCGTGAATAATGTTGCAAACGATTCGCGGTACATCGGCGGAGACATGGTGAAGTCGAACATTATCGTGCCGATCTTTGCGAAAAAAAAGATGGTGGCCGAGTTGTGTGTTGAGAGCTATTTCGTGGGAACGTTCGACGCGCCGGAACAAAAGTTTATCGAGTCTTGCGCTGCGCTGGTGGGGCGGTATATGGAGAAAGACTCGCCGGCCGGGGCTATGCGCGCGACTGCAGCTGACTAGGGATCATCTCTTTCCAAGTCTTCGGCACAATTAGCGCGATCTCAACCTCTGAAGTCGGCAACGCCATCCCAGACCAATTGCACAGCAATCGCGAGGATAAGAAATCCGAAAATGCGGCTGATGGCGCCCATGGCGCCGGGGCCTAGCTGCTTGACCATTGGACCGCCGAGGCGCAGAAAAAGGTAGACAGTCAGCCCGATGGCCAAGATGCCGAGAATCATTCCCGCATAGGCCAGAAAATTGTCGGCATGCGCTGCCAGGCCCATGACGACGCCGATGGAGCCGGGACCGGAGAGCATGGGCATCGCCATCGGGGTTAGCGAGATGTCCTCTTTGGTCAGAGCTTCGCTGTTTTCTTCGTGAGTCATGCGGCTCGAGCCGGTCACCATGCCCCAGGCCGTGTTGGCCACGATCAAACCTCCCGCGATCTTGAGCACTGGCAGCGAGATTCCGAAGAAGTTCAGCACGAAGCGGCCGAAGAGCATGAAGACGACCAGGATCGCGATTACATAAAGGGCCGTTTTGCGCGCGGTGCGGCAGCGCTCGTCATAGGGGAAGTCGGCGGTCAGGCTGAAGAATAGCGGGATGCCGCCGAAGGGGTTGACGATGGGGAAGAGCGCGAGAAATGTGGCGAGGCTTGCCGTGGGCAAGTCCTGTAGGACGTGCTTGAAGGCGACCTCGGCGTTCAGCGACATGATGGCGAGACTGGACACAGAACAATGAGATTACTTTGGGAGGCAATTCGATTCGCGCCGCTAAGAATCGACGACAGGGGCTGAAGCCCCCTTTCACTTAAGGCCGCTCTTCCACGGTGCTTTCATTGCAGTCCCAATTTTTTCCATAGTCTGTTTGGCCGTCATCGATATTGCTGCAGGACTTGGGCGCAGCGGTTCAGAGCGGCAGCGAGGGCTGCGAGTTGCTGCTGCGCGCGCTGAGCGTCTGCACGATCGATGGCCTCGTTGACCCCTGGAATCACGACTGCGGCATAGCCGGTGTATTGGCCGGGGGCATAAATGGCATGGTGATACCACGGGCGATTTGGCAGGCCCTCGGGAATTAAGAGAGCGCGTTCGGCCTGGCGAAGAGTGGTGTTCATGCGGTCGGGGGAGGCGGGAATTTTCCTTTGCTTCTGGAGCATTTTGGCTCCGGCCTCTTCTAGATGACGTGCGCTGTTTTGGGCCGCGGAGAAATCTGGAGCTGTGTCGCCGAACTTGTCACGAGCTTTCGTCTTGGCAGCGTCGAGATAGACGAGAATTTCTTTTCCGTAGTTCTCGAAATCGTAGGGAAGCGCGTCGGCGTCGGCCATGCGCAGGGCTTCGAGGCCGTAGACGCGCGCCATCTGCTGTTCGTAGAGGAAGTCGGGATCGCCGAACTTTTTGAACCAGGCAAAATTGTCGAAGACGGAGTGGTAGACGCCATAGGGACCGGTAGAGCCAATGTCCGAGGACGGAACGCCGAGGTGCTGGAGGAAAACGGTGTAGTCGGAGCCGCTGCCTAGATCGCCGACTGGAACATCGCCGGTGACTTCTGCGGCTGGAGCGCGGGAATTTTCCTGGCGATGGTTGTCTTCGCTTGGGCGAGTGGATTTTTTCCACTCGTCATAGACTGTGCCGCCTGCTGGTGAGGGCACAGATTTGGTGATCTCGCGAATAAATTCTTTGAGAGTCGGCTCGGCTGAGGCGCCGAACTTTTTGCCTGCGACGCCTACGTCCATGTTGAAGTAGGCGGCGGCACTGGCAAGTTGCGCGGCATTGTCTTCGCCCCATTCCGTCGAACCCATGAGGCCCTCTTCTTCCGCGTCCCAACTGGCGAAGACGATTGTTCGCTTCGGCTTCCAGCCAGACTTCAGCAGTGCGGCGATGCCGTGGACAGTTTCGAGCATGGCGGCGGTGCCGCTGTTGGGATCGACGGCGCCATAGACCCATGCGTCGCGATGATTGCCTGCGACGACCCATTCGTCAGGCGAGGTCGTGCCGGGAATTTTTCCGATGACGTCCCAGATTGTGTGGAAGCGATAGTCCTGCTTGAGATGCAGCCTGACCTTGGCTGGGCCGGGGCCGAGGTGATAGGTGAAAGGCAGCGCTCCCTGCCATTCGCGGGGCGAGGCGGGACCGGCGAGATTTTCGAGAATCGGCTGCGCGTCGGCGTAGGACAGAGGAGTGACGGGAATTTTGGGCATCTGCTCCGAGTCAGAGGGAGAGATGCGTTTGGCATCGGGTAGCGCTGGAGTGGCGGCAACACCCGGCGTCGTGGGGTCGCCTGGAAATTGGAACATGTAGCCGATGGAACCGCGCTGAACGCCGGATGCTGGACGCCACGGGCCTTTGGGATAAGGATCGCCGCGATAGAAGCCGTCATCTTTGGGATCGGAATAAATAATGACCCCGGCGGCGCCGCGCTCCTGCGCGACGAAGGCCTTCACGCCGCGGAAATTCTGGCCGTAACGGACGATGACGATCTTGCCGCGCACGTCGATGTTCATCTGCTTGAGTTCGTCGAAATCTTCGGGGGTGCCGTAGTTGGCGTAAACTACGTCGGCTTCGGCGTCACCTGAGGCGGACATGCAGTTGTAGGGCGTCAGGACTCGCGGATCGTCCTGAAACGGGTCGCTCTCGACGTGCTCGCGGTGCGGGCCGTGCATTTCAACGCCGGCGGGCGCGGTCATATCGACTTTGATTTCTGCCGGAGTATTGAACCAGACCTTGTATTCGACGATGGAGGTGTCGAGACCGGCATCGCGAAATTTGGAGGCGACATAATCGGCGGTGGCCTTGTCTTCAGGAGAGCCGGCGGGATGCGGTGCCTGCGTCAGAATACGGAGATGTTCTTCGGCCAATTTCGGGTCGGGGACGGCCATGAATTTCTTTTCGAGTTCCTGCTCTTGCGCGGCGTTGCGGAAACCGGTGATTGCCCAGTTTGGGGTTTTTGATCCGTCGCTATTGGGGACGGGCGATTTATCGAATGCCTGAAGAGTTGCGCAAACTAGACAAAAGAAGAGGACGGCACCGGAGAGAAGTTTCATGGGGCTCCTTCGGCAGATTTTGATGCGGAACGCTTGCGCGTGATGCCGCAGCACGAAGTTAAAGATTGTATCGCGATGGCGGGCGGGAGCGATGGCGCGGGTTACACTTGAAGATATGAGCAAGGCTCCCACTGCACGATTTTCCGATCGGGTGGAAAATTATGTTCACTACCGACCGGGATATCCGCCGGAGGTGATTGAGGCGCTGCGCACAGAGTGCGGGCTGCGGCCGGAACATGTGGCCGCCGATGTTGCCGCGGGGACGGGTTTTTTTACGCGGCTGCTGCTGGAAAACGGAAATAAAGTTTTCGCGGTCGAGCCGAACGCTGAGATGCGGGAAGCAGGGAAGCAGGTTTTAGGCGAATACGAGAAGGTTGTTTTCGTTGCAGGGACGGCTGAGGAGACGACGCTCGATTCAGCGTCGGTGGACTTTGTGACAGCGGCGCAGGCGGCGCACTGGTTCGATCTGAAGCGCGCGCGCGCGGAATTTGTGCGGATCTTGCGGCCGAATGGATGGTGTGTGCTGATCTGGAATGAACGGATGACGGACAGCACCGCATTTTTACGCGAGTATGAGCAGTTGCTGCTCGACTACGCCACCGATTACAAAGAGGTGCGGCACGAGCGCACGACCGCGGTGATCGACGAGTTTTTCAGGCCCCACAAGTGTAGAGAGCGCGTGTTCGATTTTGTGCAGCGTTTTGGGTACGAAGGCGCGGCGGGACGACTGCTGTCTTCTTCTTATGCTCCGCTTGAGGGCCATCCGGATCACGCGCCCATGATGCTGGAGTTGGAACGGATTTTTGCGGCGCACGCACGGGATGGAGTCGTCGAGTTTGCGTACAAAACGCGCGTCTACTTCGGGCATTTGTAATTTGCAATTGGTAATTTGTAATTGAAAAGCCGCGCTTTTGAAGTTCGATTAGAAATTACAAATTACCAATTACAAATTAACAATCTCCTATGTCTGACAACGAATCCTTCCACATGTCTCCCGAGGAATTCCGGCGGGCGGGGCACGCGCTGATCGATTGGATCGCCGACTACCGGGCTGGAATTGAGAAGTTCCCTGTGCTGTCGCGGGTGAAGCCGGGCGAAGTGCGGGCGCAGTTGCCATCTGTGCCGCCTGCTCAGGGCGAGGACTTCGACCAGATTCTGGCTGATGTTGAGCGGATTATTTTGCCTGGTATTACACATTGGCAGTCGCCGAATTTTTACGCGTACTTTCCATCGAACTCATCAGGGCCGGGAATTCTGGGGGACTTGCTTTCGTCGGGGCTTGGCGTGCAGGGAATGTTGTGGTCGACGAGCCCTGCCTGCACGGAACTGGAAACGCATGTTCTCGATTGGCTGGTGCCAATGCTGGGCTTGCCGGAGAAATTTCTTTCGAGCGGGAGCGGTGGGGGCGTGATTCAGGATACGGCGTCGAGCGCGTCGCTTTGCGCTTTGCTGGCTGCGCGGGAGCGCGCGACGAAGTTTGCCAGCAACCGCAAAGGCTGCGATGGACGGCTGGTTGCGTATTGCTCGACGCAGACGCATTCGTCAGTCGAAAAGGCGATGAAGATTGCTGGGATGGGTGCGGCGAATTTGCGAGCCATTGCCGTCGACGAAAAGTTTGCCATGCGGAGCGATGCGCTTGCCGAACAGATTGCGGCTGATCTGAGGGCGGGGCGGGTTCCGTGCTTTGTTTGCGCTACTGTCGGAACTACGTCTTCGTGTGCGATCGATCCGGTGCGGGAGGTTGCGCGCATCTGCGGGGAACATAAGCTCTGGCTGCACGTGGATGCGGCGATGAGCGGGACCGCCGCGCTCTGCCCGGAGTTTCGCTACATTCACGATGGCGTCGAGTTCGCCGACAGCTACACGTTCAATCCGCACAAGTGGATGTTTACGACTTTCGATTGCAATTGCTTTTATGTCGCTGACCGGCGGCATTTGATTGAGACGCTAACGATCTTGCCGGAATACCTTCGCAACACGGCCACTGAATCAGGCGCCGTGATCGATTATCGTGACTGGCATATCCAGCTCGGGCGGCGTTTCCGGTCGCTGAAGTTGTGGTTTGTGATCCGGCATTACGGTGTCGAGGGGCTGCAGCACCACATTCGCGAGGATGTGTGTCTGGCGCAGCAGTTTGTCGAGTGGGTTCGCGGCGATGCGCGATTTGAACTGGCGGCTCCGGCAAACCTGAATCTGGTTTGCTTCCGGCTGCGGGCGAAGGATCGCGAGATCGCCGATCGCAATAACCAATTGCTGATGGATCGGCTGAATGCGAGCGGCGATCTTTTCCTCACGCATACGAAGCTGGATGGAAAGTTCACGCTGCGGTTGTGTGTCGGCCAGACGAACACAGAAGCGCGGCATGTGCAAAGGGCGTGGGAACAGATTCAGCGCGAAGCGGCGAAACTCGGCGAATGACGATGGGTGAGCGATGATTCGGGAGATCTCGGCGGGCGGTGTGGTGGTGCGCGAAATCGAGGGCGTCTGGCGCATCGCGTTGATCGAGCCGCAGAAAGATGATTCTGGAGAGGCGAAGAAGGGAAAGCCGAGCCGTGCGGTTTTGTGCCTGCCCAAGGGATTGGTGGATGCGGGAGAGAGCGCGGAGGCCGCGGCGATTCGCGAGGTACGCGAGGAAACGGGGCTTGTTGCGGAGACCGTTAGCAAACTTGTCGACACCAGGTATGTCTACGTGCGCACCTGGGGAGACGGCGAGCGCGTCTTCAAGATTGTGAGCTTCTACCTGATGAAGTATGTGTCAGGAAATATCGGCGAGATTGCGGAGGACATGCGCATCGAGGTGAAGCGCGCGGTCTGGATTCCTTTGGCCGATGCGACCAAGCACATGGCACACGGTGGCGAGCGCAAGGTTGTCGCTCTGGCGCAGGAACATCTGGCTGAGCGCGGACTGCAGCCGAAAAAGTCGGTACCGCGAGGGAAATCCGCGGCTCGGCGTTATCACAAAGATGTGTGACGGATGCACTTGCGAAGAAATTCAAATCGTGAAGCGAAATGCATGCTAACTTGTTGCATGCAAAAGATTTATCTTGACACGTGGATGCTTAAAAGTTAATCTCGATTCAACTTAATAGAGCGCGTGCCGTTGCCATCCTCACCCCACATCTATCGGCACGCGCTTGTTGTTTTTTGGGGCAGCCTTCAGCTCTCGGCTTTCAGCACACGGTCAATGGCCTGCTTCTCATCTTTGGTCAGCGGCCGCGTTGCGCCCTTCTTCAGATCGCCTAATTGCAGCGGACCGATCGAAATTCGAATCAGGCGCAGGACCTTCACTTCGAGCGCCTCGAGCAGTCGCCGGATATGGCGATTCTTGCCCTCATCCAACGTAATGGCCAGCCAGCTATTTTTTTCGCCCTGTCTTATTGCGCTCACGCCTTTCGCTCGCAACGATTCGCCATCGACGGTGACGCCAGCTTTTATTTTCGACAGCAAATCGGCATCCGCGACGCGGTCGATCTGGACGTGATAGAGCTTGTCGAGATGATTGGCTGGATCGGTGATTCGCGCGGCCCACTCGGAATCGTTGGTCAACAACAACAACCCTTCACTTGCTTTGTCGAGGCGGCCCACCGGCCCAACCCATGGCGTATCGCGCGGGAGCAGGTCATAAACTGTCTTACGTCCCTTCTCGTCGGAAGCCGTCGTCACGACGCCGCGCGGCTTGTTCATCATGAGATAGATCTGTGCTGTTTTCTGAATCGGCGCGCCATCGACGCCAATCCAATCACGAGATAAATGGACAGCAAACTCGGGATCGCGGATGATGCGCCCGTTTACACTTACTCGTCTGTCGTGAATCAGGACAACGGCTTGAGAACGCGAGCAATGGCCCAATTTCGAGAGAGCGCGCGCCAATCCACAAACCTTCCCAGTCTTCACACGTCTATGCTAAATGGGGCTGGCGGGCTTCTTCTCACCTTTGCATCCGCGGGCGGCGCAGCGGCATGTTAGGCTGCTCGGGGGAGCTATCTGGGACGTTCCATTGATCGCCCGCGTCTTCAAAGCATTTCAATATAGAGACTTCCGGCTGATGTGGATCGGCGCGTGCACGTCGAGCATTGGGACGTGGATGCAGATCGTGGCCCAGGGCTGGCTGATCTACCGTTTGAGCCACTCCGCATTCCTGCTGGCGCTCGACCAGTTTCTTGGCGGCATTCCTATTTTTCTTTTCTCGCTGATCGGGGGCGTCGTTGCGGACCGCGTGGAGCGGCGCAAGGTTCTGCTTGGTTCGCAATATGTGCAGATGGCCAGCGCCGGCTTGCTGACGATTCTCGTCTTGATAGGCCGCGTGCATGTCTGGCACATACTTTGTCTTTCCTTTGTCTCGGGCTTTGCTCAGGCTTTCGGCGGGCCGGCGTATCAGGCGCTGATTCCGACGCTGGTCGAAAAAGAAGATATGCCGAATGCCATCGCGCTGAACTCGATCCAGTTCAATGTCGCGGTGATGGTGGGGCCGGCACTGGCCGGACAAGCGCTAGCGAAACTTGGCGAGACCTGGTGCTTTGGGCTCAATGCAGTTTCCTTCCTCGCTCCGATCATTTCTTTGTCACTCATCACAGCGCGATTCCTGCCGCAGAAAACGAAAGAATCGGTCTTCACCAGCTTGAAGGAAGGCATTAAGTTCGTGCGCAACCAGGCCTCGATGGAGGCGCTGATTATTCTCGCCTTCTGCATGACGTTCCTGAGTATGCCGGCGCGCACGTATTTTCCGGTGTTCGTGAAAGATATTTTCCATCGCGGCCCGGAGACTTATGGGAACCTATTGGCCCTGATGGGGCTGGGTTCGATCTGCGGGTCGCTGGGCGTGGCGGGGCTGGGCAATATTAAGAGCAAAGGCAAGTTTGCGCTGGGCGCGCTGATGACCTTGGGCGTGGGGATCTCGGGATTTGCGCTTTCGAAATGGCTGCCCCTCAGCGGAGTGATGCTGGTGCTGACTGGCGCGTCGATGATGGCAGTTTTCGCGAACGTGAATTCGCTTGTGCAATTAATTACGACCAACGAAATGCGCGGGCGCGTCATGAGCGTCTACAACTTCGCGTTTCGTGGTGGCATGCCGATGGGCAATCTGCTTTCGGGATGGCTTGTGCCTTTGTTCACTGCGCCAATCGTGCTAGCGATTAACGGACTGCTGCTGGTCGTGCTCGCGCTCTATTTCCTTCTGGTGCAGAGGCGTGTGGCCTCGTTGTAAGCGTTAAGAGCGGCGCGCACTTCAACGTTTCATCAGTCCATACATGGTGAGGGTCAGCAGCAGAGCCATTGAAACTGCGGCTACAACTGTCAGAGTCAGCATAAATCAACCTCGCGATTCATTCGGACAACCCCAGACAAATGCAGGTGTCTGGTCGTTTCCGGCGGTGAGTCATTTGTCGCCGAGGAGCAGGCTTACGACCGCCAATCCAAGCACGATCATTAGTCCCCATACGATAAAAGGCGCCAGCCAATCACCAGCGATAGGCCAGCGAGTCTTGCTTGTGCCTTTATGGCTATTTGCAGGATTTTGCGACGAAGTTTGAGGATTCTGCGCGGCTTCGTTGCTGGGCATGCGAGCGCTGAGAAAAACGTTCGGCCATCGCCCGAATGTCGGAGTTAACGAGGTGAAATGAGCCCGCGAGCAAAGCGCCGGCATAAACGATAACCAAGCCGAAAACACACTTATGAGGATGAGCGTAAATGCTGAGTGGGAAATGACCGCGTCATGCATCGCCACCCTCCGGCGTTTCGTATCGAGACCCGAATCGGCCCTCACCGGTAGCCCGGCGGTCTGAAACGCTACCGGATGCTGAACAGCCTTATCGCACAGAGATCACGAGGGTGCAGTGATCGCGATCACGCATTCGTGTGACCTTAAATTGAGCTGGTGGCAGCGAACGGAGCGCCATTCGCCAAGATGGATGCTACAAGTATAGATTCCCCTAAGAAAATTAAAAGCGGCTGGAACCTACTCCGCCTAAGCCCAGCGCCGGAAGAAGAGGGCCTGGCGTGCAACGGGTTGCGCTTTGTCGCTGAGCGCGGCTAGTTGGCGTTCGCTGAGCGGCGTGAAGTCGCGCGCGAATTGGACATTCTCTTCGAGCTGTGCGATTGTGTCGCACCCGATGATCACAGTGCTGACCGGCCGCGAGAGCACATAGTACATTGCCTCTTTCATGGCCAGCGTTCCAGGTCCGGGCGCGGTGCCTTCGAATCCGCTGGTATGACTGGGATCGGGCTTCCAACTCGCCAGAATTCGGCCGCGCGCGGGAATCTTCATTCCGATAATTCCAATTTGCTTTTCTACCGCGAGGGGCAGGAGTTTTTCTTCGAAGCTGAGGTGATGCTTGTCGGCCGCATTGACGGCCATGAGGATTTGATCGAACGGAAAGCGCTCGAGGCACTGAATAAGGAGATCGGGATCACGATGTCCGGTGACACCGAGGAAGCGAACCATCTTCTGCTCACGGGCGTACTGGAAAGCTTCGATTGCACCGCCTTTGCCGAAGATGCGGTCGACGTCAGACTGGCTGTCGATGTGGTGAAGTTGCCAGGCGTCGAGATGATCGGTGTTTAACAGCTTCAAAGATTGCTCGAGCAGTTTGAGAGAACCGTCGCGGGTGCGGTCGTGAGTTTTCGACGCGAGGTAAGCCTGATTGCGGCGGCGCTTCATAACCTCACCGATGTAGCGCTGGCTCCAGCGTTCGTCGCCGCCGTACATGGCAGCGGTGTCGATGTAGTTCACCCCGAGATCCAGAGCGCGCTCGACGATCGGCACGGCGATCTTTTCGTTATTCGGTTGCTCGATGGAGGCCTGCCCGCCGAGGCTGAAGATGCCGACACGATATCCGGTTTGGCCAAGGTTGCGCGTGGGCATGGCCTTTTCCGTGATGGGATTCGAAGGAAGCGGCGGAAAGGCTCTGGGTTTTGAGTCTGTAACCTTGCTGCCGACAACGGCGGCCACGCCAAGCATGCTGGATTTTTTGAGGAAGCTACGGCGGGACGAAGCAGGAGTATCGCTCATATGACCTCCAACCTACTCATGCTATGCCTGCGAAAGAGAGTGGCGCAACCGCATTGGGCGACTGGCACCCGTGAATTTTACAGGTTGTCGAGGAACGGAAAATTCGCGTGATTCACTGTGCCCTCGAGCGCATTCTGAGATCTCCCTCTTGTCACATTGACCAGTGCGATTTGTCACAGACAAGACCTCCGACAAAATTTTCTACTAGGACCGAAATCGGACAAAAGTAGTCCGATTCCCGTATCGGGAAATGCAGATTACACGGGCAACGGACTATGCAGTGCGCGTCATGATCTATATGGCAACGCACCCACCGAATACGCGCTTGGCAGTTCCGGACGTCGCGCGTGGAATCGAAGCGCCCGAAAGTTTTGTTTCCAAAATTCTTCAGCAACTTGTGCAGCGGGGAATGGTGACATCGCACCGTGGAAGCGGCGGCGGATTTGAACTCGCGATCGATCCCGAGAATGTTTCTCTTCTGGACGTCGTGGAGATGGTCGAAGGTCCGCTGCAGATCAATGTTTGCCTGCCGGGCCATGAGAGTTGCGACCGGAAATCCTGGTGCGGCGCGCATCCGATTTGGGCCGAGGCGCAGTCGGCGCTGAGGAACGTACTGGCAAGCGCCACGATTGCAAATCTTGCGCGAGAGTCGGCGGCGAAATTGGCCGCGCTTCAAGGTGCGGCCGGCGACGGCGGCGGCGTTAACGTGATTTCGCCAAAGCCCAAGGTGCGGAAAGGGCGCTCCGGTTAGAGGCGCGGCTATGGAAGTGACGTGGATTGCGATTCTGGCCAGCCTTTGCATGGGAATCGGAGCGGCACTGGTTTTTGTTTTCGCGGTGAAGAAGAACTACTTCAAGGACGTGGAGGACGCGAAGTACCACGTTTTCTGGTCGGACGTTGAGGAGTTGGTTGACGCTTCCCCAGCGAGAGAAAAGCACGAGGAGAGGGTAGAAGATGACGACGAAACCGGCGAAACCCACGGCGGACGGCGCGCCTGAAGACGTCAACCGGCGGCGATTGTTGGCCTGGTTGAGCGGGGTCGGACTGTTCGGGTCCGCGATCGTAGCGGTGCTTTCCAATCTCATTTTTATTAAGCCACGCGCGACGTATGGGCAGCCGAACAAATTTGCCATCGGGAAGCCCGAGGATTTTCCAGCCGGCGCGCGGATTTCGCTGGACACGCGGCGCGTTTGCATCGTGCGCGAGGGAGACAAGGTCGCGGCGATCTCGACCACGTGCACGCATCTCGGATGCATCGTTTCGGTCGCGGAAACGGGTTTCGCGTGTCCTTGCCACGGTTCGCGCTATGACCAGGATGGCATCGTGACGGGCGGCCCAGCGCCGAAAGCGCTGGCGTGGTACCAGGTGGCGCTTGCTCCGAACGGCGACCTGGTCGTGGACAAAGACAACGAAGTGGAAGCGGGGACTTATTTGAAGGTATGAGCACTCAAACGATAGTTCGCTCGCGCAATAGTTGGCTGGCTCTGCCGGAGAACATCTGGCGCTCGATCTTCCGGAATCCGCTGCCAAGCTCAGACTATGGAAGATCGTCGACCAGCTTCACGAACTTCTTTCTGCATATCCATCCGGTGAAGGTGCATCGCCACAGCCTGAAGGCGACTTATACGTGGGGTCTGGGACTGATGGCGACGTTCTTGTTCTTGATTCTGGTCGTGACCGGAATTTTGCTGATGTTTTATTACGTACCCTCGACGACGCAGGCTTACGACCGGATGCTGGATTTGCGCGGCACGGTCGCGTTCGGAATTTTTTTGCGGAACATGCATCGCTGGTCCGCGCACGGCATGGTGGCCGTGGTGTTTCTGCACATGTGCCGGGTGTTTCTGACCGGCGCCTACAAACCGCCGCGCGAATTCAACTGGGTGATTGGCGTCTTGCTTTTCCTGGTGACGCTGTTCCTGAGTTTTACCGGCTACTTGTTGCCTTGGGATCAGTTGGCGTTCTGGGCGATTACGGTCGGATCGTCGATTGCGGGATACGCGCCGGTCTTTGGCAAAGACGTGAAGTTTCTTTTGTTAGGCGATTCGACGGTTGGGCAGGAAGCGCTGCTGCGATTCTATGTGCTGCATGTGGCCGTGCTGCCGGCGGTGCTGGTGGGTTTGGTGACGATCCACTTCTGGCGGATTCGCAAAGACGGCGGGCTGGCGAAACCTGAGGAAGAAGAAGTCGCGCCCACTGGTCCGACAATCGTGAAGAGCGGAACTGTAGAGGCTGCGGCACCGATGACGATGGCCGTGGCCGCGGGTGCTGGCACAGCGGCTCTGCCGAAGCGGAGCTTCGGAATTCAGGGACTGGTTCGCGGGCCGCTGGTAAAAACGGGCACGCTCGAAGAGCGGACGCTATTCAGCTGGCCAAATCTCTTCCAGGCGGAACTGCTGGTCTTCGTGATCTCGGTGGCCGCAATTCTCGTGGTTTCTCTCTTCTTTAATGCACCGCTGGAAGAGCCAGTCAACGTCATGCATCCGCCGAACCCGGCGAAGGCTCCCTGGTACTTCCTCGGACTGCAGGAGCAGGTAAGTTATTCGGCGTTCTGGGGAGGCGTAGGAATTCCGACGATCGAAGTCCTGCTACTGCTGCTCGTTCCTTATATCGACCGCAGAAACGCCGGCGTCGGAAAGTGGTTTGCCAAGGAGCGCCTGCTGGCCAACACCTTATTTATGACCTTTGCGGTTGTGAACGTCGTGCTGGTCGCAATTGGCACATTCTTCCGGGGGGCGAACTGGGAGTTCGTTTCTCCGTGGTGACGAACCGGAATGAACTCGTTCGGAAGGGCGTGAAGAAAATGACGAGGAGAACCTTGTGAGTACGCGAGTTGCGTTAGCCTTTGCGAGCTTCGTGGTGCTGATCGTTCACGGGATCGTTTTCTACGACCAGTTCTTCAACCGCTGGGAGCGTCACCAAACCGCGTACTGGGAGCAGGCGCGGAGCCTTGCCAAGACTGACGCGGAAAAGGCGACGGTGGACGCGCACAAGCTGCGGATTGAGCAGATCATTGTGACGCAGTTCGGCGACTCGCGTGTTGATCGCTGCACGACCTGCCACATCGCCAGCGACGATCCGCGTTTCCAGGGTCACGCGCAGCCGCTGCGTACGCACAGTTACTCGGCCGCGCTCGGAGATACAGAGAAGAACGGCAAGTGGGAACGGCGGCACAAATTTTCCGACTTCGGCTGCACGATCTGCCACGATGGGCAAGGGAGAGGGCTCGAGACTTTTTACGCGCACGGCGAAGACGAGAACTGGCCGGGGCCGCTGCTTGGGTACGCGACGCAGCACAACTGGAAGGCGCAAAACAAAGCGAAGCTGGTTGGCGCGGAGTACATGCAGGCCAATTGCGCTCAGTGCCACACAGAAGAAAATTTCGCAGGCACGCCGCTGGTGGCAAAGGGACGGCAGTTGTTCTTCGAAAAAGCCTGCTATGGATGCCACCGCATCCAGGGACTTTCGCACGGAACACTAGGCCCGGACCTAACCGAGGTCGGAAAGCGCTGGCGGATCGATTACTTGTGGGGACACACGGTGAATCCCCGCGACTACAGCGCGGTTTCGTTCATGCCGAAGTTCGATCTCACGGACGATGAGATCAAGGCACTCGTCGTATTTCTGAAGAGCCGCCGCGGGATGAATTTCTCCGAGACGACGATGGAACAATATCGAGCGAAAGTGCAGCAGATCAGCCTGCCAATTGCGGGAGGCAATAATGCGGATGCTACTCCGTCGGCGGCGCGAGGAGAGCAACTGATCGCGCAACGCTCCTGCACGGCCTGCCACAGACTCGGCGAGAAGGACGGGCATATTTCTCCGGATCTTTCTTATGAGGGGCTGATCCGCGACGAGAGCTGGCTGATGGATCACTTCAAGGAGCCGCGGTCGCGCATTCCAGACTCGATCATGCCGGTGTTCGGATTCAGCGAGGCGGACTATCGATCGATCACGGCCTATCTGGAGACGAAGAAGACACCGCCGGCATTCAAGACCGGAGAAGAAACTTACAAGGGTCTGTGCGAGCGTTGCCACGGCGAAAAAGGTGACGGCAAGGGCGTGACCTATGTGTATCTCGATCCGGCGCCCCGCGACCTGACCAAGGCGTCGTTCATGAACTCGAAGCCGGAAGAACGATTCCTGACGTCGCTCAAGCAGGGCGTGCCCGGTACCTCGATGCCACCGTGGGAGCGCGTGCTCACCGATGAGCAGCGAAAAGACGTGCTGGATTACGTCTTCAAGAACTTTGTGAAAGAGCCGCGGCACGAACTCAAAGAACGCAAAGTGCCAGAGACGAACCCGGTGGCGTTCACGCCGCAGTCCATCGCCGACGGTGAACAGATATTCCTGCAGCGCTGCACCGGCTGCCACGGGCGCAAAGCCGACGGCAAAGGCCCGAACTCGCTCGACATCAGCCCGCGCCCGCGCAATCTGCGCAACAGCGCGTTCATCAACAACGCGACGGACAAGCGGCTCTTCACCTCGATTACTTACGGAGTGGAAGGGACCGCGATGCCATCGTGGATCGATTACGGACTTTCGCAGAACGATATCGGCAACGTTATTAATTTCATTCGCAGTTTGAACCGCAAGCCGGCGGCGGCTCCGGTTGACGAGAAGTCGCCGAAGCTTACGTCGCAAGTGCAAGGTGCGTCGGACCCGAACAGATGAGCGTTTTCTTAGTGCGTGCTTTTGTAAACGTTGTTTTGAATCAGGAGGCATCATGCCAGAACAGCTGCAAGTAACCTCCCGACCCTATGGAGGGGTGGGCGCGGTGTCGCCCGTGGAGGCCATTCATAAGGACACCACGGCGAAGTGGTTCCTGCTGAGCGCGATCGGATATTTCTTCATAGTTGGAATTATTGCGCTGACGATCGCCGCGAAATTTGTGTGGCCGCAATTGCTGGGGAGCGTGCCGATCCTTACCTATGGACGCCTGCGGCCGCTGCATGTTAATGGCATGCTTTTCGGATGGCTGCTGGCGGCTGACATGGGACTTGCGTACTACATCGTGCCGCGGCTTTGCGGCGTGAAGCTGTGGAGCGAAAAGCTCGGCGTTGCAACCGCAGTTATCTGGAACATCATTGTCCTCGGTGCGGTGGCGACTCTGCCGCTGGGCTTGAATAAAGGATGGGAATACGGCGAACTGCCGCTTCCGCTCACTGCGCTGGTGGTCGTTGCCTGGGTGATGTTCGGCATCAATGTTTTCGCGACCGTTGCCAACCGCAAATACGAGCAGATGTATGTGAGCCTCTGGTACACGATGGGGACGATTCTCTGGACTACGTTCGTGTATGCGACCGGAAATATCGCCGTATACTTCACGACCGGCGTCAATCAGGCCAATCTGAATTGGATGTACGTACACAACGCGGTGGGCCTGATCTTCACGCCGATCGGGCTGGCGATGGCGTACTACTTCATCCCGAAGGCGTCGAACACGCCGCTCTACAGCCACAAACTATCGATGGTCGGGTTCTGGGCGCTGGCATTTGTGTATGTCTGGACGGGCGCGCACCACATGCTGCACGGGCCGATCTCGCAGTGGCTGCAGACGATCGCCATTACCTTTTCGCTGATGCTGCTGATCCCCGTGTGGACCGTGGTTTACAACTTCTTCGCCACCATGAAGGGACAGTGGTATCAACTGCGGGAGAACGTGCCGCTGAAATTCCTGATGTCAGGCGTGGTGTTCTATTTGCTGACTTGCTTCCAGGGCCCGATGCACAGCCTGCGCTCCGTGAACGCGATTGTCTCGAAGACGGACTGGATTCCCGGACACGCGCACATGGCGCTGCTCGGAGCATTTTCGTTCTTCGCAATTGCCGGGTGCTTCTACTCGATTCCGCGGCTCTTCCATACGGAACTGCATTCTCCGGCGCTGGCGAACTGGAGCTTCTGGTTCTTCATGATCGGCGGACTCGGATTCTTCGTCACGCTGTGGCTCGGCGGATTTTGGCAGGGCTGGCAGTGGAACAATCCGTCGATTCCATTCATTGATACCGTGCGCGCGCTGAAGCCGGTATGGACGGTGCGCTTCTTCTCCGGAATCCTGATGTTCCTCGGGATCACAACGTTCCTGTACAACATTTTGGCGACGGTTGTTGACGCTGGAAAGACACCCGCTTTGACAACAGCGGCGAAAGCCTAAGGCCACAAGGAGACTGCGATGCTGGGAAAAACAGATAAAAGCGCCATCGGATTCGTAGTGGCGGCACTTGTCTTCTTCTTTATTGGAGGCTTGCTGACGACCGTCGTGCCCCCGCTGGTGGACAAAAGCTGGTCCATGCCGTTCGAGAACCACGACCCATCGAAGGGCCCGACTGGAAAGCTGATGCCATATACCGCGGAGCAATTGAAAGGGCGTGCGATCTACGTGCGCGAGGGCTGCTGGTATTGTCACACGCAACAGACGCGCACTCTGCTTGCCGATACGAAACGGTCGGGATGGAAGGGCGTGGATTCGCCAATTTCGACTCCCGACGAGTTTGTGTATGACACGCCGCACATGTTCGGCACCAAGCGGACGGGTCCCGATCTCTCGCGCGTAGGCGGAAAGTACGACCGGCAGTGGCATCGCACCCACTTCCGCAATCCGCGTGACCTGACACCCGGATCGGTGATGCCGCCGTTCCCCTGGATCGCCGACAACGCTGAAGAATTCGACGCGCTGGTGGCCTACATCCAGACATTGGGCCGGGCGAAAGACTGGCGTCCGGATAACGACTACGAGAAGTGAGATGCCTATGCATGACTACGTTTATCCGAGCATTTTCCTCGCGTACTTCATGTTTTTCCTGTTTGTGGTGGGAGGGGTTTTCTTCCTGGTGAAGTCGCTCCGCCACGGTTATTGGGGGGAACACGGCGAGGACCCGAAGTACCGAATGCTCGCTGACGACGAAGAGACACCGGCACGAAGGGCCAGCTAAGGAGGCGAAATGCCAACATTGGAAGAGACGAAGACTTCAAAGCCTGCGGACGATATCAAAGGGTATGCGGACGGGTGGATCACGGAGAGAAAAGGCACGGAGATCCCAACGTTTCTCAAGTTCTGTTACATCGTGATCGCGGGCGGTGCATTAGGCTATTTCTTCGTTTTCATGAATGGAGAGGTGAATCACTCGACGCGTGGAGCGCTCGTGCGGCAATTCAATTCCGTTACGCAATCGTCGCGCGGACTGATGTACTTCGTCGCCGCATTAATCGCGGTCTTCGCCATCATCACCGTCAAATTCGCATTCAGCAAGTTTCATGAAGACTGAGGCCGATGAGCAATCAGTGGAACCAATTCGAAGCGATTGAAGGGGCCGATTACTGGATCAAGATGGTGAAGTGCCAGCACGCCTGCCCCGTGCACACCAACGCCTGCGGTTATGTCACGGCCATCGCCGAGGGCCGGTATGAAGATGCCTACCGCATGGCGCGGGCGACGAATCCGTTTGCGTCGATTTGCGGGCGCGTTTGTGGAGCGCCGTGCGAGGTGAACTGCCGACGGGGCGATGTGGATGAAGCGGTTTCGATCCGCGCCTTGAAGCGCTTTGTCACCGACAAGTACGGGCCGGAGGCGGGAGATCCAGCGGCTCATCATGCAGGTTGCGATCAGCGGATGCTGCCGCAGAATCGCGGTGACTACGAGAAGATCGCTGTAGTTGGAGCGGGCGTGTCCGGCCTTACTGTCGCGCATGACCTTGTGCAGGTTGGGTACAAGGTCACGGTCTTTGAGGCGAATGCGGAACCGGGGGGGATGCTGACGGTTGGCGTCCCGGTCTTTCGTCTGCCGCGCGAATTGGTGAAAGCCGAAATCAATGCGATTCTTTCGCTCGGCGTCGAACTGAAATGCAACATGCGGCTCGGACGCGACTTCAGCATTGAAGACCTGCGGCGTCAGGGTTACAAGGCGATCTTTCTTGGGATTGGGTTACCAAAAGGCCGAAAACTCAACCTTCCCGGCGCTGATCGCGAGATGGTCTACGACGGCATGGACTTCCTGCGTGCCTTCAATGAAGGCAAGCCGCTTGTTCTTGGCCGGCGTGTGGTCGTGATTGGTGGCGGCAACGTCGCTTACGACGTCGCGCGCTCGGCTGTGCGCCCGGAAATGTCGTCGATGAGTGAGACGCTCTCGGAGATGGGGCGGGGCGAGCAGGTTGCGTACGACGTGGCGCGGTCGGCGTTGCGTCTCAGCAGCGACAAGGAAGTGCACGTCGTCTGCCTGGAAGGCCGGGACCAAATGCCGGCTGACGAAGTCGAAGTTGTCGAAGGCGAAGAAGAAGGATTGAAGCTCCATAACTCGCGCGGGCCGAAGGAAATCATCGGCCAGAACGGCACGGTTACTGGCTTGCGGACGATACGGTGCAAGTCAGTTTTCGACGCGACCGGACGATTCAATCCCTCGTTCGACGAGAACGATGTGCAAGACATTCCTGCCGACACGGTCATTTTTGCTATCGGGCAATCGTCCGATCTCTCCTTCCTCAAGCCTGAGGACGGCGTAGAGAGCGAGCGCGGGCTGATCAAGGTGAATCGCGAGACCTATCAGACGACCGCGCCGGATGTTTTTGCCTGCGGCGACATCGCGCATGGACCGCGGCTTTTCATCGACGCCATCGCCTCGGCGCAGGTTGCGGCCCGGTCCATGCACGATTTTCTGCGAGGCACACGCACCGAGATCGCGGTGCGCAGCCACTGGTCGCCCGCCGTTTACACCATGGCCGAAGGATGGGAGCGCACGCCACGCAGCAATCCGCCGGTGATTGACGCTACGAAGCGCGCAGCATCTCTCGAGATCATCGAAGAGTCATTCCCCGAATCAGAAGCGCGCCGGCAGGGTTCGCGCTGCCTGCGCTGCAATATCAACACAGTCTTTGACACGTCGATGTGCATTGCCTGCACGGGCTGCGTGGATGTTTGCCCGATGAGCATTATCAAACTGGTTGGCCTGAGCGAATTGATTAAGGAAGACAAGTGGCTCGTTATGGTTGCGACCTCGCTCGAAATCGGCCGCGACGATCTGCGGCAGATGGACAAAGAAGAACTCGACACGCTGGGCGGCGTGATGCTGAAGGACGAGACGACGTGCATCCGCTGTGCCATGTGCGCTTCGCGCTGTCCCACGCACGCGATCCTGATGAAGAAGTTCGAGTTCTATCGCGAATGCGTGACCGTGCCGACGCGCAACGAGAAGATTCTCGATCGGGCGGATGGCGCTCGCTGAGAGCAAGGAGCCGCGGTGACTGCGATCGAAATGTGGGCGGTGTTCACGCTGGGCCTGGTTAGCAGCCTGCATTGCGTGCAGATGTGCGGACCCATTGTGCTTTCGTACAGCGTCGCGCTCAACCAGGCAAAGCCGCGGCTGCGCGGCGCGCTTGTTGCCGGTCATTTTGCCTATAACCTTGGCCGCATTCTCACCTATTCGGCATTAGGCGCAGTCGCCGGTCTCGCGGGAAAGACCGTGGGAGTGATTGGCCATCTTGCCGGAGTAGGCAGCGCTCTCGCCATCGTCGGCGGAGTGCTGATGCTGATCGCGGGGGTGGTCATGTTCGGAGTCTTCCCGGCTGCTCAGGCGGCTGGCGGAAAGCTCTTCCGGGTGACTTCGGGATTTCTACGTCCGCTGAGCAAGCTGATTTCATCGGCCAGCATCGGCAACCGCTTTCTCCTCGGTCTGGCGCTCGGACTTCTGCCTTGTGGCTTAATCTACGCGGCCCTGTTGCGCGCGCTCGCCACCGGCTCCCCGCTCTGGGGTGCCGCGACCATGGCCGCGTTTGGCGCGGGAACCGCGTCTGCGCTGCTGGCTGTTGGCATCTTCTCTTCGGCGATCCGCAGCCAGTTCAATCGTTGGGGAACGCAACTGGCTGCGGTCAGCTTTGTTGTCATGGGCGCGCTTCTCATCGTGCGCGGCGTGATGCCGCAGATTCTCTCAGGAGCCCACGCCCATGCCTGCCACTGAACAGGGCTCCGAGAGCGGCAACCAACTCGTAGTGCTTGCAGAAAAATCTCCGGCGCCGAAGAAGGCAAGGCCAACGCCAATCGATCCGGGCTTTCACTATCACCGGCTACGCAAAACGGTCCACGTCATTTGCGTCTCGATCTTCTTCCTACTGCCGCTGACGAACCTGATGCGCATCGACATCCCACGTCAGCGTTTTTATTTTTTCGGCTATGAACTCTGGATCAGCGAATTCGCCATCATTTTCTTTTCGATGATGTTCCTGATGTTCGTTGTGGCCGCGATGGCCATGCTCTGGGGACGCGTCTACTGCGGATATCTGTGTCCGCAAATGATTTTTAGTGAAGCCTCGATCGGGCTGGGGAATTGGCTTCAGCGCACAGTCAACAAGTACGTCGATGCCGGTGCCGCCACCCGCAAAGTGATTGGCAAAGCGCTCTTCTATCTGATCACCGGCGGCGCCTCGGTCGTTCTCTCTTTTGTCTTTATTTCTTATTTCGTCGAGCCGAAGGATCTGTTCCGTCGCCTGCTATCGCTCGATATCAGGACCGCGGGCGGGATCGCTGGTGCGACCACGACCATCCTCACGCTGGTTGACCTCCTGTTTGTGCGACTGCGATTTTGCACCACCGTCTGCCCCTACGGCTACCTGCAGGGCATGCTCACCGATGGCCACACCTTGCTCGTTCATTACCGCGACGAGAAGCGGGATTGCATCGAGTGCATGAAATGCGTGCGCGTTTGCCACATGGATATCGATATTCGAGATTCGCCTTATCAGATCGAGTGCGTAGGCTGCGGCGAGTGTATTGAAGCGTGCAATGTCATCCTCGCGAAGCTGGGCAAGCCCGGGCTCATTCATTACGTGTGGGGAGAGACGGGCGAGCGTCTCTTCACCGGTGCAAGGCCGTGGTACCAGAAAATCGGAATCCGCGATCCCAAGCGAATGCTTGTCTTGCTGGTGCTGCTTTTCTACGCAACCGGCTTGTTCACGGCACTCTCGATGCGGCACGCCATGCTTGTGCAACTGGCGCCGGTGCGCACCACGCTTTACCGCGTAGCTGAAGACGGAACTGTCTTCAACACCTTCCACGTAAAAGCAGCGAACCGCAGCCGGCAGCAACAAACGCTGGTGCTTTCGATCGAAGGCCTCTCGGGAACCAGCTTCGTGTCGTTTGAAAATGCAGTGCTGGTCAGCCCAGGGCAGACATTTGAGCGCGATCTGGAGATTGCGGCCCCGCCGTCGGCTGGCGTATCCCCAGGCGTAAATCACTTCCGGCTGATCAGCCGCGTAGGCAACGAGCAGGATTCGTTCGACGAGACATTTATTACGCCGTTCCAGGATTCGCGGTAGCGCGAAGCTCGGAAACAAGGGCCGCGCAGCACAAACGAAATAAACCCGACCGCTTGCAAATCGGGCATTCATAAAAGGAGGAATCGTCATGAGGAAGATAGAAGTGTTGCTGATCGCGAGCGTAATGGTGTTCGCGGTCGCCTCCGTCTCGGCAGTCGCTCAGGAGACGGCACCCGTTCAGATGGCTGCCAACAGCCCCGCACCTGTGATTGCCAAACCCTCGGCAGAGATCGCGCTCTCACCGGCCGAACTCCAGTCCCGCATTGAGGCCCAGCAGCAGGAGATCAATAAGCTGACTGCGCTGGTTGAAAAACTACAGACCATGCTCGAACCGGTTGCGTCAACCAGGGCAATCGTACCGAGCAGCATTGGCTTCATGCCCTATCCGGGCGGCGCGCCGTCGCCTTCTCCGGTTCCGGTGGAATCCTCGCCATCCTACACGGCTCCTCGTGAACTCCTGCCTGATATCGGCCACATCGGCGCGGGACTTGGATTCTTTGTCGGTGGCGCGACGAATCCCTACAAAGCAGACAAGGGCTTCGCCTCGGGAGGCTACATCGACCTGCCCTGGAAAAATGTGCCTGGAGGCAAGCTCTCCTACGAGATCATGGTCGGGTTGCAACGGACGGTTACCAACACACAATCGACGTCGGGAGTAAATGTTCTGGTCAACACTGCGGTCAACGACTACCTGACCTTCGCGGGTATCGAATTGCCCTCGCTTACGAATTACCTCGCAGGCCCCTTGCCCATCACCAGCAACGTGCAGGAGAGGTCCAAAGTCCTCACCGTTGCGCCATTCGAACTGAAGTATGCAATAACCAAGCTCGGCCGTTTCCGTCCCTACGTGGTTGGCGGGCTAGGCGCCTACGTCTGGATTGGCTCCGACAACAACGCAGCCTCGTTCGACGCGGTTTCATCGCTGAACGCTTACGGCAGCACCATTGGCATGCCCAACCTCGCAGGCTTGGGAGTGGGCAGTTCGACGCTGGGCGCGACCTTGAACGCACTGCTCAAGGGATCGCAGATCGGCGGACTGGCTCCGACTTCACCTGAACTGGCAGCCCGCGGTGTTCCTCACGGCCAGGGCAACCTGCTCTTTGGCGGCCAGATCGGCGGCGGGGCCGAGTTCCGCATCACGCCCAAGCTGTCGATTGGCGCTGACTTCCGCCGCAACCAAGTGGAAGGCAAGAACGCCAGCTTCAACACCTTCGCGTTCAAACAAGGTTTTCACTGGTAGAAACCGGAGGCGGAAAAATGTCCAAACACGGTCAGACAAATCTGGAAACGGTTTCGCGGAGACATATGCTGCAGGCGGCAGGGTTCTCGGCTGCTGCGGGTGTGGCCGCTTTATCCAAGCCCTCGGCTGCCATGGTTCGATACGAAGGCGACCTCGCAATTTTGAACGTCGCCCTTGGATTGGAGCACCAGGCTATCGCCGCTTATGATGCCGGCGCCAACAGCAAACTGCTGAACGCCGATCAGCTCAAGATCGCGGTCAGTTTTCAAAACGATCACAATCGGCATCGCGACGCGCTCATTCAATTCATCAGGCGCTTCCACGGCACGCCGGTCGCGCCCAAGCCGAGCTACGATTTTGGCCCGATCACTTCGGCGGCCGACATCGTCAAGCTCGCGCAAAGCCTCGAAGACGGGGCGATGAATGCGTATCTGGCGAACGCCGGGAAACTTGAGAACCGCGAGATCCTGAACGCCGCGGTTCCCATCCTTGAGGACGAAGTGCGTCACAACACCGTCTTCAAACAGTTGCTCGGCATGGATGTCACCGGGCGCCTGAAGTACTGAAGGCGAAGGAGGAGCTTCATCATGGTAGAAGAACCGGAAGTGAACCTCGTGGGGCCCGCTCTCGAGGAGAAAAATGTGCGCCGGGAATGGCTCCGTTTGGCTGGCACGGCGAGCGCCGGAGCGATCTTATTCCTGCTTACGGGCGACACTAAAGAGTTATATGCGCAATCGAAGGAGGGCGATCTGGGAATTCTCTCCGCTGCTCTTTACCTGGAGCAGGAAGCGGTTGCCGCATATCAGGCCGGAGCCGAGAGCAAGCTCCTGCCGGATGGAATCCTTAAAGTCGCGGCCGCGTTTCAGTCCGATCACAAGTATCACCGTGATGGAATCAGCGGAGTGCTCAAGTCGCTCGGTGTGGAACCGAAAGGGCCAGAGAAGAAATACGATTTTGGCCGCTTGGACAGCGACAAAGACATTCTTCGTCTGGCTCGAGACCGCGAGAACGGCGCCGTGCTTGCCTATGGCACGCTGGCGTCGAACATCCTGACCAAGCCAGTATTAAATTTTGGCGCGAACGTCCTGGTGGATGAAGTTCGCCACCGCACGATTTTGAATAGCGTACTTGGAATTGCAAACTACTGAAAAACGTGGAGGGGCCGAATCGTCGGTCCCTTCCTGTTCTTCCGTAAGAACTGCCACGAGGCAGCCGACGACAACGGAGTTACAGCATGAGCACAATCGCTATGGCATCGAACCTTCCTACCAACAAGAAGCAGTCTTTTCTGACGTATTTTCTCGGATTCGTTTTCGTGCTGTTCATCGGCATTCTAATCGTCTGCTACATCATCACAAAGCGCACCAACCCGGTGTTCCTGGACGAGCATGGCAAGCCCGTTGCCACGCAGCCGGCGCACGATCATGCCGGACACTGAAAAACATTCCGACGCTGTGCGGAACTGCGATCTCTGCGGGCTGCCCTGCGGCCGGCGGCCTTATCTGCAGCGTATTCACGACAGGGAGCGGTCCTTCTGCTGCCTCGGATGCATGAACGTCTACCTGATCCTCTCCGAGAGCGGCGAACCGGGGCAGGATTTCCGCGAGACCGAACTCTACAAACGTTCTCTTGAGCTTGGGCTGATTTCGAACCCGGAGGCGGCGCCGACTGCAGCATCTGCTCCTCAGAGAGAAGACGGTGCATACCAGGAATTGCTTCTCCACGTTCGTGGTATGTGGTGCACATCGTGTGCCTGGCTGATCGAGTATGCTCTGACGAAGCTGCCTGGTGTTGCAGTCGTAGAAGCATCGTTCGCCACCGACCTCGTCAAAATCAAATATCTGCCGCAGCGAATTCCGCCATCTCACCTCATCGATCGCATCGTCAAACTCGGTTATCGGGCAAGTGAATTCCGGCCCAACGCCTCCGCCGCCGATACCGAAAAACGCGACCTGCTCTTGCGCCTGGGAGTGGCCAGCTTTCTCTGGATGAACGTCATGTATCTCAGCATGACGTTCTACATCAGTTTCTTCGAACACATCGCGGACAGCATCCGGCACTACATTCCGTTCATCGTGTGGGGACTCGCGACGCCGGTCGTTTTCTACAGCGGATTTCCTATTCTACGGTTGGCTTGGCAAGGGCTGCGCAATCGTACGATTCGATCGGAGGCCTTGCTGAGCCTGGGAATCCTGGCAGCGTACTGCTTCAGCATTGTGCAGGCATTCCGTAGCGACCCTCGTATTTACTTCGATACCGCCTGCGTCATTGTCGCGCTCGTGCTGGCGGGGAAGACGATCGAGCGCAACGCCAAGGATCGTGCGTCTCGCTGGATTGCGAACTTGCACAGTTGGATGCCGAATAAGGTGCGAATCTTGAGCGGCGGCCTGGAACGCTTCGCCAGCGTCGAAGCGCTCGAACCGGGACAGATATTCGTGGCCAAGGCCGGCGAGCACATCGCCGCAGACGGCGTGGTCGCTGCAGGCGAATCGCATGCAGACGAATCTCTGCTGACAGGTGAGGCGACTCCCGTCAGTAAGGGACCCGGCGACACTGTTGTGGCGGGAAGCATAAATGTCGACGGAGTGCTCGAGATTCGTGCCACGCATACCGCCGGCGACTCAACCTTGGCTCGGGTGGTCGCCTCGGTGGAGCAGGCGCTCAGCTACCGGTCGTCGCTGGAGAGGACAGTTGACCGCGTAGCTAGAGTATTCGTTCCGTCGGTGGTCGGCCTCGCCCTGCTGACATTTTTCGCGCTCTGGATGTTCCACGCGACAAGCCTGGCGACCTCGATGATGCGTGCCATCACAATCCTGGTGATCGCTTGTCCCTGCGCACTGGGGCTGGCCACTCCGCTGGCAATTACGGCTGCGCTTGGTCAAGCGTCACGACGTGGCATTCTTTTTCGCGATAGCGAGATATTGGAGAAACTCTGCAAGGTCGACGCCCTCGTGCTCGATAAAACCGGAACCGCGACAGAGGGCACGTTCGGAGTGATCGAGTTTGCTCTTCGCCAGCAAGAGTGCCTGAAGCCGGTACTCGTGACTGCGATAAACGCGGGCAGTGAAGAAGCGACTATAGATCGCGAGGCCGAAGCATTCGCATTTGCCGAGTCGCGAGCAGAAGCTTTGCTCCTGACAGCATCGCTGGAGCAGTATTCCGAGCATCCGCTAGGTCTCGCCTGGGTCGCGTTTGCCAAACTAGATGGAGTGAGCCTCACAGATGCGACCAGTCTTGAAGTACTCAAGGGGCAAGGCATCACAGGATCAGTTCGCGGCCGGCGGACATTTATCGGAAGCCGGCGATTGCTGGCGCAACAAGGCATCGCCATGCCTCCGGAAATGGAAGACGAAGCGCAGCGCTGGGAGTCGCAAGGCAAGACGGTGGCGTTCTTCGGATGGGACGGCAGGCTGGAAGGACTCGCTGCATTCGGTGACCGGATTCGCTCGAACGCGCGCGAACTTGTTTCCGAGCTCAAGGCAAAGGGAGTTTGTGTCTACCTGGTTTCCGGGGACTCACGGGCGACGACGCTCTCAGTCGCTACCGTGATCGGCGCCGACCATTACCGCTCCGAGGTTCTGCCCGAAGAAAAGGCGGAGTTCGTAAAGAGTCTTCAGGCGAACGGATTGACGGTGGCGATGGTCGGGGATGGTATCAACGACGCTCCCGCCCTGGCGCAGGCCGATCTCGGAATTGCCATGGGCTCCGGCACCGACATTGCCATGAGAGCCGCGGCCGTCGTGCTCATGAAAAGTTCGCTCGACAGAATTCCGGAGATTCTTGCGCTCGCCTCGAAGACGATGCGCGTCGTCCGGCAGAATCTGTTCTGGGCGTTTTTCTACAACGCAATCGGAATCACGCTGGCGATCGCGGGCATTCTCAACCCGATCATGGCAGCGGGCGCCATGTTGCTGTCGAGCACATCTGTAATCGTCAATTCGCTCCGCTTGACGCGGGCCTCGAAAGGCTGACACGCTAAACAAGGTCCTTCAATTCACAACAAACTGGTAAGAGAAAATTAGTCTATCGACTGCCTTCATAGGCCGTGCGAACCGGAATGCGCTCCACAAATTGCCGCTGGTGCCAATAGGGATAAGCCAACGTCGTCTCGCTCGCTGCGTCAAGCGCCGCGACTTGTTCCGCTGTCAAGTTCCAACCCACCGCGCCCAGGTTCTGCCGAAGTTGCGTCTCGTTCCGCGCGCCGATAATCACGCTCGATACTGTCGCTCTCTGCAAGAGCCAGTTCAGCGCAATCTGCGGCACCGTTTTGCCCGTTTCCCGCGCAACTTTGTCGATGGCGTCGACAACTTTATAAACGTGCTCGATCGGCACGGGAGGTCCGCTGTCCGCTGTTTCCTTCAGACGGCTCTGTTCGGGCTCCGGTTGGCCTCGACGGATCTTTCCCGTCAGACGGCCCCAGCCCAGCGGGCTCCAGACCAGCGCGCCCACATTTTGATCGAGGCCGAGCGGCATCAACTCCCACTCATAGTCGCGTCCAATCAGAGAGTAGTAGACCTGGTGCGCCGCGTAACGCGCCCATCCATACTGTTGCGAGATGGCGAGCGATTTCATCAGATGCCAGCCGGAGAAATTAGAGCATGCGATGTAGCGGACCTTGCCGCTGCGAACGAGAGTATCGAGAGTTTCCAGCGTCTCATCGATCGGCGTCAGGCCATCGAATCCATGCATGTGATAGATGTCAATGTAATCCGTGCCGAGGCGGCGCAGGCTGGCCTCGCATGCGCGCACGATGTGGTAGCGGGATGAACCAGCGTCGTTTGGTCCGTCGCCGAGGCGGGATGTTGTCTTAGTCGAAATCAGCAATTCATGGCGCTTGCCGGCAATCGCCTTGCCTAAAATTTCTTCCGATGCGCCCTTGGAATACACATCCGCGGTATCAAAGAGGTTGATTCCTGCCTCGAGGCAGATGCCGACGATCTTGGTCGCCTCGTCTACCGAGGTTTCGCCCCAGGCGCGAAAAAAGTCTGTCGTTCCGCCAAAAGTCCCGGTGCCAAAACTCAGAACGGAAACTTTAAGGCCCGAATGTCCGAGTAATCTGTACTCCATTTTTGTCTCTCTCCTCACTGCTTCTTAATTTGCTGACTTCTGTATGTCTTTGGGAGCTTGCACCTGCGCAGGTTTTCCCAGTTGTGCGGTCGTTGGAAGTTGCGACGTGTCCCATCCGCCACCGAGGGCCTTAATCAAAAGAACCGTTGCATCCATGCGCCGCCTCAAGATGTCGACATCATTGCGTTCGTTTTGCAACGCGATAGTCTGCGCAGTGATGACTTGTAAGTACGGGTCCGCACCACCAATATAGCGGTCATTAAAAATCTGTAGCGACTCCTGAGCGGAGGCGGTAGCCTGTTTTTGTTGCTGGGCCTCTTGTTCGAGAATGCGGAGTGCAGCGAGGTTGTCCTCCACTTGCTGGAGAGCCGTCAGCGCAGTCTCACGATAATTGGCCACGGTAGCGTCGTAGTTGGCGAGCGCGGATTGGTTGGTTGCGCGGCGACGCCCGGCATCGAAGAGCGTTTCCAAAGCACTCGGTCCGACCGCCCAGAAGCGGCTTGGCCACGTGAACCAGTTGGTAATCGAATTACCCTCGAAGCCTCCGGTGGCGCTGAGCACGACGGTTGGATAGTAGGCCGCGCGCGCGATCCCGACCTGCTCGTTCGCTTCGTCAACTCTTCGCTCGGCTGCGGCGATGTCGGGCCGGCGTTCCAGGAGCTGCGATGGCAGACCGGCTGAAATCGCGGGTGGTTGGAGATCGAGCGGTACCGGAGGCAGGTTGAATGATGCTGGCGGTTTTCCCAGCAGAATTGCAATCGCGTGTTCGAACTGGGATCGCTGCACGGAAACATCCGTGTCTTGCACCAGCGTCGTGTCGAGTTGGGTCTGCGCCTGTGCCACATCAGACTTTGGGGCCGCGCCGCCATCGAAGCGATTCACCGTTAGCTGAAGCGCATCACGATAGGCCTTAACCGTATCGTCAAGGAGCCTCTTTTGCGCGTCGGCGCTGCGAAGTTCGAAATAGTCGAAGGCGAGTTCGGCATGAAGACTGAGCTTCACTGTTTCAAGATCGCCCGCTGTGGCCTGTGCTTCTTCGCGCGAAGCGGCAACCGTTCGCCGCACCCGTCCCCACAAATCGAACTCGTAGGAAAGGTCGAAAGGAAGAGCGAAGTCGCCGGTTGTGCTGGTGCTGGAAAAATATGGACGATTGGCCGAATCTCGAACCGACGCAATGCTGGGCGCAGTTGAAATCGTCGGAAATTGTGCCGCGCGGTTGAAACGAATCGCGGCACGTGCCTGCTCAAAGCGGGCCTGGGCGATTTTCAAGTTCTGGTTCGAAACCGTTAGCTGGTTCTCAAGCGCATTCAGTTGAGAATCTCCGAAGAGTTCCCACCAGGCTCCGCGCTGGAGTTGATCGCTCGGTTGCGACACCTCCCAGCCGTCGGTTTCTTTGAACGCGTCACTCGGTGCTGAGGGCACGTCCGGACGCGCGTATTTTGGGCCGACGGTGCAACCGGCAAACAGCATCGTCATGAGTGTAAGAAGGACGCCTGCGAGTTTCTTCATTCCCTGGCACCTCCGGGCCTTGAGTTTCCAACCTGAACGGGCATGCCGCTGGCCAGCGAGTCGGACGGGCTGAGAATTACGTCGTCTTCAGGCCGCACACCCGCGAGAATTTCCATGCTGTCTCCGTAGTCGTGACCCGGTGTTACCCGCACGAGTTCAGCTTTTCCATCGCGGACAACGGCCACTTGCAAACCTTCTCTCCGAAAGATGAGAGCGCTCGCAGGCACGGTGAGAGACTTCGCATTCTCCGGCAGCTTGAAGTGAACCTGCACATATGCGCCCGGCAGCAGAGTACCCTGGCCGTTGTCGACATCCACTTCGACGAGCAAGGTGCGGGAAGCCGAATCAATCGAGTTTGAATTCCGTACGAGCTTGCCGTGGAAAGTCTTTCCCGGATATTCGTCGAGCGTCAGGTCGACGCTCGCGCCATCGACGGCAGCGCGTCCGTAAACTTCCGGCACCGCGACGTAGACGCGCAGCTTGTTGATCGCCGTGATATGGAACAGTTCTTTCGGCGCGTTGGCGCCGGCGTCGATCAGCGCTCCAATGTCGGTGCTGCGGGCGGTGATTACGCCGTCAAAGGGTGCGTAGACTTTCTCGTAAGACTGCAACTGCTCGAGCCGCGCGACGTTTGCCTGATTCGAATCGACCGTCGCCTTATTGGCGGCAAGAGCGTTGACGGCGTTGTCGCGCTCCTGAGTAGAGACCGAGTGCGTCTTTAGCAGGTTCTGATCGCGCTCTGCCGTGATCTGCGAGAGATTCATGTTGGCTTCGGCGGTAGCCAGCTCGGCGCGTGCTTGCCGCAACTGCTGGTCGAGTTCAGGCGTTTCAATCTCGGCAAGCAGCTGGTTCTTCGTCACACGAGCGCCGATATCGGCGTACCAGCGCTTGAGATAACCGTTGGTTCGCGCGTAGATCGGCGAATCGATAAACGCTTGCGTATTACCTGGCAGCACGAGCTCGTCCACGCGTGCAGCCGGTTTGGGATGAACCACGTTGACGCTCGGAATGGCGGCCCGGTCGGTGGCCTGCGCGAGGTCGGTTGACGCGGAGACGCGGGAATGGATGCCGGAGAGCACGACAATGATAATCGCGACAGCCGCCGCGCCCAGGAACAGAAGAACGCTTCGCGGGACAGTTGGCTGCGCGGCCTTGCCAACAACGGGTTCGGCTGTGTCTGCTTCCGTTATCTTGGTCTCGTCAATCTTCGTCTCCGCAGTCTTTGTCTCTACAGTCATCGTGTTCGACTCCTGCGTGTTCTCGATTGCGCCATTTGAACCTGTGTTAGCTGACATGGACCGGCTCTCCTTCTTCCAGGGTCGATACAGTTGGATTGTCTTCCGTGCGCTTCCGATGCAGCAGACTGAAGACCGATGGAACAAAAATCAGCGTGGCGACGGTCGCGCAGAGCAAGCCGCCGATCACAGCGCGGCCAAGAGGCGCGTTCTGCTCGCCGCCATCGCCAAGGCCGAGGGCCATCGGAACCATCCCGATGATCATGGCCAGCGCGGTCATTAGCACCGGACGAAAGCGCGTGTAGCCCGCTTCAATTGCGGCCTCGATCGGATCGCCGTGCTCATGCAGCCGCTCTTTTGCGAATGAAATCACCAAAATGCTGTTCGCGGTTGCGACGCCCATGCACATGATCGCGCCCATCAGAGCGGGAACACTGAGCGTCGTATGCGTAACGAAGAGGAACAGAACAATGCCGGAGAGCGCCGCCGGGAGCGCCGTAATAATGATGAAAGGGTCGAGCCACGATTGAAAATTCACCACGATCAGCATGTATACAAGGACAATCGAGAACCCCAGCCCAGCCAACAGACCCAGGTAAGAGCTGCGCATGGTCTGAATCTGCCCACGTACGGAGACGAAGCTACCGCGCGGCAGCGATTTGCGGTGTGCATCTACTATGCGGTTGATGTCCCGCGCAACCGATCCCAGATCGCGGTCCTGCACCGCTCCATAGATATCGACAATGCGCCGGATATTGTAGTGATTGATGACCTCCATCTCCGTAGAGCGCTTGATGGACGCCACATCCGCCAGAACTCCCGGCCGCGAGTTATCCGCTGAAGTCAACGGGGTGTTTTCGAGATCCTGTAACGACTGCACCTTGTATTGCGGCGTCTGCGTGACCAGGTTGTAGCTGACGCCGTTCTTCCAGTTGAGAAAGAACATCGGCGTTATCTGAAAACTTCCACTCAGCGAATTCAGCACGCTGTTGGCAACGCTGCGCTCCGTCAAGCCGCCTTGCACTGCCTTGGTGCGATCCACCGCAATGTCGTAGGTTGGATAGTCAGACGGTTGCTGGATGCGAAGGTCGGTGAGCCCTGGGACGCGGCGCAGATCGGAAAGAATCTGCTCCGCAACCTGGCGATTGCTTTCGACATCGTTTCCATCAATCTGAATGTCGATCGGCGCCGGAAGGCCGAAGTTCAAAACCTGCGTCACCATGTCGGCGGGCAGGAAATAGAACGTGGCGCCCGGAAATTCGCGCGGCAAACTCGCACGGAGGGCGCGAACATAATTTGCGGTCGGATGATGTTTCTCTTAAGCGAAACCAGAATGTCCGCGTCGCCGGCGCCGATCAATCCCGAAGTCGAGTGCATGTAATTAATCGTGCTGTAGGGCAGGCCGATGTTGTCGAGAATGTTGTCGACTTCGTTCGCAGGAATCCGCTGCCGAATTGAATTTTCAATCAGGTCGCAGAGCCGCGCAGTCTCTTCAATGCGAGTGCCGCTCTGCGCGCGAACGTGCAGGATGAACTGGCCGTTATCGCTCTCAGGGAAGAAGTTCTGTCCGAGCCAAGGTGCGAGCAGAAAGACCGAAGTGCAAACCAACAGGAATCCTGGAATAAAAATCGCTCGCCGATGAACGAGCGTAGTAAGCAATAGCTGGTACGAAAGGCGCAGCCGCTCGAATCCTCGCTCAAAGCCTCTCTGGAAACGCGAGAAGAAGCCCCGCCCGGCGCCATGGTGTTCCCCGCGCTTGAGCAGATACATTGCCAGCGTGGGAACGATGGTGCGGGAGAAGAAATACGAAGCCAGCATGGCGAACACGACAGCTTCGGCAAGAGGCACGAAAAGAAATCTCGATACGCCGGCAAGGAAGAACATCGGCAAGAACACAATGCAAATGCACAGCGTGGAAACGAACGCGGGCACCGCGATCTGCGAAGCGCCATCGAGAATGGCGCGTTTGATTTCCTTGCCCTGGCCGAGGTTCCTCTCGATATTTTCGATCTCGACCGTAGCGTCATCGACAAGGATTCCAACCGCCAGCGCCAGCCCGCCCAGCGTCATGATGTTGATTGTCTGGCCCAGAAAACTCAGGATGATGACCGAGGTGAGGATCGAAAGCGGAATCGAAATCGCGATGATCAACGTGCTGCGCCAGCTGCCAAGAAACAGCAGGATCATGAGCGCGGTCAGGCACGCCGCGATGATGGCTTCGCGAATGACGCCACTGACCGCGCCTTTTACAAAGATCGATTGATCGGCGAGCGGCTGAATCTTCAACTCAGGCGGCAGCGTTTGTGCTACGCGTGGCAATAGATCGCGAATCCCTTGAACGACGCTGATAGTTGACGCCGTGCCCGCTTTCAAAATACTCAGCAGCACGCCACGGTGGCCATCCTGGCGCACAATATTGGTTTGCGGCGCAAAGCCGTCGCGGATGTTGGCAACGTCGCGAAGATAAATTGTGGAAGCGCCCACCTGCTTGATCGGCAGATCGTTTAATTCGGCGACGGTGTGCGGGCTCGAATTCAACCGCACGTCATATTCGAATTCATCGATCTTTGCTGTGCCTCCGGGCAACACGACATTCTGATTAGTGAGCGCGCTCAATACATCCTGAGGCGACAGACCTTTTGCTTGAAGCAGATTCTGATTCAGGTCAATCATTACCTGGCGCTGCTTGCCCCCATAGGGCCACGGAATCACGGCGCCAGGAACTGTCACGAGCTGCGGACGCAGAAAGTTCTGCCCCATATCGTTGAGTTGCTGCTCGGAAAGCCCGTTGCCGCTGAGTCCCAGTTGAAGAATCGGAACGCTGGAGGCGCTGTAATTAATGATGAGCGGCGGCAATGTGCCGGGGGGCAGCTGACGAAGAATCGTCTGCGAAACCGCCGTGACCTGAGCATTGGCCGTATCCAGGCTTGCGCCCGGCTGGAAATAGATTCTGACGATGGCTTGTCCGTTTACTGTGATCGATTCGATGTGCTCGATGTTGTCGACTGTCGTCGTCAGCACGCGCTCATAAACGCTGGTCAGCCGTCCTTCCAGTTCTTCGGGATTCAGTCCGGTGTACTGCCACGCGACCGCAACCACGGGAATATTAATGTTCGGAAAAATGTCGGTGGGCGTACGCAGGATTACTACCGGGCTCAGGATGAGGATCAACAGAGCCAGGACAACGAATGTATAAGGCCGTTCCAGCGCTACTCGAACAATCCACATCGCTTATGCTCCCTGCCTGTAGCGTTTGCTCAAGTCATCGAGCAAGCTTCGGGTGTACACGCCTCCGCCCACAAACTGGACGCCGTCCTCGATCAATTCTCTGAGAGCCTCTTCGCCGTGCTCATCAATCGACGTAACGTCCACAACATCGATCACGCAATTTCGCCCGTTGCGTTCGCTGCCTGCCTTCTTCCACGTGGTCATGAGTTCGTCTACCGCAGGCCCGCTGAGACTGCCTTGCAGAAGCCATGTGTCACTGTCCGGCGTCCGCTGGATAACAATCCGAAGCGTCGCATTTCTCGTTTCGACTTTCATGTCGAATACTCCGTTTCTTACTGTGTCGCGGTTTGCCCCGTCAGCGCGATGTGTAATGCGCGTCGAGGGCCAAACCGCATACAAGCGGCATCCCGCCTGAATCGCTTACGGCAGAAGGAGATGGGCGTTCGCTAGAAGTGACGAGTATGGCGAAGTGCCAACAAGTGCCAAATGCTGATGATCGACAGATTGGCGTTCTTCGGCATTCGCGATTTGATCAGAAGGAAGGTGTCCGAGTTGGCAGAAATGAGGATATCGGGAAGGCAGTTCCTACAGACTTGCTCGACGACTCGGGATGCCGAGCTTACGCATCCTATATTGCAGTGTGGATCGCTTGAGGCCGAGGCGTGCTGCGGCGCCATCCGAGCCGCCGACAATCCAGCGCGTTCTTTCAAGAGCGTCGAGAATCGTCTGGCGTTCGGTATCGTCGACCGCCCGCCGGGCATTTTGTGCCGCGGCTATCTGTCCTTCGCGGCTCGCTTCCGGCCCGCTGCGTGGCTTAAGGTCGCTGGCAGGCACTTGGAGAACGGAGCCAGTGGAAACGATCACGGCCCGCTCGATTACGTTCTGCAACTCGCGAATGTTGCCGGGCCAATGGTATTCGCACAGAGCGGTCATTGTTGCGGCGGGAATCGATTCGATGTTCTTGTTCAATCGCCGCGTGAACAACTGCACAAAGTGGCGCACCAGGAGGGGAATGTCCTCTTTTCGCCCCCGCAAGGCCGGAACGTGTATCGGGAAAACGTCCAGCCGATAGAACAAGTCGGAGCGGAATTTTCCCTCCGCGACCATCGCGCTCAAATCCCGATTCGTAGCCGCGATCAGGCGAGCGTCGGTTTGCATGGTGCGTGAGCTACCAAGACGCTCGAACTCCCGCTCCTGCAAAACGCGCAAGAGCTTCGGCTGCAGTTCCAAAGGAACCTCGCCGATCTCATCGAGGAACACAGTGCCGTGGTTGGCTAATTCGAAGCGGCCAATGCGCTGCGCTATGGCGCCGGTGAATGCGCCCTTCTCATGCCCGAACAGCTCACTTTCCAGCAGTCCGGTTGGTATGGCAGCACAATTCAGTTTTACAAAGGCCTGCGACGCGCGTTCGCCCAAATTGTGAATTGCGCGCGCGATCAGCTCTTTTCCAGTGCCCGTCTCGCCATAGATCAGCACCGTGGATTGCGTCGCAGCGACCGTCTCGACCTGCGCGAGCACGCGCCGCAAAGCTGCGCTCGTTCCCACGATCTCCTCGAACATCGAAGTTTCGTCGATCTCTTCGCGCAGCGCAATGTTTTCGTGGTAGAGCTGATCTTTGAGCTGCCGAATCTCCTCGAGCGCATTTTCGAGCGCAGCGCGAGATTCGCGTTGCTCGGTGACATCCATGTGCGTGCCCACAAACTCCGTCAGATTGCCCGCTGCGTTTACAAATGGGTGGCCGACGACATGAATATGCCGAATCTCCCCGCTGTCGAGAACAATTCGGTAGTCCCTTTCAAAATCGCAGCTTCGGTCGATGGCGTCCTGCAGGGTCGTTTGGACGGAAGCCCGGTCGTCGGGATGAAGCCGATTGAAAAAATCCTGTACGGTGGGTCGCGGTCCTTCGGGGTTATACCCAAACATGCGGACGCTCTCTCGGCTCAAGAAAAGCTCGCCTGTCGAAAGGCATCGCGCCCAGCTGCCCGTGTGGCAGAGTCTCTGCCCCTCGGCGAGATAAGCCTCGCTCCGGCGCAATTGTTCTTCCGCCTTCTTGCGATCGGTGATATCGCGGTAGATGGCATAGATTTCGGGCGCCTTTCCGTCCACTGCAACCGGAACGGCCACGAGTGAAACCGTCAGCAGAGTTCCATCCTTTTTTTTCCGCACCCCCTCGGTATCGACGCGCTCCCCGCGTTTCAGTGCGTCTCGCATTTCCTGAGATTTGCAGGACTCTCCCTCGGGCACGATCAGCGAGCTGATGTCTTGGCCCAAGGCTTCGTTCGAGCTGTATCCAAATAGCTTTGTGAACTGCTTGTTGACGCGAAGGATCCGATCTTCCGCATCGCGCAAAACGATTGCCTCGGGAGCGAATTCGAACAGCCGTTCAAAATGGACCTTCTGTTTTCGGAGAGTCTCCTCGATATCCCGTTGTTCGTCATCGCGCAGCGCGTTATCGACCGCAAGCGCCACCTGCTCGGCAACCAGCCCAAGATAGCGCACCTCGCTCTCGGTGTATGCATCGGCCATTTCCGAGCCAAACGCGATACTCCCCAGGCGGCGATGCGCCGTGGTTAGCGGAAGCACTACTCCGGATCGAACCCCGCACTGCTGATACAGCTTCATGATGCGCGGGAAGCGAGTCTCGATCTCGGAAGAGGAAATCACAACGGGCTTTTGATTGTGGTAGACCCAGAAGGTAATTGTCTCTTCCGCGCGCAAATCTGAAGGCAGAATGATTCCCGCGCCGTTCACAACCTCCATGACGGGCATCTCAATGCGATTGCGCAATTCGTCATAAAGGAATAGAGCGACAAAGTCGAACGTCACGGCATGCTGGAGTTCGCTGGCAAGAGCGCGAAACAAATCCGCAGGTTCGCGGTAGGCCCCAATGGCGCGAGAGACACGCAGGAGCGCCTCAAACCGCCCGGCTGGCGGATTTTCGACCTCTTCCTCTTGGGCCCTCGACACCACGACTTCCACGGCCTATCCCTCCGTATCGATTCCTTCTGGCAGGCGAATTACCGCGCGGTCAACCTCGTGGCTGTCCTAGCTTCGATGATTCCGGTTCGAGGGGCGATTCAGGAATAGGGCAGGGAAATTGCCAGTGTGCGCTTGGAGGAGGTAGGCCCCGTCAGCGCGTCAACTCCGCGTTCGGCTACAGGATTCGCTGAACCCCGTCTGCTGGATCTTGAAACTTTTTCGCCGCTGACATCTCTCATCAGGGCGCGAAAGGAATCTGCTCCCGTGGTATCTCGTCGGTGTCGCAGGTTCGGTTTCGTGACATCACCGACCATGGAGTGCACAATGTTGAGGACACGATGGATTTTTCTGATGGCTACGATTGCCGTTGGTGTGATATTCCCAACCTCCAGTCAGGCTCAACTCGACAAAACCGCGGGCGCCGTATTTGTGATGACAAACGCGGCCGCTCACAACGAAATCGTTTCGTTGAAGCGTGGTCCTGACGGATCGCTGCAGATGAGCAAGACGTTTCTAACCGGTGGCCGTGGAAGCGGTGGGGTCACCGATCCTCTAGGATCTCAGGGCTCTCTCACTCTCAGCCAGGATCATTCTCTTTTGTTTGCCGTCAACGCGGGCAGCGGCGACATCTCCGTGTTTCGAGTTCACGGCGCGAATCTGACACTTCTAGACAAGGTGCCCTGTGGAGGTGCGGCACCCGTCGCACTGGCTCAATACGGCACTCTCGTTTACGTGCTTAACGAAGGAGCAAGCAGCAACGTTAAAGGTTTCAGCATCAACGAGGACGGGAAGCTCAAACCGATTCCGAATTCCGTTGCCTATCTCAGCGCGCCCAACTCCGGACCGGGATCGTTGTCCTTTACTCCCGACGGCACGTTCCTTCTCGTGACCGAAAAACTCACCAACAGCATCGACGCATTCCATGTCCAGCTCGATGGCACGCTGGCGCCAATCGTTGTCAATCCCAGCCCGGACCCGGGAGTTTTTGCCATCACATTTGCGCCCAACGGCACTGCTTTGGTGGCGGAGACCGGCCCCGTGGGCGGAACGAATGCATCTACTATTTCGTCCTACGCGCTGGGAGCCAATGGAAAGCTGACTCCAATTAGCCTGGGTATTCCTACTTTGGCGGCCGCGACGTGCTGGAACGTGGTGACCCCCAATGGGAAATTTGTTTACACATCGAATGCGGCGTCGGCCACAGTTTCTGGCTTCTCAATCTCCACAACCGGAGCGCTTACGCCAATCGATGGAACCGTCCTCGGAATTAATCCGTCCGGCAGCACCAACCTCGATATCGCCGTCACTGCGGATGGAAAATTTCTCTATACCCTGGATTCGGGCACCGGATCGGTCAGCATCTTCGGCATAAATGATGATGGAACTCTGGCCAATCTCGGCGAGGCCGGTGGCCTCTCCGCGGCAGCGGGATTCAATGGTATTGCCGCCAACTAACAACTCAATTGAGTTGCGGCGTGCGACGCAACTCGCTTCACGCATGCGATACGACCCCCTTTGTAACTTTCCATGTCCATCCACATCTCATTTGCGCGAGCCTTAAACCCAGAAGAGTTCGAAGAACAAGGAGATTTATGAAAAGAGCATTCCGCAGTCTGATGGCCATTAGTTTTCTAGCCGCCTCACTTACGGCTTTCGCGCAGTCCGGCGACGCCATGAAGCAAGACAACGGTAAGCAGGACGGCATGAAACAGGATCAGATGAAGAACGACCAGATGACACACGACAACATGAAGAACGACAAGAAAACTTCAAAGACCAAGAAGAAAATGAAGAAGGACGAGATGAAGAAGGACGACAACATGAAGCACGACGACGGCATGAAGCACTAAGGCGCGGACGTAAACCTTTTCGAGCTTACGCCAGGTAGCTGAGGCAACCGAATCATCAGCTACCTGGTCCTGCCTACAACTTATCCCAATCAAGTACTCAGCCATTGCTCAAGTACTGCTTCATGCACCGCACGCATGGCGCGTATCCTTCGTGAATCGCTTCGCGGGCAGTCATTGTTTCCACGTGCGGCTTGTCATGAATGAACGGGCAGCCGCCCCGGTGGAATATCTTTCCATCCTTCGAGACTATGACCTGCATATCGGGAGGAACTCCGCTTCCCGGCTGGGCGTGTTCCGAGCGCAATTCAGGGCGGCCGAACACCGCAGCTTTTGCCGCCTCAATCACACCCACCACGAGGCTTGCCGCCGCTGCCGCCACCATCCATCCCAGAAACCCGCGCCGGCTGCGCGGCATATTTTCTTCCAACCTATTGTGCAACCGCGCGCTGAAGCCCAGAGGAACTTCAAGCATCCGTTCGTCGCCGTATAACTGGATGACATTGCGCGTTCCATCCAGCACCGCGCTGCAGCGTTTGCATCCCCGAATGTGCTCTTCCAAGGCCAGCCGCAAGCCCGGTTCGACGTTGCCCTCAATGTAGTTCGAAATCTCCCGCCAAACATCTTCGCAGTGGACTACCATGGTTTTGTCCCCTTTTCGAAAGACAGGCGGCTGTTCCAATTTCCTCCCAGGCCCGGTGCAAGGATATCGCGCAGCATCAATCGAGCCCGCAGCAGGCGCGTCTTCACTGAAGCGGTTGTAATGCCCAGCGTCTCCGCCGTCTCTTCAATGCTCAGGTGCTGCATGTCACGAAGTACGAACACCTCCCGGTATTTTTCCCCCAAAGAGGCGAGCGCCTCCCCGAGCAATTGCCGAACTTCCTTTCGCTCCAGTGTCTCGGAAGGAATTTCGCGCCAATCTGCGAAGTCACGCGGGGTGTAGTTGCCTTCTTCGTCACGCTGATCGGCAATCGGCTCGGTCATGTGTGTCTGCTGTCTGCGGAGCCGTCCACGGGCCTCGTTGACCGTGATCTGGATGAGCCATGTACTGAAGCGCGATTCCGCGCGAAACTGGCGGAGATGTTTGAAAGCCTTCAGCACCGCCTCCTGCGAGACGTCTTCCGCGTCGTGTTCATTTCGCAAGATCGCCAGAGCGGCCGAGTAAACTCGCCCCTCATACGGCCGCACGAGCTCATAAAAAAGATCCTGCTCGCCATTCCGAATGCGGCGGATGAGCATCTCCTCTTGAAATTGCAATGCTGGATCTTTCGAAGTCGCCACGACCGGCATCAGCCCTCACCCGTACCCATGTGCTTGCGCAATGACCTACTCTGCCGGATATTCCGGGTCTTTTTTCCATCCCGTCAGCATCGACAGGAAGTTGTTCCAACCATGTAATACGACCATGACCAGATGCCCGAATACAAACGCGAGCATTGCCCACATGATGAGGAAGTGCAAGAGGCGCGCCCAATGAAATCCGCCCATCATCCACGCCAGCCAAGAGAACTGAACCGGCTTCCAGATCGCCATTCCAGTCAGAACCGAGAGGGCGCCCAGTAGGATGGCCGAGGTGTAGGCATGCTTTTGCAATGGGTTGTAGGCCTCGCGCACCGGAGGTTTGGGTCCAAAAAAGAAGTAATGCCGCACCATCGGCCAGACGCCCGGCACGTCTCGCGGTACGAACAGCACCTGCTTGTAGTTTCCGCTAAAGATCTGATAGCCGAGATAAATGAGACCCGTCGCAATATAAATCCACATGAAAGTGAGGTGCCATTGCAGCGCGCCTCCCAGCCACCCCCCAATCGCCAGGGATTTCGGCCAGTCGATGAGATCTTTCTGCGGGATTTTTGCGCCAAAGCTGGGGAAGGCGCGGAAAATCTGGAGCCCACTGCCAACCATGACAAAAAGCGCAACCGCGTTTACCCAATGGCAGAGACGGACAAGAAAAGGGTGCTCATTGACGGCTTGTGTCACTTCGCCGGTCTTGGCATCTTCGATCGTTAGCGCGTGAGTCGCCATCTTCCTCCACTGGCCTAAAGTCCGTAAAACTCCGAGTAGCCCTGGTCCTCCCAGTACCCGACCTTGTCGAGCAGATGGGTCACCTTCAAATCGGTCAGGTACTTTGCCTGCTTGTAGCCAATCTTGGTGGGAATCTGCAAGCGCAGCGGCGCGCCGTGCTCACGAGTCAGCGGGCGGCCATACATCTCATAACAGAGCAGGGTTTGGGGATGCCTCGCTGTCGCCATATCAATCGACTCGTAGTAGTCGTCCGCGCATGCTACGGTTACAAATTTTGCTGTCGGATCGGCCCCGATTGCCTTTAGAAAGTCAGCCAGCCGTACGCCTCCGAAGTTCCCGATCACATCCCAACCTTCTACACAAACATGTCGGGTATTTTGCGCGAGCTTTGGGAGGGCCTGAATCTGTGCGAGGGAGTAATCACCGGGTTTTTGCACTGCGCCGGTAACGGTGAGCGTCCAGCGATCGAAATCCACCCCTGGATCGTCAACGTCGTAATCGTTGATTGGGAACTTTTCGAAGGGCGTCACATCGGAGTCGGCAAAGGTCGCGGCCAGGTGCGCCGACCGAAACAGCCGCGCCGAAGCCCAGTCGCTGAACCCCAGACCCATTTTGAGGAGAGGCGTCTGCAGCGTCGGAATGGCGAATGCCCCCAGCGCTATGACGGGCGTGAGTCTGAGCAGTTCGCGTCGCGTTAGAGATTTGAACTTCCGGCTGTCGACTCCCGACTTCATCGGCATAGTCCTCTTAGGATGATAAACATCACATAAGATTTCTTGTCCCCAAAAAAGTTACACGACCGACAAGCTTCTTCGCAACGCCTGGTTTCCGCCCCTATCGTAGATGCAGATTCGGGATGATCGGGTTAGCAACCATACTTTGCTCATATCAGAACCTTCGTTCAGCTAATAGCTGGCGTCCGATTGCATCGGCCGCCTGAATACATCAAGACTGAAGTGTCGAATCGAAGCAATCGGACGATGGTATTGGTGATACTTGGCTACCAGTCGTCGATGCGCCGCGCGACCTCTGACAATGCAGGGCAACATTCAGCCGATTTGCCAAGCGAACCGAGGCTGCGATCGTGATCGCCCGCCAATCCCTGGACGTAGATCGAGGCGATACATCCATCACGTCCAATTCGTCAAGCCAGTCCTTTATCGAAATTCTGGCTTGATCGGCACCGAACAACTCAGCTACCGTAGCGATGAACGCTGATAATTCGCGCTCCGCCAAGTGCATCTGGTCGGTACACGATGGATTGGATAACGATTCACTCTGCCTCATGATGTCCTCCTCCACTTCACCAGAACCCTTTGTTCGACGAACCGGCATACCGTAGCGTGACTCACAGCCCAACCCGTTGGGGTCGCTGATGCTACGCGAAGGCGAAGATGATCAGGTCCAAACCCAACACTTACTCTTTACTCGTCCCCGGATCAGTGGCAGGAGACAGCCCGGTTGCGGCTTTGTCCTCTTCCGCTTTGATCGCGGATTTGAATCCACGAATGCCTTCACCGATCCCTTTGCCTAACTCAGGGAGCTTTTTGGGGCCGAAGACAAGCAGGGCGATACCAAAAATGACCAGCAGGTGCGTGGGTTGAAACAGTCCTTCGAACATGGTGTTCTCCTTTTAGTCTGTCTTTCGACTGATTCCTCGGAAACCGCCTGGCCAGGCCTTGACGCCAATTCCCAGATACTCCCAGAAAACTATTCGGCTGGCTCTCGTCCCCGATCACCTCGTCGCGTATTGTGTGAAGACGTAGTCCCGCTTCTCCACCTTCGTGTGGCACGCGTACCCGCACTTGGCGTCGTGTGCTTGCGGCGGCTTGTCGTTCAAGTCGGCAGGCCTGAACGTATTCGACGCGGCGTCGAACTCGAACGCGGCATAACCCCATCCGCCGCTGTCTGCGAACCGCTTGCTATCTTTCAGCATGAAATCCATGTCGTGCTGGGTATCCGGCAGAATCGGCTGGCCGGGTTCCCAGTCGCTCTTTTTCGAATTCCAGTGCACCTTCGCCATGCGGGCGCCATCCGGGAAGGGCATGCCATTACCGGGTATGCCAGCCTTAAAAGCGGCGACGGTTGCAGGATCTCCGAGGACTCCCACCAACTTGTCTCCGCTAAGGCTGACGGCGATTAACTGCCAGCTTTCGTACCCCTTGAAGTCGGAAAAGCCGAGCCCATTCGGCACTTTTAACGCGTACTTATCCTGGCTGGCGGAGTGAGCAATCGCGGAGGCGATTGTGAGTGATACGGCGATACCTGCGGTGATTAGAAGGTTCTTGTGCTTCATATTTCGCTCCTCATTGAGTTTTAAACAACTGGGCCCGACTCCATGTCTTAGGTCACGCCTTGAAGGATTGAAGACGTTGGGAGCTGTGGCTGGCGTTGGCCGGAACTCCCAACGATTGCGAAGTTGCTAGACTTCGCGCTGTGCGGCGTCTGCTGCCGTGGCCAGATTCGTCATAAACGTAAAAAACGCATCGGACTGGCCGATGAACAATCCCATGGCGGTCAGAAACTTGAGCGCTCCCGTGGCTACCCCTGTCGTATTCGTCGGACGGACCACCGAGCACAGCGGCAGGCTCGGATCGATAAAGGGGCAGGGTTCCGGCAGGATCAGGTTCGTCTGGAACATCTCTCGGACACCGGGGCCTCTCTTGCCCGTGTTGGGATCCGCGCCGCTGTTCAGGTCGGGAAATGTCAATCCATTCGTTGGGTCGGTCAGCGGCGGCACATTGCCATCCAATTTTGACCAGGTTTGAAAATGCATGAGCTCAATCGGCCCCATGCTAATGAGCAGTCTTAGCACTTCTACGCTTGTAACCCTTTGTGCCAGAGCCAGGCGCAGACTGCCGCCGCCTTGTTCCACGGTCGGGATATGGAAGGCCGCGGTGTTAGCAATGGCCTGAATGTGTTTGTCCGGGAATAGGTCGTCATCTGTTCTCGGGATGGCCGTGAACTGCCCGTTGTTCAGATCTGGAACTGCCTGCTCAAAGGTAATGGGATTCACGTCGGGATTATTTGCACTGCTGCGGTAACGCGTCCACCAACTGGTATTGATCGTCAACTGCATCAGGTTCGTAAGCCGCAGCGTTCCGCTGGATCCCGTCGCGGTGCTTCCCTGTAATGTGCGGAACGGTTCCATATCCACAGCGTCGGCGCCGTTCGCAACAAGATACGCATTCAGGAAATTCTGATGGCTCTTCTCGTCGTCGGTTATATCGTGAAGGTATTGAGGGAAATTGTGGTCAATTCTCCTCAGTTTTTCGGTATAGGTTCGACTACCGCTTCCTCCCGACTCTTCGCTATCTCGGATGCCGCCCAGTTCGTTATATTGCGTGTAAAAGTCAGCCTCGAGAGCTTCTCCAGCAGCCAGGAACTGCAGAATAGCAACATCACCCGCAGTGAGGCTGCTGCCCGAGCCCGTTTGCTGCGCAGACGCCCTGGTGGCACGTCCAAGCAAACCCGTTCCCATGGCTACCGCCCCAGCGCCTACCAATCCTGTTTTCAGAAAGCTCCGCCGATTCCGAGGAGCGGTGATCACATTTCCGTCGTGCTTCATTTTGTTCCTCCTTTTATGTCCACGCATTTGCCGGCGAAGAAAACAAGACTGGTCCTGGGCTATCGCGTGTTTTGATAGCCTCATGACGTGCGTCATAGGTCGTTCCCAGCGATGAAAAGCAATCTTGTTGTCGATTTGCCTAGACTGCGTTTCGATGGGGCGATAATGGAACGGATGACTGCGCGCGGACAAACCCAGATCGAGTTGCTCTAGTCCCACTCAATGGAGATGGCTTGGGATACCACTTTAGGTGAAGCGGTAAATAACTCCAGCGAACTCAGACATCGAGCCGCTTCCGGCCAAAAAGGACAGCATCGATCGACCGCGAGCCGGGTCCCAGAATTGCGATAGCGATAGCTATCGTCGCCAACAAGATCATGCTCCGCAACTGGTCAGTGCCTTTAACGGCGATCAGAAGCTCGGTGAGCGTCACAATCGCGCCGGCGATTGGCGTCCATAACCCGATGAGAAGGAATATTGCGGCGATAGCTGCGATTACTTGCAGCGCAATTGATTCGCGTTGTGGTGTCCCCACCAATCCGACGATGCCATCGTGAATCAAGAAGCATCCGATAACCAGCCGTAGCAGGAGAAGTCCGCGTCCGGGCCAGCCGTTAGGAAACATGGAATAGAGACGTTGCACGAGAGCCCATATGTGAAACTCAAAAGGGTAGAAAGGATCAAGGACGTTTCGACACCCCAAATGCGGGGAGGGAGGCGCCACTCTTTCGAGGGGTTATAAGTCAATGATTCCGCGCTTCAGCGCAATTGTGACGGCATGCGTTCTGTCGCTTGCCCCAAGTTTGGAAAGGATATTCTTAACGTGCCCCTTGACCGTTTCCTCGGTAATCGAGAGTCGGTCGGCGACCAGCTTGTTTGCATTGCCGCCAGCGATCAAGCGCAGCACGTCGAGTTCTCGTGTCGTCAGAGTGTCCTCGACTGCGTGCTCGGCGAGTTCGGCTGCGACCTCAGAAGGAATGCGCTTTTGGCCGGCGTGGACAGCGCGGATCGTATCGAGGAGTTCTTTCCGCAGTAGGCTCTTCAACAAATAGGCTCGGGCACCGGCTTTAAGAGCTCGTAAAACTTGGACGTCGCCTCTGTAGGTTGTTAGCACGATGATGCGGGCTTGCGGAAACTCGCTGCAAATGGCGGCCATCGCCTCGATGCCATCCATGTCTGGCATCTGCAAGTCCATTAATGTGAGGTCCGGCCGGTGCTTTCGGAACTGTTCAAGGGCCTCCCGCCCGGTAGAAGCTTCTGCGACCAGCTTCATATCTGACTGGCTGCCAAGCAGTGCGGCGATTCCTTCCCGCAGCATCGGATGGTCATCAACGGCAAGAACTCGGATCAAGCTAGGATCGGTGCTCATGACTTTGTTCCGTTCTCTTGCGGAAAAGTTGGAAACCGGTGTGTGTTGCGGATCCCTCATAAGCGACGGACCCTGGAATATTCAATTCTACTTCCGTACCCGCTCCGAGTTCGCTCCAGACCTGCAACTGCGCTCCTATCTGCGTGGCTCGCTCGCGGATTCCAGGTAAGCCCCAGTGCCCCGAGCGTCCGCCGCGCTCGACGATACTTGGGTCAATCCCCTTTCCATCGTCGCGGAAGCGCAGGCGAAGCGATTCGCCATAGGTGATCTCCGTCTCGATATTACGTGCCTGTGCGTGTCGGAAGGCGTTTCGCAGGGACTCCCGGGCGATACGGTATATCTCGTCTTGGAGAATAGGCCGCACCGCGCGTGGCGCGCCTTCTACAACCACACGAAATGCTGCCGAACTGTCGTTGCCTTCGGCAAACTCTTTGTTCAGGCCAGTCATCAGTGCGTTCATCGATTGCGCCACGTCATGACTTGCCAATGTGGAGGTACGGATGTCCGTTATAGCATCTCGACCTTCGCCGATTGCTTGATCGGCTCGAAGGAGGGCACCTTCGAGGGCCTTTTTCGCATCCATGGGGCGTGCCGGAGGCATCTCCTGGACAGTTTGAAAGCGGAGCATCAATCCCTGAAAACTTTGCAAGAGCGTGTCATGAAGTTCGCGCGCGATGCGCGTCCGCTCGTTCACTCGGGCTTCCACGCTCACGTTGAATTGGTGCCGCACCTGGCGGAGGCGCATCTGGTAGAAACCACCCAACAGCAGCAAGAATGCGACCACGCAGAGGGTGCGAAACCAAATTGTCTGAAACCATGCAGGTGCAATGCTGAACTGCAGTGTCGCACCCTGCGTGTTCCATATACCGTTCTCGTTGGAAGCGATGACGGTGAATCGATATTGGCCCGGACGGAGGTTGGTGAAGTAAGCCTGTCGTCTGGTGCCCGCATCTTGCCATGTGCTATCACTACCGTCCAACCGATAGCGAAACTTCACCTTCTTCGGGACAGCAAGACTTGGCGACGTGTAGTCAATTTGAATATCGTGGGCTAGCGGCGGCAGGCTTAGGCTATTTTCAGCCGGATATTGTTTGCGGTCAGCAGTTACCGACTCAATGTAGATCGGCCTTGCGCTCGACTCTTTCGCGAGCAGCGCCGGATCAATGGTTTGAACGACGAGGGCACCGACAAACCACAAGCGACCGTCCGGAGCCTTCGCCGCCGGGTTGAATGGAGCTTTTCCGGTTCGAGCGCCGTCCAGAGTATCAAGAATTCGGAATTGAAGGACAGATTTAGGACTATTCCGCCACTTCTGGATCTCTGAATCTGCCAGTTCCACGTATCCACAAGGAGTGCTAAGTAGCCAATTCTGGCGGCCGTCTCTAGTGAATCCAAAGACGCCATCGCACGGCAGCCCGTTTTCTTTGGTGAGCCGCTGAACCATGCCGGCGCGTAAGCTAATCATCCCATCCTCGATCGCTGCCGCGATGACCGTGCCATCCTGTTGAACTTCGATTTGGCGCACGGCCGGGTCGCCCTTGAGATTCATGGGAAAGATATGAGTTGCGCCTTTCCGGAAACTCACGAGCTTGCCGTCCACTGTCCCCAGCCAGACTCCTCCACGTGGATCGGCCGCCAAGCTATGGCCGGCAGGTACCTGCGAATCCGAAAACTCCTCTTGCACTTTGAAATCTCGAATGCGAATGAGCTTTCTCGGATTCGAAGCGCATTCCGCCCAGATGTTGCCATCAACATCTTCCGTCATGCCGACGATCATCCCCAGAGGACTACGATTGGGACCTGGCACCGGACGAAAATGGCGGTTCTCGTAAATGTAGAGTCCATCGTCCACCCCAACCCAGAGATGCCTCTCACGATCCTCCAATAAAAACGTAACCTGATTACCGGGCAACCCATCTTTCTTTCGTATGGATACGACGGTTCCGTTGCGAATAGAATCCAGCGATCCGTTGTTCGACACCCAGACTGTGCCGTCATGCGACACGTTCACGGAGACTGGCAGATCCGCTCCGAGCCCTTCCGTCGCAGAGTAGGTCGTGACCCGCGGTTCCTGGAAGCTATCGAGTCCGTTCGACGTGGCGGCCCAGATAATTCCTTCCTGGTCTTCGTACAAATTTGTTACCGAGTTGCTTGATAGCCCGTCGGCCAAACCAAAATGATCAACCGCATTATTGTGAATACGGTAAAGACCTTTATTCGCAGTACCCACCCATAAATTTCCGTCTCGGTCCAGAAGAAGTGCGACTACTGAGATTTCGGTATCATTAAAATTCGGCGCAGAGAATGGTTCGAAAGTCCCGTTGCGGAATCGCTCGAGTCCCAGACCGCGCCCCGCTACCGCAATCCCGACCCAAAGCGAGCCATCAGAGTTCCGGACAAGAGTCTCAATACCGCTTTGTCCTAAGTTTGACCTCAAAGCCGGGAGTTCGTAGGCTTCGGATGCTCCCGCCTTCCAGTGGAGCAACGTCGTGTCGCTCCCAATCCAAAACCCTCCGGTTCCATCGGAAAGGATAGGAATCGGGTTTTGAATCGGATTCCCGTCGGCCTTGCCAAAGCACCGCACCTCCCGGTCGGTGGCATGGCAAAGCGATCCGGGAGAGCCTGGACGATACCAGGTGGTCACCCAGAGTGATCCGTCTTCTTCCTCTACCATGCGACCCGGAGAGGCTTGTAGGTCGATGTGCGAAACAATGCGATCGCCTTTTATGTGACTGAGGCCGCGATTGTCGTTGATCCAAAATCCCCCACTCTTCGCGGGCACAAAAAGATAGTTATCCTTCGAAGAGAATGCGGGAGGCGACCAGGGGACGAAGCGAACGCCATCAAAGCGAAGGATGCCATTCCATGTTCCGACCCATAGGTAGCCGTCAGCCGTTTGTGATACCCAATCTAGAGAGCCTGGAAAAACTCCGTCTTGAATTCGCCACATGCTGTGGCGGTATTGTGTGAGGCGTTTACTGGAATCTAGCCCGTAAGCACGACCAGTTCCTCCGATGAGGACACAGACAAAGCAAGTCGCGATGAGCCCATTCCAGGTCATATAGGTTCCGAGCTTGTTAGCGCGTATGGACTTGATTTTCAGTTTCGTTTCTTGAGGCGCACGAGCTGCGCCGAAGGCGCTAACTACCCGCCTCGATTCCCCACAGAACACCCTCGAGATTCTAACGCCGGGCAACTGTGCCTAGTCAATTGGTTGATGCCCGTACCGGAACTCGGCCAACTGGCGCTGTGACTAGGTCCACCAACGCGCACGCTCGGCTCGGTGCAATTGAATGCCCGCAGTGTGGTCAACTTCAGAAGCCTGCAAAGCAATGTCGAAACAAAGAATGCAAGACGGACATCGAAAAGGTGAGCAGCCCCAGTGCAGGCTTACGCTTTCCTGATCTCCGCCATCATGCAATCACGGAGCTTGCGGAATCCCAGACGAGCGAACAGACCATGAGTATTGCGGGGCACGTGTCTCCAAGGATGCTTGCTCACTACTCCCATGTGCGTTTGCAGGCCAAGCGTTGCGCCCTAGATGCCCTCTGCGGCGCGGGAACAAGAAGTTCCATACCAGAGCCTGTGTCGGCCAATTCGGTCGATAAACGGGGGCTAATGTCACAAATCACGTCACAAAAGGGTGCTCACTCGGAGATGTGCTTGCGGAACTGCTAGAAAAGAATGGTAGGCCCGAATGGACTCGAACCATCGACCTCTTCCGTGTCAAGGAAGCGCTCTAACCAGACTGAGCTACGGGCCTGCTACCGGTCGGAATTGCACTGCAGTACATCTTTCAAATTTTAACATGCGCTTGCCTGTGCTGGTCGCGCCCTCGCCTGAAACGTGGTACAACTGCGCAATAGAATTAAGGACATCGAGGTTGAGATGGCACCCCAGGCAAACACTTTGACCAATCCTGCTGTGGCTGCGGAAGCGTCCGCAGCGCGAGTTCTTTCCAACTTCATCGATGGACGCTGGGTTCCGGCGCAGACTTCAACGCATCTGGACGTCACCAACCCGGCCAATGGCGAGGTATTGGCGCGCGTGCCCTTATCGGGCGCGGGCGATGTTGAGGCGGCGGTCGCCGCGAGTGCCGCGGCTTTACCGGACTGGCGGGCTCGGGCGGTGGGCGAGCGGACGGAATTTATCTTCGCTTTGCGCGAGCAGTTCCGGCGGCGGATTGATGAACTGGCGGCATCGATCACCCGCGAAGGCGGCAAGGTCGCTTCGGATGCGCGGGCTGAGATCACGCGCGCCGTCGAGGTTCTAGAGGTGGCGTGCTCGACGCCGATGACGATGCAAGGTCGCGTTCTTGAAGGCGTCTCGCGCGGAATTAACACTGAGACCTTGCGCCAGCCGGTTGGTGTCTGCGCGGCGATCACGCCGTTTAACTTCCCGGCGATGGTGCCGATGTGGTTTCTGCCGTTTGCCATCGCGTGCGGAAACACATTCATCCTGAAACCGTCGGAGCAGGTGCCGCTTACTTCGGAATTGATTTGCCAGATTCTTGAAGAAATCAAGTTGCCGCGAGGCGTGGTGAACCTTGTTCATGGTGCGCACGATGTGGTGAATGCGATTCTCGACAGCCCCGGTATCAATGCGGTGTCGTTTGTGGGATCGGTGAACACCGCGAAATACATTTACCGGCGTGCGGCGGAAAAAGGCAAGCGCGTGCAGGCGCTGGGCGGCGCGAAGAATTACATGATTGTCATGCCGGACGCGGTTGTCGATAAGACCGTGTCGAATGTGCTCGGGAGCGCGTTTGGCAATGCAGGGCAGCGTTGCATGGCGGGATCGGTGCTGGTGACTGTTGGGTCGGCGCGCGAAAGCATTATGGGTAAGCTGAAGACCGAAGCGGAGAAATTGGTTGCCGGAGATGGGCGCGATCCGAAATCGAGCCTTGGGCCGGTGATTTCGGCCGCGGCGTGTGATCGAATTCATGACGCGATCGACCTCGGGGTGAAAGAGGGAGCGAAGTTGCTGGTGGATGGGCGGCGTCCGAAGCGCGCGCCGGCGGGCGGGAATTTTGTCGGGCCCACGATTCTCGATCAGGTAAGGCCGGAGATGAGCGCGGCACGGGATGAGATTTTCGGGCCGGTGCTATCGGTGATGCACGTCGACACGCTCGACGAAGCAATTGCCCTCGTTAACGACGATCCGCGAGGGAACGGGACTTCGATCTTTACGGAGAACGGCGCGGCGGTCCGCGAGTACAGCCGCCGGGTTGAGGTCGGCATGGTGGGCGTGAATATCGGCGTAGCGGCCTCGCCGGCTTACTTCCCGTTTTCAGGATGGAAGGATTCATTCTTCGGCGATCTGCACGTGCATGGCTGGGATGCGGTCGAATTCTTCACCCGGAAGAAGACCGTTACGTCGCGGTATTTTTCGTCCGGCGAAACAGGGAAATTCTTTACCGAACAGGGCGACAAGCACTAACTAGCGCGAACGTCTATTTGAGGGCGAGACTTGCTGGTTACCAGCTAGGTCGTCACTTTGTTGTGATGCATCCGTCACATACAACCGATCTGGACTTAGGGACAATTTGCGCCGAGATTGCCGGTTATTGGGTCATTGGAGGGCGACCTGAGTTGGCAGTCCCAGTTGGTCGGTGACAACTCATCACCGAGGTACCAAATTAAAACCCGACACTGCTTGGGGGAGGGGTGTCGGGTTTTGCATGCGCGAAGTAACGGCGACACTGCCGAAAATTACTTCGCGGGACTATGGCTGGGCATATAAAGCACGCTTCAGGAATTCTCCCGCACCTGCCCGGCCAGTGAACTTATCTCGATCAACCACGACCTGGCCGCGCGAGAGCACGACTTCCGGCATTCCCGTCACTTCGATTCCTTCGAACATTGAGTAATCCACACGCATGTGATGTGTTTTGGCGCTGATCGCGTGTTTGCGGGTAGGGTCGAAGATAACGAGGTCGGCATCGCTGCCGACGGCGATCGTACCTTTGCGCGGGTATAACCCAAACAGCTTGGCTGGAGTAGTGGAGACAAGTTCGACGAAGCGGTTCACGCTGAAGCGGCCGGAAGCTACGCCTCCGGAGTAGATCAGGCTCATGCGGTGCTCGATGCCGGGGCCGCCGTTGGGAATTTTTGTGAAGTCGTCCTTGCCGAGTTCTTTTTGCTCCTTAAAACAGAAAGGGCAGTGATCGGTGGAGACAACTTGCAGGTGATCGCGCTTTAGGCCGTTCCAGAGTTTTTCCTGATTCCACTTTTCGCGCAGCGGCGGAGTGAATACGTACTTCGCGCCTTCGAAGCCGGGGGCGTCCATGTTCTCGAGCGACAGATAAAGGTATTGCGGACAGGTCTCGGCGTAGACTGGAAGGCCGCGGTCGCGGGCTTCGCGTACTTTTTCTAGAGCATCGTTGCAACTGAGGTGAACGATGTAGACGGGTGCGCCGGCCATTTCGGCGAGCGCAATGGCGCGAGCGGTGGCTTCGGCTTCGGCGGTGGTGGGGCGAGTCAGAGCGTGATACTTCGGAGCTTTCTTTCCCTCGGCGAGCGCCTGCTGCACGATGACGTCGATGGCGTTACCATTCTCGGCGTGCATGCAAACGAGGCCCCCGTTCTTGGCAGTAGCTCGAAAGGCTTTGAAGATGCTGGCATCGTCGAGCATGAAGACGCCGGGATAGGCCATGAAGAGCTTGAAGCTCGTGACGCCTTCGCGGACCAGCGCGTTCATCTCGTCGAGTTGTGCGCTGCCAAGATCGGTGACAATGCAGTGGAAGGCATAATCGCAAACGGCTTTACCCTGAGCCTTGCTCATCCATGCATCGAAAGCGGTGCGTAACGTCTGGCCTTTGTACTGGATCGCGAAGTCGATGAGTGTGGTCGTGCCGCCGAAAGCGGCTGCGCGTGTGCCGGTTTCAAAGTCGTCGGCGCTGGTCGTGCCGCCAAAGGGCATGTCGAGGTGCGTGTGCACGTCGATGCCTCCGGGCAACACGTACTTACCGGTGGCGTCAATTATTTTGGTGGCGTTCTCGCGCGGGAGATTCTGGGCGATCGCGGCTACTTTGCCGTTCTGGATGGCGATGTCGGCGTTGTAGGTGTCCGTTGCTGTCGCTACCTGTCCATTGACGATGATGGTTTCGAAGCCCATTGGTGTGACTGCTCCTTAATAGCGCAGCAGAGATTCTATGCTAAACTGCCGACCTTCGTGCTTGGCGCCGTTTGGGCATATTGCGGCGAAGAGCTTTAACCACGGCGAGCACGGAGGTTCATAGGGGATTTCAACAACTCTCAACCACGGGGCTCACAGAGTTTCACAGGGAAGGGCGGAGAACGCATGCATTTTGGGATCACCATCAAGCCGGATATGAGCGTGGAGCGCATTCTTGCGCTTACTCGGCAGGCGGAAGGCGCGGGATTTGAGTATGGCTGGATATTCGACTCGCATGTGCTCTGGCTTGAGCCTTATCCCTTGCTTACATTGATGGCGACGAATACTCAGCGCATGCGGCTGGGCACGTGCGTTACGAATCCTGCTACGCGCGACATTACTGTGACGGCGAGCTTGTTTGCTACGCTCAACCTAATCTCGAAAGGGCGGATGCAGCTTGGAATTGGGCGCGGCGATAGCTCGCGGCGTGTGCTGGGGAAACAACCGGTCACGCCGGCGCAGCTGGAGCAATCGGTACGCGACTTTCGCGCGCTTACGAGTGCTCAAGAAATTGACTATGAAGGGCGGCCGGCGCGCTTAACGTGGGCGAATGGCGGAACTCCGCCGATCTGGGTTGCGGGTTATGGACCGAAGGTGCTTGAAATGGCCGGGCGGGCCGCTGATGGCGTGATCTTGCAGTTTGCCGATCCGGGTCTGATTGCATGGTGTGTCAGTTTCGTGAAGAAGGGCGCGGAGGCTGCCGGACGAGACTTTTCCAAGATCGAGATTATGGCCGCGGCCCCGGTATGGATATCCGACGATATGAATGTCGGACGCGAGCGTGTGCGGTGGTTTCCCGCCCTGGTTTCGAATCATGTTGTCGACCTGATCTCGCGCTACAAACCGGAAGAGCTTCCTCCCGCGCTAACTTCGTACGTGCGCAATCGCGAGAAGTACGACTATCTTCACCACTGCGAGGTTGGCAGCGACAATGCCGAATTCGTGTCCGATGAAGTGACGGATCGTTTCAGCCTGCTCGGTCCGGCAAATGCGCACATTGAAAAACTCCACGCGCTGAGGAGAGCCGGGGTGACGCAGTTCAATATCTATCTCATGTCCGGCGACGAGGAAGAAACTCTCGCGAGCTATAAGAAAGAAGTACTGCCGGCGTTCGGCAAGGCTGCCTGAATTTCTTTTCCAACAGATTCCTGGATAACAACAACAAAGGTTGGTCGGCGCACGCGTCCGCAAAAGTGTCTGAAATTCAGACACTTGCGAACCATAGATGTCTATACCCCTTGAACCCATTTCGGCGCTAGTGTGAGCTCATGTGGGGAGAGGAGCGGAGTCGATCCGCTTGTCTCCCCTTTTTTATGCGACGCGGACACGCACACGGGAGGACTTATGGGATTGCGTGATCGCGCGGGAGCCCAGGGCGCGTGACGCGGTACGTTTGTGTTCATTGTCATTTCTATCAGCCGCCGCGAGAGAATCCGTGGCTCGAAGCGGTTGAGCTGCAGGATTCCGCTTCTCCTTATCACGACTGGAACGAGCGGGTCACGGCGGAGTGCTACCTGCCCAATGGGGCGGCGCGCATTCTCGATGGAGACTCGCGCATCGCGAAGATCGTCAATAATTACTCGCGCATCAGCTTCAACTTTGGTCCAACGCTGCTTTCGTGGCTGGAGCAGAAAGCTCCGCAGGCGTACGAGCGCATTCTTCTTGCAGATCGCGAGAGCCAGCAACTTTTTTCTGGGCACGGCTCGGCGATTGCGCAGGCATACAACCACACAATCCTTCCACTCTCGAACTCAAGGGATAAACGAACGCAAATTGTTTGGGGAATTGCGGACTTTCAACACCACTTCGGACGCGATCCCGAAGGTATGTGGCTGCCGGAAACGGCAGTCGATGTCGAGAGTTTGGAACTTCTTGCCGAAGCAGGAATCAAGTTCACGATTTTGAGCCCATACCAGGCGCGGCGCATGCGGCACCGCGTTTGGGAAGAGTGGCAAAACATGGAGGGCGGCCGGCTCGATCCGACGCGAGCGTATCAATGCCATCTTCCTTCCGGGCGCACGATCAGCTTGTTTTTCTATGATGGACCTATCTCTCACGCCGTCGCGTTTGAAAACCTGTTGATGGATGGCAAGCGGTTCGCGCATCGCTTGCTGAGCGGCTTCAACGACTATCGTTACTGGCCGCAGCTCGTTCACATCGCAACCGATGGCGAAACCTACGGACACCATTTCCGCCACGGAGACATGGCTCTGGCATACGCGCTCGAATATTTGGAGCGCAATCGACTGGCGCAGATCACCAACTACGGCGAATACCTCGAGCTGCATCCGCCGACGCAGGAGGTGGAAATCTGCGAGAGAACTTCATGGAGCTGTGTGCATGGCGTCGCGCGCTGGATGCAGGATTGCGGCTGCCGCTCCGGCGATGGCAATTCCTGGAACCAGCAGTGGCGGCGTCCGCTACGCAACACGCTCGACTGGCTGCGCGACGACCTGCGTGGCGTATATGAAGCGCGGGGGGCGCGACTCTTCGTCGAGCCCTGGGCCGCTCGCGACGACTACATCCACGTTGTGCTCGACCGCTCTCCGCACAACAAAGAAGAGTTTTTTGTGCGTCATGCGATCCGGCTGCTCTCTCCCGACGAGCAAATTGAGGCCCTGCGCCTGCTCGAAATGCAACGCCATCTAATGCTGATGTACACGAGCTGCGGCTGGTTCTTCGACGAACTGACCGGCCCCGCAACGCTGCAGATTTTGCAATATGCGGCACGGGCCATACAACTGAGCGAACAAGTCACCGGCGAGAAACGCGAAGAAGCATTTCTCCAGCGCCTGCAGGAGGCCTGGAGCAACGTGCCGGGATGCGGCAATGGACGGCACGTTTACGAGCGCTACATCAAGCCTTGCATGCTCGACCTGCTGGGCGTGGCTGCTCACTACGCGATCAGTTCCATCTTCAATGAATACTGCGGGCAGGACTCAATCTTCTGCTATCAGGTGCTGCTCGAAAAAAACCAGGTCATCGAATCGGGCAAGACAAAATTCGCGGCAGGCGTGGTGCGCCTGACTTCGGAGACAACCGACACGTGGTTGCGCGTGGGCTTCGGCGTGCTTCACTTTGGCGATCACAATTTGAGCGCAGGCGTGCGGCCTTACGGCGACGGACTGTGGTTCGACGATTTCGAAGACCGCGCCGGAAAAGCATTCTCAGGCGCCGATCTGCCGGCTACACTTCGTTTGATTGACCGCTTTTTCTCCGGTTCCACTTATTCGCTGAAATCTCTTTTCTGGGACGAGCGCAAGCGAATCATCTGCCAGCTTGTGGATTCGACACTGCGAGACGCGGAGGCGCTCTATCGCCGCGTCTACGAAGACCACGCGCCGCTCATGTGCTTCCTGCACGAGATGCAGTTGCCGTTGCCTCCAATTCTGCGGCTCACAACGGAGTACGTGCTGGCAGCAGCGGTGCACCGCGCTCTGGCGGATCAATCGACAGAACTCGATTCGGTGCGCTCGATGTTGGAGACCATCCGGCGCACCGGTTTTCACGTCGATCCAACGCATCTCGAACCGGCGTTACGACAACGGCTCAACGGTCTAGTGGACGGCTGGATGCGCAATCCCGGCAACCTCGGAACTTTAGAACAAGTCGAAGACGTCATCGCGCTCTCGCGAGTACAACCTTTCGAACTCAATCTTTGGAAGTCACAGAACGCCTATTACGAGCTTTCGCAGGCAGTTTCAGGCAATGGGAATGGGATTGCGAACGAAGCATGGCTCAGCCATTTCCGCGAGTTGGGTCAGTGGCTGGGCGTAGCGCAGCCGCAATTGCCATTGCCGCGAATGGCTATGCACGAGGAGTCCGTGGCGTAGGGGGCGCCGCGGCAGAACCCAATTGCATTACGGTGATGAGGAACAGCCACCAGAGGTGTTTCATGAGATCTTCTCGTCAAGCTCGTCTAGTCTGGCAGCCGGCAATCGAGAACGTTGCCGCGGAAATGGAAAGACGCACCGATTCCGCACCCCACCTGGCATGGCGTTCTTTGTATATGGCCGCACTCTTTGAGACCGATGAAGGGCTGGCCAGCCAGCGGATTGCCGAGGCCAAGATGGCGCTTGCCCGGCGCGCCCACGATCTATTTCATTCGGCGGGAGACCACCTGAAAGAGCGCAGCGCGATTGAGGCGACCCTACAGTCTTTGCACGCGCTGGAACGATGCCGGGCGACGCTGGCACGCCCGATGGTCGTAAGAACCAGGCTCGAAGAGGCTATTGCTTCCGTCGAGGCGGCGTGCGCGGATTAAACTTTTGCTCTGCCCGCGCTCTTCATCAATGCATAGTAAACAGCGAATGACACCGCGAACCCGACGAACCAGGAATAGTCGTACAAGACGCGCAACGACGGGACCGCCAGTCCAACGAGGGCTGTGCCCGCCCCGAGGAGCAGAGCCGCGACTGCCAGCCAGTTAAAGCCGTGCGAGTACTCGTAAGTCTTCCCGCGAAGATATAAGTCATCCACCAGCAGCACGCGGCGGCGGATTACGAAGTAGTCGCAGATCATGATGCCCGCGACCGGGCCGAGGAATGCCGCGTAGCCTCCGAGCCATCCAAAGATGAAGGTGCTGTAACTGGAGAGCAGCTTCCAAGGCATGAGCGCGACGCCCATGAGGCAGGTGATAACGCCTCCGGTGCGGAAGCTGATCTTGCGCGGCCAGAGGTTGGAGAAGTCGTTGGCGGGGCTCACGACATTCGCGCCGATGTTCACGTTGAGAGTAGCAAGCAGAATCGCGACCAGCGAGATGACGACAGCCACCGGTGAGTGGAATCGGCTGAGGAGTTGAACCGGGTCCCAAATGGCTGCGCCATAGATGATGACTGTCGCCGAGGTGACGAGGATGCCGATCAGCGAGTAGAGCGTCATGGTCGTCGGCAGGGCGAGAGCTTGTCCGATGATTTGCTGGCGCTGGCTCTTGGCGAAGCGAGTAAAGTCGGGGATGTTGAGCGAGACGGTTGCCCAGAATCCGACCGTGCCGTTGAGCGCGGGAATCAGGAACTTGAGGAAGTCGGGGAAGGTCGCGAACTTCGTTTGCGCGGAGAGCATGGGACCGAATCCACCGGCGGTTTTGTAGGCCCACCCCAGCAGCAGAAGCCCAACGGCCAGCAAGACGGGCGCGCTGATGCCTTGCAGGATTCGGATGTATTCGATGCCACGCAGAATTACCGCAAGATTGATGAACCAGAAAGCGAGGAAGCAGAGAGCCGCGCCGTGTGGGACGGATCGCCATGCAGGTGCGAGTGACAAAAGCGTGTTGATGGCTTCGCCGCCGATCCAGGTCTGGATGCCAAACCAACCGCAGGCGACGAGTGCGCGAAGAACGGCGGCGACGTTCGCACCAAGAACCCCGAAACTGGCGCGGGCTAGAACCGGGAACGGAACTCCGTATTTCGCGCCCGGATGGGAATTGAGGAGCATCGGCACGAGGACAATGGTGTTGCCGAGGAAGACGGTGAAGACGGCTTGCCGCCAGTTCATGCCGCCCTGGATCAGGCTGGCAGCCAGCATGTAGGTGAGGATGTTGACCGACATGCTCACCCAAAGCGCAGCAAAATTGTATGTTCCCCAATGACGGCGCTCAGGCGTAGCGGGAGCGAGGTCTTCGTTGTAGAGGGGGCTGGATTGGATTTCGGCGATTGCCATTGCTGAGAAGGTCTTGGGTGTTAGGAAAAGCTCCTTGTGCTCAGACTTGGGAATCCATGCGTCATGACTGAGGACCAATTCCCCAATGCCTAAGACCGACGCCTAAGACCTAACGCTTTTCAATCCGCCGCGGCTGAGCTCACTGACTGCTCCGTCAACGCTCCATACGTCTCCGGCCTGCGGTCACGATAGAACTGCCAGACGCGACGAACTTCCTGAATCATGTCGAAATCTACGTCGGCGACTAAGACTTCGTCTTTATCGCGGCTGGCTTGGGCGAAGATCTTGCCGCGCGGATTGCAGAAGTAGCTCTTGCCGTAGAACTCGCCGATGTTCCATGGCTTTTCGCGGCCGACGCGATTGATGGCTCCGACGAAGTAGCCATTAGCTGCGGCATGCGCCGGCTGCTCGAGTTCCCAGAGATGCTCGGAAAGACCCGCCACTGTGGCAGACGGATTGAAGACGATCTCAGCGCCGTTGAGGCCGAGCACTCGTGCGCCCTCGGGAAAGTGGCGGTCGTAGCAGATGTAGACACCGACCCGTGCGTACTTGGTCGTAAATACTGGATAGCCGAGATCTCCTGGAGTGAAGTAGAACTTCTCCCAGAATCCGGGATGCACGTGCGGGATGTGGTGCTTGCGATACTTGCCTAAGTACTTGCCGTCGGCGTCGATCACCGCTGCGGTGTTGAAGTAAACGCCGGGCATGTGTTCTTCATACACAGGCACAACGATGACCATTCCGTGTTTGGCGGCGAGCTTCTGCATCAGTTCGGTGGTCGGTCCTCCGGGAACGCGCTCAGTGAGGTCGTACCAGCGGACGTCCTGCTCGGCGCAAAAATAGGGACCGTAGAACAGTTCCTGGAGGCAGAGGATCTTGACTCGCTTCTTTGCGGCCTGATCGATGAGTTTAAGGTGCTTGTCGATCATGGACTTCTTGATCTCCTTGAGCGAGCGATTGGCGGGAGCGGCGTTGCTGGCTTGGATAAGGCCGCAGCGAACGATACGCGACATGGATACCTCCGGTGGAGAAGAACTATAGCAGTTCTAGGTCACGACTCACGAGTTACGAGTTACGAGTTACGAAACCGGATGCTCAGGTTCAGCGTAGCGCTGCATCCAGGGCTTGCTTCCAACGCTGGTTGTCGATGGTCCAGTAGACTCGGCTTTTACCTCTGGCAATTGTGGGATCCCAGACCCGCTTGTTGCGGTCGTCGTCGGCCACGTTCAGCTTGTCCACTACCGTCATGCCTCTTGTCAGTTCGCTCTCAATCTCTACGTCTACATAGTGATCGCTGACGTCGACGCCGATGCTCGGGTCAAGGGCGATCGCCATTGTTACGGGATCGGGCAAGCAAATCCCGTCTTCGCCGGTCTGAACCTTCAGCGCGTGACGTGCGTGGCTGTTGCACTCGATGGCGAAGGTTGCGCGCGGCGTGTTGAAGCCGAGGATGCGGGCGATTTCTTTGTCGTCGAGAATGGCTTCGCCTCGGCATAAGTGCCAGCCCACGAGTTCGATGGGCAGCGCGCTGTGCATCACGATCCGCGCCGCTTCCGGATCGACATAGATGTTGTATTCGGCTGCGGGAGTAATGTTGCCTTCGCAGCACGGATTTCCGCCCATGATGACGCAGCGGCTCACATTGCGCGCAATCTCCGGCGCTTTCGCCAGAGCGAGCGCGATATTCGTCAACGGACCGAGCGTGACCAGAACGATTCCCGGATTGGCTGCGATTGTGGCGAGTATCGCGTCGACAGCATGTGTCTTCTCCGGAGCTTGACGAGCTGCTGGATAGTTGTGATCGCCGAGTCCATCGCGTCCGTGAAACCAGGTGGCGTTCTGATAGGTCCGAAGCAAAGGTTGGGCTGCTCCTGGATACACGGAAACGTTTGCGCCGCACAGTTCGACGGTGTAGAGCGCGTTGCGAGTGCCTTGTTCGACGGGAACATTTCCCGCAACAGTGGTGATCGCGGCCACCGAAACGTCTGGAGCTTGGAGCGCCATGATCAGCGCGACAGCGTCGTCGGAAGCGGTATCGGTGTCGATGAGAAAGGTGCGGGGCACGATGGGTAGCTTACACAAGCCGCTTGCTTCTAGCTACTAGCTCATCAGCTGTGATTAACGAACCCGGGGGCGGAACGCCCCCGGAACCGCCGGCGAGACACCGGCGCTACTGTTAGTGTTTGAACGAAATGTTCAATCCAGTCGAGATCTGCAGGTCGTTGCGCTCGATGCGCGGGGTGGCGATCGGCGGATCGCTTACGTATGTATCCACCACCGAGTTTTGCCAGCCCAGCCACTTGTTGAGCTTTGTCACCGTGCCCAGGTTGAACGTGAAGCGGTACTGCGAGGTATTGCTCAGGTCTGGATATAGGAGGAAAGCCTGCGTGACCACTGTGCTTTTGCCGAGCTTGTAGGTAAGGGCATCGCCGAGGGTGAGAGCGCCCAGGCTCTGGGAGTAGGAATAAAACGTACCGGGGTCGGTCGGACTCGGAACGTCAGAATAACTTTCATGCGTGTAGTTGCCGCCGGCGAGAATGTCGAGCGTGGTCTTGGCGTTTTTGATGGCATGCACGCCGAGTCCGCCGCCGAGGATGGAACGCAGATCAAGGTCTTGTAGTTCGTTGGTGAAGAAGTCGGCGCTGCCGAAGCCGAAGACGCGAGGGACGAAATCGCGGTCGTAGCGCGCGCCGCCAGCGTTCGAATTGGCCGTGGTCTGGTGCAGGGAGACACCCGCTGACTTGCTGCTTACGGCATAAATCGTGTTTTCGTAGAGAGTGAGCTTGTCATGGGCTCCGGCCCGCACTCCATTGAAGGCGATATTCAGGTTCTTGGTTTCGCTATTGCCTGCCGTGACCGCAAAGCCGAGATTGACGCCGGCGGTCCAGCCTTCGAGCAATCCCGGGTGCTGGCTCTTTTGCCAGGCGGTCTCTTCCGCGTCATTGCGCATGACGGTGACCGAAGAGAGCGGAGCTTCCACCGGCCCTCCGGACTTGGCTGTAACGACGACATTTGTGCCGCTGGTAGAAACGGGGCCGACCGCGGTCTTGCCTCCGGCGGTTACGTGCAACTCTTCAGCGGTCGAGAAGGATTGGATGGCGTCCATTTTGATGGTCAGATCTCCCGCGTAATCGGTCTTGAGGACGAGGGTTTTGCCATCGGACTTGGTGACTGAACCGGTGAGCTTATCGCCGTTCTTCATTACGACCTGGTCGGCAAAAGCCGAAATTGCGATCGCTACACAAAAGACAAATACACTGACTCGAAACAGCCTACGCACAATTTCCTCCACAATGATTGGGTTCGTTACTATGAAACGTAACTTGCGTATAGATGCGAGAACGACGCTTTGCTTCGCCGCTCGGGAAGCAGGCAGAAATTTTCCGGCGGGTCTCGTCTAATTATTATTTTTCAGTGAAAAAATTATATCGGGTCGGAGCGGAGTTGTCTCGCTTTTTGCGCCTCTGCAATTGCGTAGTGGCACCCGCCGGAATTGCGGAGCTGTTGGCTTGATTTCGTGCCGCTGAGAATAACCGCGGACGACGCTGAGAAAAACTCGAGATCGTTTTCCCGGCGCGATTGGCTGATCAGGCTTTAGTCTCTGGCTTTACGTCAGTCTTTTCTTCCGGCTTGGGCTCGGCCTTGGTGTTCTGTTCTTTCATGCCCTCTTTCAGCGCGCGAATTCCGTCGCCGATTCCTTTGCCGATTTCAGGGAGGCGCTTGGGGCCGAACAATAGCAGCGCAATGGCAAGGATCAACAGCAAGTGCATCGGCTGAAATAGACCTTCACCCATAGAACCTCCGAAAAGACCCTTCAGAAGGCAGCCCCGACGAGCGGCGAGCGGCTTCTTCAAGTCTGAGTGTAGCGCAATGGCCGCCGATAGTCTTGCCTTTGCGGTGGCGCTTTCGCGCGAGGTTTGGCCGGTTGGCCGTCTCGCAACGATTACTTCCGTGACCTATCGAGGGTGACGACCGCGGGCTATTTTGCAAGAAGACTGTTTCCCCGCAAATGGCGCATTGCGCGCCGGAGGTCTCCTTGCATCGTCGTCGAGTCTACTGGCTTCTTCCTCTTTCTCTGGCTTTGTCTGCGGGATTGGTGTGGGCGGGACAGGGAACTTCACAGTGCCTTCGGGCGCCTTCGGGACTGGCGTCGGAGGGGGCGGCGGGTAGCGCGGCGGATTCTGGCTCGACGTACTCCGGCACGCTCACGACCTTGAAGCCAGAGAGAACTGTGGCTGCCTCGGGGTCCGGAATTGACGACGTGTTCCTCTGGCTGGCGGCGGGAATCTCCACTTCCCGAATCCAGAGGTTGGTTGCCAATGACGGTGGACAGATCACCTGCCATGTTGCGCCTGTTTGCCTACGTGCTCTCGAAAAAGCTGGGGCCGACGCGAAGCTGATTCACTTCCTGACCCCCGGCGCAGCATCGCTTTCTAAAACGAGTCATTCAGACTCGCAAGCATTGCGGAGATCAGCCAAATCATGTATTTGCTCCGGCGCGGCTGCCGAGATCGCAGCCCTGATTCATGCGAAAAAGCTCTCTGACGCCGAAGACAAGTTGCACGCGCTGCTGCAAAAAGACCCGGACAACGCCGCTTTGCTCTATGTGCTAGGGACGGTGCTGCGGCGCGAAGACCGGCTGGATGAGTCGTTCGACGCCTTCTCGGATTCGGTGCATTCGAATCCCGCCTTCGCCGAGACACACGGCGAGCTTTCGTACTATTTCTATCGCAGCGACGACACGGACAACGCGCTGGCGGAAGCGCGCACGGCGCTGAGCATCGACCCGGCGAATGCCGAAGCGTATCGCTTCCTCGGGCTGGCGCACTATGGCGACGGACATTACGAGGCGGCGCTGAACGCATACGACAAGTCGCTTGAGCGCGAGCCCGACAATGCCGATGTCTACTTCGACATGGGAATTACGCAGCGCGACAAGGGCGACATGCGCCGCGCGGTGATCGCTTATCGTCATGCGCTCGCGATTCGTCCGGACTTTTGGGAGGCGCACAGCAATCTCGGAGTGGTTCTACGGGACGAGGGAAAGATGGACGAGGCTGCGGCGGAGTTTCGCGCGGCGCTGCGGTTGAGGCCGGACGAGGCGAGCGTGCGCAGCAATCTGGGCAACACGCTCTGCGACAAGGAAGATTTCGACAACGCCATCGTAGAGTTCAAAGAGCTCTACCGCCAGTCGCCCGACTGGGAAGGTGGCCACAATTGCCTGGCGCGTGCCTACATGGCGAAGCGCGATTATCCGGCGGCGATCCGCGAGTTGCGGGCTGCGATTGCGCAGAATCCCGCGGGGGCGGCAGAGTATCGTGTGCTCGGGCAGGCGCTGCTGTTGACCGGGCAGGATGAAGAAGCTTTGACCGTGCTGCGCAAAGCGGTGACGCTCAATCCGGAGTCGGCGGTGGGCCATCGGTATCTCGGGACCGCGCTGGTGAACAATCAGGACCTCGAAGGAGCGGAGAAGGAATTTCGCGAAGCGGTGCGGCTGATGCCGAGCGCAGAGAATCACTATTCTCTCGCGGCGTGCCTGATGGCATTGAACAAGTATGAAGAGGCGCTAGGCGAGTTGGAGATCGCATCACGTCTCGATCCCAAGCAGAACCTCTACCGCACGCGCATGCAGGAAGCGGCCCGGATGATTACGACGACCAAGTGATCGGCCTCCCTTGATTCGTGCATCCAGTCGGACGCACTACCGAATGAGGTCCAACAGGCCATTCCATGCAGGTGCACTATAGTGCATCGCTTCCAGAAGTGAATCGACCCTAGAATAACCCTAGCGCGGACGCCACCCGCTGCCGGATGGTCCTCATGGAAAGCACAGGAATCAGAACAGCTCGCGAGGTGAAAACAAACATTGCCGCTACGGTGTCCGTGCCTGCATTGGTGCAGGGCGCGGGGGCGCAGGCGGCCGAATTGGGAGCGCATGCCATCGGTTATGGGATGCCGTGCGCGAAATGCCGCGCCTACTATCCCGCGGACATGGATTCGTGCCCGATCTGCAAAACGCGCGAGCGGGTAAAGCCGGGGAAGGTGAAAGCGTCGGTGGCGCAAGGCGCTTCATCGCCGGCGGCCGCTGCGGCGCATGTCGAAGAGGCGAAGCGGCTGGCGGAAGAGCGCGAGCGTTTGCGCGAACTCAAGTCGCAGATTTATGCCTCGCAGCCGCAGGTGCCCGCGACGACATTCCGCTGCGCGCTCGACCAGAATCATGACGAGAAGATGGAGCCGGCGGCCATTTGCCACACTTGCTACGGAGAGGCGCGCCAGCGAGCGGATCGTGTCGAAGCGGCGCTGCGAATTGATCTGAAAGAAGCGGCGAAGATCGTGTATGAGGCGGTTTGGGCGGATACCTCGGAACCCGACAAGACTTACTACAATGCGGCCGTCGCGCTGCTGAGTGAGTTGCGTAAGCGGGCGGGAGTGGCGAAGTAGACTTTGTCAGTGATCAGTGATCAGTGATCAGTGATCAGTGGCCAGTGGTCAGGGTCGACCGGTCGTCGCGCTGAATTCCAAATCATTTCTCGAACTTCAGAAAACCGAAGGCCTCCGGAACGTGGAAGTTCGGCTCTGGAGTTTTCGTCGCTTGCCACGCGGAATAGAAGCGCGGCTCCTGCTTTCCCTCCACTCGAAAGAAGTTCGCGCGCCACACGGTTTTGGGATCGAAGCTCGATGTCAGGGCGCGCATGGGAATCGCTAGTTCCGCTTCCCAGATACCTTTCTCTTTATCCAGATAAACGGAGCGCATGAGCCCGCTCTTTAGATCGCGCGGCGGTTCTTCGCGCGTGATGTTGCTCGGGCCGATGTCGAGATCGATCCACTGGCCATTCGGGCTGACTTCGAATTCCTTGTAGTGGTGCTTTTGCGAGGTGTCGGGCTGCAGGAAAGCCTCGGCCACGTCGCGATCCCAAAGGTGATCGCGGCGGCCGCTCGGGTCGGAATCCTCGAAGACGATGATATCGCGATAGCGGCATGTGAACCGCACATACAAAGTGTGCGGGGTCCACATGGCTCGCACTTCGGTCTGACGGCCAGCATCGGCGTTTTTTCCTTGCCAATCGGCGCAGAAGGCGACCGGAGTTGCTTTGGCCCATTCCCCAGCGGGACGGAGAGCGTCGAGGGTGATTTCGTGGGCGAGGTGCAGGGCGGAGATGGTCGTGGGTGAAGACGAGCATGCTATCGTTTGGGACATATGCGCCGGTGAAAATAAAAGTATCGCAATTGCGAAAAGGTGCATACGTGGAAATAGTATCGGAGGAGAGTCATGATCCCGCCAGCGGAGGAGAATTACGTGCTCAATGCACGGGAAGAACGCCTTGCGGCACTGGATATGGCAGGGAAGGGGTAGGGATCTTTTGACTCCGCAAGGCGATCACTTCGCGAACTCCTTGCTCCCCTCAAGATGACAGGGTATTGCCCGTCCAGTAAATTCTAGCTGTTTCTAAGACCTAAGACCTAAGACCTAAGACCTAAGACCTGAGCACTGAGAGCCGAGAGCTGAAAGCTACTTTGACCGCAACATTCGGATAGTCCGTGTGCCGCGGCTGTCCTATGTTATCCGCATGGCAACCAATGCGATACTTTCAGAGCCCGAAACCATCGAGACGAACATGAAGTCTAGCCGCCTGGACGAGACGCAACGCTGGCAAGCCGTGGTCGAGCGCGACAAGGCGCTCGATGGCGCGTTTGTTTTTGCCGTGTCGAGCACAGGCGTCTTCTGCCGGCCGTCGTGTCCGTCACGGCGTCCACGGCGTGAGAATGTGAAGTTTTTTGAGCACGCGACGGCAGCGGAGCAGGCTGGCTATCGCGCATGTCTGCGCTGCCGTCCGAAGGCCGTGGATGGGAATCCGCAGTCGGCGATGGTGCGCGCCATCTGCCGGTACATCGAGCAGCACATCGAAGACAGGCTCACGCTGGGCGGATTGTCGCGGGCGTTCCGGCGCAGCCCGTTTCATCTGCAGCGCATGTTCAAGGCAGTGCTCGGCGTGTCGCCGAAGGCCTACATCGACGCGTGCCGGTTGCGGCAAGTGAAGCAGAACTTACAGGCTGGGCACGACGTGACGACTTCGCTCTATGCCGCGGGATATGGCTCCAGCAGCCGGCTTTACGAGCGAACTGCGTCTCAGCTCGGGATGACGCCGGAAAAGTATCGGCGCGGCGCAGTTGCGGCAACGGTGCGGTTCACGATCACTTCTTCGCCGTTGGGACGAATGCTGATTGCCGCCACCGACAAAGGGATTTGCGCGATTCAGTTTGGAGATACAGACGACGCGCTGCAGCAGGGCTTGATGCGCGAGTTTCCATTCGCGGCTCGCAAGCGCGATGACGCGGCTTTGGCGCAATGGCGACTAAGTTTGGTTCAGTTGATGAAAGGGCAGAGCGCGCACCCGGCGTCGTTGTTGCCACTCGATATTCGCGCGACCGCGTTTCAGCGCCGCGTGTGGGAGCATCTGCAGCGCATTCCGCGCGGCGAGACGCAGTCGTATAGCGCGGTAGCGAAGAAGATTGGCATGCCGCGCGCGACGCGTGCGGTGGCTCGGGCATGCGCGGCGAATCCGGTGGCCTTAGCGATTCCTTGCCATCGCGTGGTGCGCGAAGACGGGGAGATGGGCGGATACCGGTGGGGGATTGAGCGCAAGGAGCAGTTGCTGGCGATGGAAAAGGCGAGCGGCCTCTAGTTTAATCACTTTCTATTCGTGGTAGCTTGCGTTAACTTCTTAGCCGGAGATGAAACAGAAGATTCCCTGGCTGGTTGCCGGCGCCATCGTGCTAAGTGTGAGCCTGAGCGCTGTGAATGTCCTGCTGACGCCGCTCTCGGCGGGCTTTCTATTCATAGTGCGCTGGCTCGCAATCACCCTGCTCGCAGTTTGCGCTCTATTCAGGCGATCGCTCGCCTTCTGGATTCTGGTGGCCATGGTGGCGGGCGCCGCCATTGGATACGATTTCCCCCGCATAGCTGTCAATTTGCAGCCCGTTGGCGGAATCTTCCTGCGCCTGATTAAGACGATCATTGCGCCGTTGCTGTTTGCGACGCTGGTCGGCGGCATTGCGGCCCACGCGGACCTTAAAAAGGTCGGGCGCATGGGCATCAAGGCGATCGTTTACTTCGAAATCATTACTACGCTGGCGCTGGTGATTGGCTTAGCTGCGATCAATCTAAGCAAGGCCGGGGCGGGCGTGCACCTGCCTACGCCGAGTGGCGAGATTCTGCCCGCACAAAGGCTGACTGCCAAGGAAACGATCCTCCATATATTTCCCGAGAACATTGCCAAGTCGGTTGCTGAAGGGCAGGTGCTGCAGGTGGTCGTCTTCAGCATTCTGTTTGGCATGGCTCTGGCGATGGTACCCGAGGCTCGCCGCCAGCCGATGCTGAAGGTGATCGAGAGCCTTGCCGAGACGATGTTCAACTTTACGAAGATCGTGATGTACTTTGCGCCGTTTGGCGTGGGCGCAGCGATCGCCTATACGGTTGGCAGCACGGGCATTGGAATCCTGCTGAATCTCGCAAAACTGCTGTTGACGCTGTATGCAGCGCTGGCGGTGTTCATCGGATGTGTGCTGCTGCCGGTGGCATTGCTGGCGGGCGTGCCGCTGAAGAAATTTGTGAAAGCGGTTGCGGAGCCTGTCGGGATTGCCTTTGGAACATCGAGCTCCGAAGCCGCTTTGCCGAGCGCAATGGAGGCGATGGAAGGCATCGGCGTGCCGCGACAGGTAGTGGCGTTTGTCATGCCGACGGGCTACAGCTTCAACCTTGATGGCAGCACTTTGTACTTGTCGCTGGCTGCGATTTTCGTTGCGCAAGTCGCGGCCGTGCATCTCAGCCTCGGGCGGCAATTGCTGCTCCTGGTCACGCTCATGTTGACCAGCAAGGGTGTGGCGGGCGTGTCGCGAGCGGCCATCGTCATTCTGCTGGGTACGGTCGGATCGTTCGGCTTGCCGACAGAGCCGGTGTTCATCCTCCTCGGAATCGACCCTCTGATGGATATGGCGCGGACCGCGATCAATGTGCTTGGCAACTGCCTTGCGACGGTGGTGGTGGCGCGCTGGGAAGGCGATTTCGAAGGCGGGGCGCCGATTTCGGCGGCTATGCATTAAACTTCATGGTCCGGAAAAATGCTCCCGGAGAACGCATGGTTTCCCGGGAGCGAAATCCAATCCGGATTTGAAAGCGTACGTAAGTCGTGCCTGGATCGATCTCTGACATTCGTCTGCTGCTCAAAGTCCATTCGCTGCCCAAGGCGGCGAATGCCCGCTGCATTTTCATTACTGGAGGCACCGGTTACCTTGGCGGCAGCCTCATCCCGGTGCTGATCGAGCGCGGCCATCGCGTACGCGCCCTGATTCGTCCGGAGTCCAAGGGCTTTCTTCCGCCTGGGTGCGAGATTGTCTCCGGCAACGCCCTCGATGCCAGCACCTATAAACATCTAATCCGTCCGGCGGACACATTCGTGCACTTGGTCGGCGTGCCCAATCCATCGCCAACCAAAGGCGCCCAATTTCGCAAGGTCGATCTCGTCTCCGGGCGCGAGGCCATTACCGCCGCTGCTGAGTTCGGGATTCCGCACTTCGTCTACCTGAGCGTGGCTCATCCAGCGCCCATGATGAAGGACTACATAGCGGTGCGCGCTGAGTGCGAGGAGCTGATTCAGGCGCGCAGGCTCAACGCCACTGTTCTGCGGCCCTGGTACGTGCTGGGTCCGGAGCATCGCTGGCCCTACCTGTTACTGCCTTTTTACAAACTCGCCGAGATCTTGCCGTTTACGCGGGAAGGAGCCCGGCGGCTCGGCCTCGTGACCCTGCGGCAGATGGTGTTGGCGTTGGCTGCGGCCATTGAGTCACCAGCCCAAGGGGTCCGTGTCGTCGGTGTGCCTGAAATTCGAGAAGCCCAACTCAATCTCACCGGAAGTAACCCCGTCCAGCGTGCCAGTTAGTGCGATGAGTAATGCATTACGCTGGTGCGCGAGCTACACGCTAGTGCTTTGAACTACTGACAATGCACTGAAAAGCCTTGCCCAGAGCCTCATTCCACCGAAGGTAACCTGAATTACCGAAGCTCATGCACACGGGGAATCTTTGCGCTTTTCACTCAAGATGCGATCTTGAATAGGCGATCTTTAATTGTGTAGACCTGAAATTGTGTAGATCCTGAATCAGGTGGAGATCGAGCCGGGCGGCAGAAAGGACCTCATGGACCGCGAGAACCAGGAAAGCATGGAAGAGATTCAGCTGCGAATTTTGCGCGTCACCGACGACTTGCGCATCATTCAGAGCGAGCTCAACTACGCTGCCATGCAAGCCCCCACCGACCCCGAACTTCTGGAGGCGCTCTCCGCGCCTTCGCAAATCGAGTCTCTCAATGTGCTGAAATCCGTGCTCGACCAGATGCGGCATTTCCTCTGGTTCTACATGCAGGTCGTGACCAGCGACTCGGAGATGGGCGAGAAATTCCGGCAGACGCTGCGCCTGGAAACGCCGATGGCAAAAACGCCGGAGATGGATTCGCAATTCCAGAGCGCCACCGACGCGATCATGCTGCGCTACCTGGCCGACAGCCGCGGGCGGAAGCCGAACTAGATCGTCCGCGAGTTTTTCCTCGGCGTAAAATCGGCTCATGAATCCCGCGATGCGCTTTGGCGAGGCAGCCGATGTTGACGCCATCGCGGCGCTGGTAAACGCCGCGTTTAATCGGGAACGATTCTACATTTCCGGCGATCGCACCAATCCCAACAAAATTGCGGACCTGCTCCGGAAGGGCAAGTTCATTCTTTGTTTCGAAAAGGAACAGCTGACGGGCTGCGTGTATATCGAAGTTACCGGCGAGCGTGGCTGTCTCGGCCTTCTTGCCGTGGATCCGGAGCGCCAGCGTGGCGGCCTCGGCACAGAGTTAGTTGCCGCGGCCGAAGAGTATGGGCGCAGGGCGGGCTGCCGGTTCATGGATCTCACCTTCGCCCATCTGCGGCGGCCGCTCCTGGGCTACTATCGGCGTCTGGGCTATGAAGAAAGCGGAACGCTGCCTTTCCCGGCCGAGCAGCATCAGCCTAACCAACCTGTACATCTGGTGAAGATGTCGAAGGCGCTATAGCGGGTGCGTACCAATAAGCGTCGGTGAGCGTAACACGGCTGTTACGACACTTTCCCTGTTGTCCCTCGGGAACGGCATTGCCACCATCGGAATAAAAGAAGACTGGCAAAAATCAGGATCGCTGTATCCAGATAGCCGGATACGAACAGAATAGGATTACCGACCTTCTGAATTTGCGAATCCTGCATTCTTGAAATAAGCAACCATCCCGGAATGTGTAAGTAGAGATTTTGGTAAGCGATCACCTTCTCATACCAGCTCGTGTCGGGCTCCAGTCCAGTGTCAATAGGAAATCCAGCCAGCGAGAAATTTGCGATTTCGAGGGGTAACGCGACGATCAAGGCAATGAGTAGGGGCGCTCTCTTTCTCATTTCGATTAGAACTCTCATCACGCCCACCTTCGATCTAATTGAGATTTTTCGCCAAATAGCTAGCAGAAAGAAGGGCGCACCGAAGTGCGCCCGAAAGCAAGAAGAACCTCACAACAGCAAAATTTACTTTCCGAACCCAGCCGATTGCATCGATTGCCGGGAAATATCGGCGGTCGAGGCGATGCCCTGCATGCGCAGCTTGAATTCGTCTGCGTTCGAGGCGTTCTCGAGAGCCGTGTCGTAATTGACCAGATCGGCCTGGAACAGATCCCAGAGCGATTGGTCGAAGGTCTGCATACCGTATTGCGACGTGCCGGACGAAATCGCGTCGCGAATGGCACGCGTCTTTTCCGGCACCAGGATGCACTCGCGGATGTAGGGAGTGGTCACCATGACTTCGACGGCGGGCACGCGGCCGTCGGCGTCGGAGCGGCGCACGAGGCGCTGGCTGACGATGGCGCGAAGCACGGCCGCCAGCTGGAGGCGAATTTGCTTCTGCTCCGGCGGCGGAAAGATGGCGATGATACGGTTGATGCTCTCGACGGCGTCCAGCGTGTGCAGCGTGGAGAAGACCATGTGGCCGGTTTCGGCGGCATGCAGAGCCGTGCCGATGGTTTCCAGGTCTCGCATTTCGCCGACGAGGATGACGTCCGGATCCTGACGCAAACTGGCGCGGAGCGCGGCTGAGAACGACGGCGTGTCGACCTCAACCTCGCGCTGGTTAACGTAACCCTTCTTGTCGCGATGCAGGAATTCGATCGGGTCTTCGATGGTGATGATGTGCTCGGCGCGGGTCGAATTGATGCGGTCGACCATCGCGGCGAGCGTCGTCGACTTACCGGAACCCGTGACGCCGGTGACAAGCACGAGGCCGCGAGGCATGTCGCAAATCTGCTCGACCACTTTGGGCAAAAAGAGCTCATCAAGGGCGCGAATTTTGGTCGGGATGACGCGGAGGACGAGCCCGACGTTGCCGCGCTGCTGAAATACGTTCACACGGAAGCGTCCCAGGCCGGCGACGCCGTAGGCCATATCGATTTCCGTCGTCTCTTTGAACTTCTGCTTCTGGCGCGCCGACATCATGCTGAACGCCATATTCAGCATGTCTTCGGCGGAGACGCGGGGCTGGTCGGTCAGCGGGAACAGGTCGCCGTCGATGCGCAGGTGGGGATAATTTCCCACTTTAAGGTGCAAGTCGGAGGCGCGGCGTTCCATGGCAATACGGAGCAGGTCATCGATATTCATTTGGGCGAGGTTCCGGCAGAACTGTAGCTATGATCGCCCACGCTGGGCACTCCTACGAGATGACGGAGGTAACGAGACTTTGGGTGTGAGCTGCGAGCTGTTCCGAACGGGGTTATGAATTGGGTCCTCCATTTAGCCGATATTTGAGACGATGGAAGTTGGAATTCAGGAAGCCAAACGGCATTTCGCCCACCTGCTGCGCCGCGCGATCACAGGGGAAGAAGTCATTATCACTCGCTGGGGAGTTCCGGCGGCACGTTTGGTCCGAATCGAAGAAAAGCCCGCGAAGGAACGTCCCATGGGCATGGATCGCGGGAAGATCTGGATATCAGAAGATTTTGACGCTCCACTTCCCGATGATCTGCTCAAACTGTTTTACGGCGGGAAACTTCCGAAAATAAAGCGCCCCAAACACAAATGAAATAGGCAGAGGCGCTCTCGCCAGAAAAGAAAAGCCGCCCTCG
>Ga0335069_10000224_pt1 | contig 98771 bp, 82 predicted proteins | sample Lox_Sample_11_FD_206714 | JGI IMG/M metagenome (GOLD analysis project Ga0335069, IMG submission 206714) | Soil microbial communities from Loxahatchee National Wildlife Refuge, Florida, United States - Lox_Sample_1.1 | ecosystem: Environmental > Terrestrial > Soil > Wetlands | place: USA... | reverse complement strand
AGGCGGTATCAGCATTGTGCTCATAAACCGACCGGTGAGGAACCGCCGGGGCCTTTGGCCCTTTCCCATTAAAATCCTAACTCCTCCAATAAAACAACTTCCAAAACTTGTGGGTAATGACAAGGGTTTCAACCGTGGGTTGCGAACGCAAAATAGAACGGGCCCCGGAGGGGCGAAAGAAAATAGCAGACCGACCAAGCGGATTTTGTCGTCCCTGCCGGCACACGACGCCGTTCACGCCGGGAAGGCCAGAATCCATCTGGATTGGGTTACACTGTGACCGCCGAGAACGATGAACGGCGGCCACCATTTCCCTTGAATCCGGCCCGGTGGACGGGCAAGTTGCGCGGCCAATGAACCGTTGGTTTGCCTGGCTCGTGATGCTGTGCCTGGGGTGTGCTCTGACACCGGCGCCGGCCGCTTCCGTCAACGGCCAGCCTTACGTGCCGCTCATGGATTGGGCGCGGGCGAATGGTTTTAGATGTTCCTGGCTGAGATGGGGCGATGAAATTGCGCTCACGAATCGGACCACCCGGCTGGTGTTTGACCGAAACTCGCGCACGGCGTCCATCAACGGCGTCAACGTGTGGCTCTCTTTTCCGGTGGCGGTGGACCGGGGCACGCCTTACATCGCGCAACTGGACCTCAACACGGTGATCCGCCCGTTGATTTCCCTGCCGCGGCCTGATGCCCGGCCGATGACGACCATCTGCATAGATCCCGGACACGGTGGCAAGGACACCGGCAACCATACGTTCTGGCGCAGCGAGAAGACCTACACGCTGGCCCTGGCGCTCGAATTGCGCGACCAGCTCAAACGGGCCGGATTCAATGTCATTCTGACGCGCAGCAAGGACGCGTTCGTGGATTTGCCCGACCGATCGGCGCTGGCCAACCGGCGCGGCGCGGACCTGTTTGTGAGCCTGCACTTTAACGCGACGCAAGTCGGACGCGACCAGGTGCAGGGGCCGGAGACGTACTGCATCACACCGGTCGGGGCCAGCTCGAGCAACGCGCAAGGCGAAGGCGCCAACTACGGTCCGACCACCGGGAACCGCTGCCAGGACCGGAGCCTGTTGCTGGCCTATCAAATGGAGAAGTCGCTCGTGCGCAACCTCGGTTTGCCGGACCGCGGCGTGCGACGCGCCCGGTTCGCCGTGTTACGCGATGCAACCATGCCGGCGATTCTCATCGAGTGCGGCTACATGACCCATCCGGCCGAAAGCAAAAAGATTTACAATGCCGGATACCGGCAACAGCTGGCCCAGGCCATGGTGAAGGGAATTTTGGCGTATCAGAAATTGACGGTTCCGCCGCTGCCACCAAGGACATCACCTCCGCCGGTGCCGCAAGCGACGCGTGACAAATAAGCGGTGATGGGGTTAGCATCGAACGCTAAATGAGCATTGTTACGAAGACGGGGGATCACGGTACAACGGCGCTGATGTACGGCCGGCGGGTTTCCAAGACCCATCCGCGGCTCGAGGCCTGCGGCGCGGTGGACGAATTAAACGCCGCGCTCGGTGTGGCGCGCGCGGTGTCACCTGACTTCGTGCGCGAGCATCTGCTGGCCATTCAGAAAGACCTGGTGGTCTTGATGGGGGAGACGGGCTTGGCCGCCGAGGATTTGTCCCGTTATGTCCAGGACGGCTACTCCACGGTTTCGCCGGCGATGACGGCCCGGCTCGAAGCGCTGGTCCGGGAGCTCGAAGCAAAAGCTCTGAAATTCCACGGCTGGGCGATTCCGGGCGCGACGCCGCTCGCCGCCGCCCTGGACCAGGCGCGGACCATTTGCCGCCGGGCCGAACGGCGGGTCTGCGCCCTGAGAGAAAGTGGCGACCTGGAAAATGCGGAAATCATCATTTACCTCAACCGGCTGGGCGATTTGCTGTGGCTCCTCGCGCGCCGGGCGGAGGCGAAAGCTGACCCGCCGGCCGGTTGAGCGCGGAGGGTTCAGGCGGGCAGCAGCCGCTGCCGGGCGGAAAACAAAACAAAACACGCGCAGGCCTCCCTGCGCGTGGGACAAATCAACCTCAACCGTTCAGGACCGGTTGAGTCGGCGGAATCCCAGCAGGGCCGTCAGGCCCAGCCCGGTCAAAACCACGGTGGCAGGCTCGGGAACGGGCGCCCAGTCCAGGCCCCGGAAGGCCGTGTTCGCCGGCGCCGAGGCCAGCCAGGTGCCGGTCGAGCTCGCCCCGGTGTCGGTGACTGTGAAAAGGTTGACTCCGTTTGCCGTGGTGGCATAAATCACGGGGTTGGCGGCGCTGAAATCCACCGCCAAGCCGACTGTGCCGTTGGTGGCCCAGGAAAGCGAGTAGTCAAAAACCCAGGAGCTGCCATTGAATTCCCACTTCTCTATCCCGCCGATCCCGCTGGAAGAAGTATAGGCGTCTGAATCGGCAACATAGGCGATGGTCATGGCGGGATTGAACGCGAAATCATAAGGGCTGGCGCTGCTGCCGGCGTTGATGAGGCTGACGGCGGTGGCGGAACCGCTGGTCGGGTTGCCGGCGACCTCATAGATGCCGCGCGAGGAACCCGAGCTCGACGAATAAAACAGGTTGTTGCCGATTGTCTGGATCACCCGCAGGTTGGTGAGTGGGCTGGTTGAAACGGCCGCGGCCGCGCTGTTGTTGCCCATGTAAACGACGCCGCTGTTGGCACCCGCGGCCCAAAAGTTTCCCGCTCCGTCGCTGGCGCCCGAACGGACGTTGTTGGCGCTGAAGTAACTGCTGGTCGTGGCGGCCAGCACAAAATTCCCGGAGGCATCCACCGTGCCAACCGCGCGCGGGACGGCGGCAGAAGTGGTGCTGGCAATGCCTGCGGTTCCAGCCGGCGCGTTATAGCCGGCGAGCACCAGATAACGGCCGTCGGCGGAAAGGTTCAACGCGCCTTCGGATGTGGCCGAGCCGCTGTTGACCAGCGCGGAGGCACCGGTTGAAGGAATCGCAAAGCTGCCGGCAGCACCGCCGCTGGTGGTGTATTGATTCAGGAAGATGGCCGTGCCGGCGTTATTCAGCGCGGCGCTGCCGTCGCCGACCCGCAGGACGACCAGGTCGCCTGGGGTGAACTGAGCCGGGGCAGCAGATGCCAGCGCAACGAGGGTTCCGCAAAAGAGTATAGGCTTGATGGTTTTCATAGATTTCGACTTCTGATTCTGATTTCCAGCAATTTACCTTTTACCACCGCGTCCCAATCCTGTAAATCAAAAAATTGCCGGCTTAATTTGGGTGATGCTGGGCCGAGGCGACTTCCGCCCGGGCGGAGGCGAAATCCTTTTGGAAATCCGCGTTGGCCTTCATTTGCCGCACGATGGCCCGGGCAAGAACGCGGCCGGCATAGATGTCGGCGGGATAATGGCGGGCAATTTGGACCCGGTGCCAGCCAATGGTCCGGGCTTCGGCGATGATGGCATCGCTTCGGTCGGGAAACAATTCCGCCAGGACCAGGGCCAGAACCATGGACTCGGTCGAATGGCCGCTGGGATAACCGAAGGATTTTTCCAGCTTGCCGTTGGCCAGGCTGGCATCGACGACATAAGGGCGGGGGCGCCGGTAAAAGTCCTTGGCCTGGTCCGTCACCGCGGCAGCGTCCTTTTGCACGCGTTCGAAAAAGGCGGCGGTCACCGGCAGGTTGTTGGACTGAAAGAACGCGCCGACAGCCGGGGTGAAATTAAAGACGGAGAATTTCTTCTCGGAATACGCCGCGGCAATGTCATTGCTGCCGGCAGCATGATAGACCGAGCGCACTTCGTGCAATTCGGCAGCCTGCTCGGGTGAGTCCGGCAACGGCGGGGGCGGGAGCAGCGCGGCATAATCCGGTTGTTGTGCAGGCAGATAATTCAGGGGGCTGGCGACAGCCACCGGCGTCGGCTCCGCCATCGTGTCGGCGGCGCGCAGTGGGTTGGCGACGATCAGCAACCCGGCCATCCCGATGGCCCGCAAAAGCGGGGACGCCGGGCCGGCCGACTTGAATTGTTTCCAGCGGAGAATCATGCCGGCAACATCAGGGTTTGATTGGTGTGCCGTCGTGGGACCACCAAATGTCGGAGCGGTTGGGGTCGCTGGCCTTGCCGGCGGTGTAGCCGGACCCAAGAGTCGCTCCGTCCACGCAGACGTAATCGTACTTGAAATGTTCGGCATGCCCGTCGCTGAAGGTGATGTTGCCGCCGTTGTTATGCCGCATGGAAAAACGGCTTGTGTAGTTTTGGGGGCTGCCGAGCGTGATGCCGCCGGCTTTGCTCGCCGCGTAGGCGATGCGGTCCTTGTCCCACACCGGCGCATCGTCCCAGCGCACGCGATTGTCGGAGAACAACGCGAACGCGGCGGGATTTTTCACATTAACGGTCTTTAGGGGCGTGACCTGAATTTTGCCACTCTGCTCCCACATGCCCTTGGAGTTCATGCCGTAGGAGAAATATACCCGGTCCTGGTTGAAGGGATCGATGCCGAAAGATACGGCGGTGGGGCAGTGGAAGATATCATGGCCTTCGTTATAGCGATTGTAGGCCGAAATCCCTTCGAGCGCGTAAGTATAAAGCGGCTTGGCCTGGATATAGGGCGGCAGGGCGCTAAACCAGGCTTCGCGCCCGTAGCTGGTGCCGTTGACCTTGTTGCCAAACTCCACGTCGGTCAACCCCAGCCACGAGGGCGTATCCTCGTTGTCCGGAAAGCCCGGCGTGCCGGTCGGGATCTTGGTTCGGGAAAAACCTGGTTGTTCTCGTCCACGTATAAGACCTGGGCCACGCCCCATTGCTTGAGATTGCTCAAGCACAGGATGTGTTGGGCCTTGGCCTTGGCTTTGGCCAGCGCCGGCATCAGCATCGCGGCCAGGATCGCGATGATGGCAATCACGACCAATAATTCAACCAGGGTGAAACCCCGGGAGCTTCGGGCTGCGGTTGGCAACTTCCTCAAGCTGTTGATTTTTTCCATGGCAAAATTGTCGTTTATTGTTTCAACCTCGTGCGGAGCCTGCCAAGCGGTGGTTACAAAATTAAGGCGGACAAGTTACATCTCGGTGACATCGTTTGTTTTATTCATTCTTCCCATATTGTCACCTAATTGTTGCGTCACCGTCATGGGTTTGTCGCGCGGCTCTGCAGAATAGCACTCCCAGTAGCCGATCGAACTGGAGTCAACCAACAATCATCAAAAGAGAGGAAAGCGAGAGGAACATGAAAAAAATATTTGGACTGCTAGGTGTCTCAATGGCTTGGACAGGCGTTATCCAGGCGACGCCACCGGCCTTCACCCCTGGTCAACTCGCCGTGCTGCAATTGGGAACCGGCGGCACCAATCAAGGTGCGACCGCCGACGACATCTGGGCCAGCCGCCAGAACCCGTATTTCGTGGATCAGTTCGATCCGAACGGGGTCAATCAAACCATACCTTCCTATCAGGTGGCCATTCCCACCAACGGCCCGACTTCCCTTTGGGTAAACGGCAATGCCGGCACCGAAGGCAATCTGACCCTGTCCGCCGATCGGAGCCTGCTGACGTTCGCCGGCTACTGCGGCGACATTTGTTCAATTTTTCCGACGGCCCTGCCCACACCGCCGCTGGCACCCTCGAACCTGAATTACGATCGCGGCATCGGCACCGTGGACGCGTTTGGCAATTACCAGAATCCCTATCGCGGCCCCTCCTGGTACGGCATTGCCCAGGGCAAAACCAATCCGCGCGGGGTGGCTGCCGACGGAGCTGGCCGGTTTTGGGGCTGCGGTAACGGTTACGGCAGTTTGTTTTATAATGCCAGCACCTCCTATGGTCCGATTGTGGTGCAGAACCTGGTGTTGACCGGCTGTGCCAAGGTCCTCAACGGTGCTTTATACAGCAGCGTGAAAAGCGGCGCCGATGCGCAAGGGCTCACCGCCGGCATTTATTCCTTTGTGGACTTCAATTTGAATCCGTATCCGCTCCCGACCACCGCCGCCTTTCCGCTGCTGCAGATCCCAGCGGACGCGAAAAATCAGAATTGTGTCGGCTTCGACATCAACCCCCAGGGCAATGTGGCCTATGTGGCGGACACCAAGAGCGGCATTTGCAAATACGTCAAGAGCGGACCGAACTGGAAAATGGTTTATTACCTGACCATCCCGGGTTACACGAACTGGACCACCGGCATTCGCACCAATCCCGCCAGCATCGAGACCCTCGTGGGTTGTTTCAGCGTTACCGTGGACTGGAGCGGCACCAACCCGGTGGTTTATGCGACCACCGGAGACAGCCCGGGTGCGGATCCGCGCGATGCCAAAGCCGGCGCCCTGACCTATTACGCCAACCGCGTCATCCGCATCAACGACACCAACACCGCCACCTCCGGCTCGGCGATTGTCGCCAAAACCAACATTCTCACCACGGTGGTCCAGGCGCCGGTGTTCAATCCCTCCCTCATCACCAACAACGCTCCGCATCTTTACATCGTTTACAAGTCTGTGGCCTTCGCGCCCGACTTGCGGCCGCTCATCACCAACAATCCCGTCAGTTGGTCGGCGGTGGCAGGTGACGCCGTCAGCTTCAGCGTCGGCGCCGCCTCCGCTTATCCGTTGACCTATCAATGGCAGACCAACGGGATCAACTATGGCGGGCAGACCAGCCCCACTCTGAACCTGGGCTCGGTGGCTTTGACCGACAGCGGCACCACGTTCCGCTGCCTTGTCAGCAACGACTACGGTTCAGTCACGAGCGCCGTGGCCACTTTGACGGTCTTATCGAGCCCGACGCTGCCGACGTTCAATGCCATCAATGGGTCCACCAATTACAACCTGACCAATTACGTCGGCAATAATTTCAGCCTGGCGGCCACCGTCGGTGGAACGGATCCCAAGGGTGGGTATCAGTGGTATTCGAACAGCGTGGCCTTGTCCGATGTCGGCGAATTCAGCGGCACGCAAACTTCCACCTTGAACATCGTCAACGCCCAGACGAATGACTCGGCCGTCTATTCGTTGACGGTGACGAACCGGGCGGGTTCAACCAACCAGGCCGTGGTGAATCTGCGCGTCACTTACGCGCCGCCGCAGTTCATCGAGCCGCCGATTGCGCAGACGGTTTTCCGGGGTCAGCCCGTCATGCTGTCGGCGCAGATGCAGGGGTATTTGCTGACCAACACATGGTACACGGCCACCAGCGCTTCTTCGGCCAAGGGACTGACGCCCATCAGCCTGTCCGGCCGGTTCAGCCAGACCGACATCGCCCAGCAGCCGGCGTCTTCCACCCTCGTCAATTCGGGGACCGTTGCCGCTGACGCGACGAACTACGTCCTCGTCGTCAGCAATCCGAGCGGCGCCATCACCAGCGCGCCGATCGCGGTCTCGCTTTATGTCCAACCCGCTTCGCACAGTTTTGCCTCCTATTCCAGCATCGGTCAGAATTATACGCAGGACTTCGATTCATTGCCGGTTCCCGGTGGCGGGAGCTTCGAAGCCGGCAATCCCATTGACGTCACGTTCGTGATGACCAATTTTGCTGCGGTGGCGGCCAACGGGAATTTTGCCAATGCCACCAATAGCGCCGATATCACTTATTCCCTGGATGACCCGGCGGACTTTGGTTATCCGGTCATTCCTGCCGGTGCGATCGGCGGCCTTGGTTTGAGCAATACGATGGCCGGCTGGTACGGCTGGAGTCAAAAGGGGCCCCTCCAGTTCTCCGTTACCTCCGGCGACCAGAGCCAGGCCGCAGTGATCGACAATGGATTGAACTTTAATAACATCAACGGGTACACCACCGAGACGCTGAATCGCGCTCTCGGTCTGCTGACCTCCACCAAGAGCGGCATGGTGGCTTATGGCGTGGCGCTGATCAATAACTCGGGCCGAACCCTCAACCAGATCAACCTCCGTTTCACCGGCGAACTGTGGCGCAACAATCCCCTGGCCCAACCGCTGACAGTGGGTTACCTGATTGATCCCGGCGGGACGAGCTCCAGCTTCCCGACGAACGACGTGATCAACGGGACCTTGAGCCCGATTAACGACCTGACCGTCAGTTTCCCGACTTCGCTCACCACAGAAGTCTTGAATGGCACCCTGCCGGCGAATCAAACCAATCTGGCCGTTTCGGCCTTCAGCATCGCCGATTGGGCGCCCGGCTCGACCCTGTGGCTGGTCTGGCAGGCGCAAACCACCGCCGGCGGTGCGCAAGACGTCGCGATTGACAATGTGAGTTTGTCAGCGACGCCGACCCCGGTCGCGGTCACCCAGCCGGTGTTGAACGGCCCGGCCTACGCCAATGGCGGCGCCGGGGCCGGTCTGACATTCCACTTCACCAATTCGCCGGGGGCGGACTGGCAGTTCACCATCTGGGGCACAACCAACCTGGCACCGGCCTCCTGGCAGTACCTCGGTCACCCGACAGAAGGTCCGGCAGGTCAGTATCAGTTCACCGATTCGCAGGCCACGAATAAGCCACGGCAGTTCTACAAAGTGACCAGCCCGTAAGATCAAACCTGTCAGGACCCATCGGAAGTAGGACGGCTGAACGGCCGTCCTGCTTTCTTTATCGTTTACGCGACCCGATGACTGGCAACGTTCGCGTTCCAGTTCGGTGACAGCGCGGAAACAGGCAATGGGCCAGCCCTGTGAATAAGTTGGGGATTCGCTAATCCCGGTGCGAGCGGCTGAAGACCAAAAAAGCCTCGTCGCCGGAGCGTCGCAGCGACTCGAATTGCAGTGCAAAAGCGCGGGTGAGGTGGCCAAAACCGGTTCCATCGGCAATGGTGGGCGCCGTGCGACCGCCGAAAATTTGCGGACAAATCGTCAAATGCAGTTCATCAATCAAACCGGCCCGAAACAAGGCATCATTCAACCCGCCGCCGCCTTCGCATAGCAGGCGTTTGACGCCCCATTCCTCGCGGAGCCAGGCAAAGGCTTCGCGAAAATCAATTTCGCGCCGACCGCAAATCCGCACTTCGTCAGCTGTGGCCCGCAACCGGCGCAGGTTTGCCGGGGAGGCCCGTTCGGTGGTGAGGACCAGCACGGGAGAAAAACGATGACGGAACACTTCCGCTTGAGGACTCAGCGAACCATTGCCACTGACAACCACGCGTAGATTGTACTCGGCCAGTCCATTCTGCCGCCGCAATTTCCGGAACCGGACCGGTCCCGGCCCCAGATTGACGGGTGCCGAATCCACCGTGCGCGCCCCGGCCAGCACCGCGTCGGCCGTGGCTCGGAGTTCGAGCAGATGCTCGTGGTCGCGCGCACTTCCGAACGACGAGACTGCCCGATTGGCCGTCGCAATCTTGCCGTCCGCCGTCATGGCCAGGTTCGCCAGCCCGAACGGCAACCTTGGCTTTGGACCTCGGACTTTGGGCTTTGGCCTCATACGATCAGCATCGCATCGCCGTAACTGAAGAAGCGATAACGCCGGCCGATGGCCTCGGCGTAGGCGGCCAGCACCATCTCGCGTCCAGAGGTCTCGCCCGGCGCGGCAAACGCGCTGACCAGCATCAACAGCGTGGAGCGGGGGAGATGGAAGTTCGTCAGGAGCGCGTTCACGATTTGAAATGAAAACGGCGGGTAGATGAAAATGCCCGTTTTTCCAGAGGTTTTTGCAAGTTTTCCACCGTTCTGCGCCGCCACGCTTTCCAACACGCGCACGGCCGTGGTGCCCACGCCCCAAACGCGGCGACCGGCATTTTTGGCTTCGTTCACAATGCGCGCCGTCTCGGCGCCCAGCTCGAACCTTTCTTCGTGCATTCTGTGCGCCGTCAGCGTCCCGGTTTTCACGGGCTGAAACGTCCCCGGTCCGACATGCAGGGTGGCAAAGCACACGGAGACGCCCCTTGCCTGAATTTGCGCCAACAACCCCGGCGTGAAATGCAGGCCGGCCGTTGGCGCCGCCACCGATCCCGCCGCCTGCGCATACACAGTCTGGTAGCGTTCACGGTCCTCGGCGCTCGGCATAACGCGCTGAAGGTACGGCGGCAGGGGAACTTCTCCCAACCGGTCAAGCTCGTTGCCAATATCGGCCGCTCCGGAAAAAAACAGGCGCCGGTGCCCCTCGCGGTTGGTTTCCACCACCGTGGCCCGGATGGCCGTCACCGTTCCATCCGGCGCCCGACAGGCGATATGCGTGCCAGGACGCGCACGTTTGCCCGGGCGCACCATCGCCCACCAATCGTTACGCCCATTTTCCTCGAGCAGCAGCATTTCAAACAGTCCGCCGGTGCGCAGGTTGGTCCCCCGCAATCGGGCGGGAATCACCCGCGAGTCGTTCAACACGAGCACGTCCCCCGCGCGCAAAAAGTCCGGCAAATCGCGGAATTGCCGGTGTTCCAAGCCACCGCCCCCCCGGTGCAGCACGAGCAGCCGCGATTCATCGCGCCGCGGCGCCGGATGTTGCGCGATCAAATCCTGCGGCAGATCAAAATGAAAATCGGCAGTCCGCACGCGGCCAGTTTCAGTCATTGCACCCCAATAGCAAGTCGCCGCATGATAAGTTTTTTGTCCGGCAATTTTCAGTGCGACTTTTGGTTGTGAATAACTTTGGAATAAATCCCCGAAATTCCAGCAAATTTTTGTTGACATTAGGTGGGGCAAAGTGGGTATAAATGGAGCGTTGTGGGGAAACAGGTCGTACAGGGTTTGCCCGGTGGATAAGTACGCGTCGTCATGAGCCTTAAAGAACCGACTTACTATAATTCGCTCTATCGGCATGGAGTGGATGAGAAACGGCGCGTCCAAATCCCGGCCAAGTGGCGGCCAGCCAAACCGGGCACGGAGCTGACCCTGATGCTCTGGCCCAAATCGAAAGAGGGTCCCTGCCTCCGGGTCTTGCCGCCCGGCGAGATGGCCAAACTGGTCCAGGCCATTGACGCCATGTCCAACGGCGACCCGAACAAGGTCGTGCTCAAGCGTTTCATCGGCAGCGAGTCAGTGCAGGTGAGCGTGGACAAAGCAGGACGAATTTGTCTGCCGGAGGAAATGGCCCGCGCCGCGGGCATCCGGAACGAGGCCGTGCTGGTCGGATTGCTGGATCGCTTTGAGATCTGGAATCCGCACAGTTACGAAAAGGTCAAGGCCGCCGACGCCGTGCTGGCGCATGAAGCCTTCAAGTTGATGGAGTGATTATGAACCTGGCAAAATTACTGGCTGCGGGAAAAAGCATCGTCAACGGCTGCGAGCAAATTTCCTATCGCGCCAACAAGCACGTTTATCTCCCGAAATTCGGGCCGGTCGCCAACCCGTTCCAATCCGCCGCCCCGGAACCGGGCAAGCCGGCCGCCGACGTCGAGGCGACGCCCGTCAGAAAGATCGCTGCCCCGGTCCCGGCCAAGACTCAAAAGCTGCCGCCTTGGCCGCCCGGTCCGACGCGCGCCACCTCCTGGGCCAGCAAGTTGAACCCCGTTTCGCTCTGGCGCGACACGCCGGTGGCGCCGGAAGCCCGGCCGCCGGTGCAATGCGAGCTGTCCCTGGACACGGTAAAAGTCGTGCACAATGACCTGAGTGACGCGGACGTGGAAGTGGTGCCGATGAAATCGCGCCCGGCCAGTCCGGCGGCCGCGCCGGCCGGACCGCCCCCCGGCCGCCCGTGGGAGGCGCTGGCGGAGCGGATGTTTCGAGCCACCATTGATTGAACCAACGCGAACCCATGCGCAGTGTCGGATTTCGTTCACAAAACGGTGATGACGGCGGAGGTGCTGGCCGCGCTAAACCCGAAGCCCGGCGGCCGGTACGCCGACGGGACGCTCGGTGGGGCTGGTCACGCGGCGAGCATCTTGGATATGAGTTCGCCGACTGGATGGCTGTATGGGTGCGATCGCGATGGCGCCGCGGTGGAAGCGGCCCGTGACCGGCTGGCGGCGTTCGCCGGCCGGTTCGAAATCCGCCAGGGCAATTTTGCGGACCTGGCCGGCTGGATTCCGGCGGAAACCTGCGACGGGGTGCTGCTGGATCTGGGGGTGAGTTCGCCGCAGCTGGATTCGCCCGAACGCGGATTCAGCTTTCAGCAGGACGGCCCGCTGGACATGCGAATGGACCCGCGCCAGACGCGGACGGCGGCGGAACTGGTGGGCCGTGCGAGCGCGGACGAACTCGCGCGGATTTTTTGGGAATTCGGCGGTGAGCGCGATTCCCGGCGGCTGGCCCGGGCGCTGGTGCGCGACCGCGCGCGGCAGAAATTTGGGACCACGCGGCAACTGGCCGAGTGGATCGAGCGACGGCATCCGCGACGGGGAAAGAAAACGCATCCGGCCACGAAAGTTTTTCAGGCGCTGCGGATCGCGGTGAATGATGAAATCGGCTCTTTGAAACGCGGCCTGGAAGCGGCGGTGCAGATTTTGAAGCCCGGTGGACGGCTGGCCGTTATCACGTTCCATTCGCTCGAAGACCGCATCGTGAAGGAATTTGGCCGGGAACGAACATGTCCCTATACGTGTCCCGGCGGGGTGGATGTGCCGGAACTGCGTCAGCCGCGCGCGCCGGAACTGCGCTGGGTGACGCGCAAAGCCGTCCGGCCGGAAGAAGCAGAAATTCGGGAAAATCCGCGCAGCCGCAGCGCGAAGTTGCGCGTTCTGGAAAAATTAAGTGTAGCGACGGTCGGTAACCGTCCGGGTTGATGGGACGTTTGCCGATCGCCGCTACCAAGTAACGATGGCGAAAAATCGAAAAAATCAATCGGCGGCCATCCGGTTCGGCCCGGCCTTGAAGGCGTTGGGCCTGTGCCTGTTGATCGCCGGATCGGCGGTGGGTTACGTCTGGCAAAAAAGCCGGATCTACCAGTTGGGCCAACAGATTCGACAACGCGAGATGCGCCTGACCCGGCTGCAGAACAACAACCAGAAGCTCGATGGACAGCTTTCGATTTTGCGGTTGCCGGTAATGCTGGATCGCCGGGCCCGCGAATTGAACCTGGGGCTGGCGCCCGCGCAACCGAACCAGGTGCTGCGCCTGACGGAACCGGCGCCGCCGCCGCCGGCGGACCGGACTTTGACGCACCAGTTGGCGGTCCGGCCCGCCACGGAGATGACTCAGTAAACATGACTTTTTGGCCGCCGCTCGTGACGCCGTCGGGTGAGGAACCGATCGCCGCGGGCGGCTGGCCGCTTTTACAATGACAAAACGGCTGCAATGGAAACGGGTGCTGCTGCTGCTGGCGTTGCTCGGCCTCGCCTTCGCCGGCCTCGGCTACCGGCTGGTCGATTTGCAGGTGCTGCGCCACGAGGAACTCGCGGTGAAGGCGCAGCAAAACACCCAGCGCGAATTCTGGCAGCCTCCCCGCCGCGGCAATATCCTGGACGCCCGCGGCAATCTCCTCGCCACCAGCCTGTTCGTGAAGACAGTGTGCGCCGATCCAGTTCTTATCGGCAACCGCCAGGCCGCCGTCGCCCACGTTCTCGCGCCACTGTTGCAGCTCGACGAGTCCGATTTATACCAGCGCCTGCTGCCGCGCCTGGGCAAAAATCAAAAAGGCGAAATCGTCACCAACCGCTACGTCGTGCTCCAGCACAAGGTGTCCGATGAAACCTGGCAGAAAATCCAGATGACCATGACCAATTTCGCCGCGGGGGTGGACGAGCGGAAATTGTCCCGGACCGAGCGGGCGTCCCTGCGTGATTTGCGCTCAAACGCCATCTTCGCCGACCCGGTGGACGACCAGTTGCGGGTGTATCCGGGCGGCTCGCTCGCGTCGCACGTCCTGGGCTTTACGGCAACGGAGGCCGGCACCAACCGGGTGGCCCGTATCGTTGGGCGCGACGGAATCGAGATGGTGCTGAACTCCGCGTTGAGCGGTGCCGCCGGTTGGCGGGTCACCCGCACGGACCGGCAAAAACGCGAGCTGGTCACGCTGCGGGATGAGGACGTGCAGGCCCGCGATGGCTTGAACGTGGTGCTCACCCTCGACGCCGCCATTCAGCACATCGTGGAAACCAACCTGGCCGATGCCCTCCAAAAGCACACCCCCATCAGCATCACCGGCATCGTCATGCGCCCGCGCACCGGCGAAATCCTGGCCCTGGCCACCCTGCCGAATTACGATCCGAACAACCCGGGCGGTTCCCCGCTCGACGCCCGGCGCGACCGGGTGATCAGCGACCTCATGGAGCCCGGCTCGACCTTCAAAATTGTCGTCGTCTCCGGAGCCTTGAATGAAGGCGCCGTGCGCCTGACGGACACGTTTGACTGCGAGCAGGGCCACTTTGCCTTCGCCGGCCGGGTGCTCCACGATCACGAGCCTTATGGCCTGCTGACTACCGAAGGCATCGTCACCAAGTCATCGAATATCGGTGCGGCCAAAATCGGCATCCGCCTCGGCCAGGATCATCTCTACGATTACGCCTGTGACTTCGGGTTTGGCCAGCGCACGGGCATCCCGTTGCCGGGCGAGGCCCGCGGAATTTTGTATCCGGTCAAGGACTGGTCCAAGGTGTCCATCGCGCAAATTCCGATGGGCCATGGCATCGCGGTGACGCGGCTGCAAATGATCCTGGCGATGTGCGCGCTGGCGAACGACGGCTGGCTGATGCGGCCGATGCTCATCAACCGGCTGGAAGACCAGAATGGCAACGTGGTTCGGCAGTATTACCCCCAGCGGGTGCGCCAGGTCATCAGTGATTCCACGGACAAGCTGGTGGTTGATGCGCTCAAAACAGTCGTTTCACCTGAAGGAACGGCGGCAGGGGCCGCCATGAAGTATTACACGGTCGCGGGCAAGACCGGCACGGCACAAAAGGTCGAGAACGGCACCTACGCCGAGCATAAGTTCGTCTCGTCGTTCATCGGGTTTTTCCCGGCGGATGATCCCGAGCTGTGCATCTCCGTGGTGATGGATGAGCCGAAGGAAGGCTACTATGGCGGCCAGGTTTGCGGGCCAGTCTTCAAGGAAATCGCCGAGCGGTGCGCCAGTTACTTGAACATTCCGCCGGACAAAACCTCCGAGTCGCCGGGAGCGCCGGCCCCGCTGGTCGCGGCGGGCACTGCGCGACCCGCGTCCACCCAATGAACAACTCCCGGCCCCAGCTTTTTGGAATGCTCGCCGGACTCTTTCTGGCTGCCGGCCTCGTGGGCTCGGCCCTGCTCGCCACCGCTGCCTGGGTCAAGGTCAAAAATTCCCAATTCATCACCGTCAAAGGTTCGGTGCAAAAAAACGTCGAAGCCGACCTCGCCATCTGGTCCGGCAGTTTCCTGGTCGAGGCGGAGGCGTTGCCCGGGGCGCAGCACAAAATGCAGGCCCATCGCACGCTCGTGGAAAAGTTCCTGCGCGACGCCGGCGTGACGGACTTCGCCTTTGCGCCGATCGGCATTGAGGAATTGAAGGCGTCACAGAAATCCGCCGACGGCTGGGTGCAGCAGCGGACCACCGGCTACCGCCTGACCCAGTGCGTGTCGGTGAAATCCGCCGAGGTGGACCGGCTCGACAAACTGGACACCACGCCGCTGGTCGAGCAAGGCGTGATCTTCACTGTCGCGCCGCCGCAGTTCATTTATACCCGGGCCGGAGAAACCAAGATCGAAATGCTGGCGGCAGCGACGCAGGACGCCCGGGCCCGTGCCGAGCAGATCGCCACCCAGGGCGGCCGGGCCATTGCCCGGCTCCACGACGCCGGCCAGGGCATTTTTCAAATCACGCCGCAGCACCAGACCCGGACGAGCTGGGAGGGCGAGAACGACACGACCTCGCGCCAGAAAACCATCACGGCCGTGGTGACGGCGACGTTTTTGCTGAAGTGAAATTGCAGTGGAAACCCGTTCTTTGAAATTTGCGGCCGATGCCTGCGCGGCGGAAATCCGGCGGGGCGCCGGGGAAACGCCGGTGGCCAACGTCTGCACCGATTCGCGGCAGGCCAAGCCGGGCGACCTGTTCTTCGCGATCCGCGGGGAGCGTTTCGATGGCCATGACTTTTTGAACGAAGTCGCAGCCAAAGGGGCGGTCGCCGTGGTGGTGGAGCGAAACAAGGTCCCCGCGCCCCTGCCGCACTGTGCCGTGCTGGTGGTGGACGAGGCGCGGATCGCGCTTGGCAAACTGGCCGCCGCCTACCGGCGGGACTTCGGGGTGCCGATGGTGGCCGTCGCCGGTTCGAATGGCAAGACCACGACGAAAGAATTGATCGCTTCGGTGTTACGCCGCCAGCTGCCGGTGCTGTGGAGCGAGGCGAGTTACAACAATGACATCGGGGTGCCGTTGACTTTGTTGCGGCTGGACCGATCCCACCGCGCGGCGGTCCTCGAAGCCGGCACGAATCATCCGGGTGAGCTCGCGCCGCTGATCGGCATGATCCGCCCGAAGTACGGCGTCCTGACCAACATCGGGCGGGAACATCTGGAGTTTTTTGGCAGCTTGGCGGGCGTGGCCGAGGAGGAGGGTCGGCTCGCCGAGCTGCTGCCGCCGGACGGCAAGCTCTGGATCAACGGCGACGACGAAGGGGCGGAGCCGATCGCGAAACGGACGCGCGCCACGGTGGTGCGGGTCGGTTGCGGGGAGAGAAATGACTGGCGGGCCCGATCCATCCGCCTGGACAAGCACGGGGTGACGTTCCGGCTGGAAGCGCCGAACCGCGCGTTCAGCGGCGAGTACCGCATCAACTTGCTGGGCCGGCATCAGGTCGCCAACGCTTTGTTTGCAGTCGCGGTCAGTGAGGAACTAGGCCTGGGCCGTCCCGCGGCGCGGGACGGCCTGGCCGAATGCCAGCCGCCGAAGATGCGGCTGCAATTCTGGGAAGCCAACAACGTACGCGTGCTCGATGACGCCTACAATGCGAATGCCGACTCGACCCTGGCTGCGCTCGAAACGCTGCGCGACCTGCCCTTGCAGGGCCGGCGGGTGGCGGTGCTCGGCGACATGAACGAGCTGGGGGCCCACAGCGAGACGGCGCACGCGGAAGTCGGCCGCCGGGCGGCGGAGCTGGGCATCGGCCAGCTGTTCGCCGTGGGCCGGATGGCGCCGGTCACGGCGCACGCGGCGCGCGCGGCCGGCCTGGCGCGGGTGATGGAATTTGCGGACGTGGAGGCCGCGGTGAAGGTGATCCGGGATTTTTTGAAGGCGGGGGATGTCGTTTTGCTGAAGGCGTCGCGGGCGTCGCGTCTGGAGCGCCTCGCGGCGGCATTGAAGTCGGAAAAGTCGTGAATCAAAAGCATGCTTTACTATTTGAGCCAGCAATTGCTCGAGTGGTCGAAAGGAACACCCTGGGCGGAATCCCTTTCTGCCCTGCGGCTCTTTCGCTATATCACGGTGCGGAGCGCGGGGGCGGCCATTACGGCGCTGCTGCTGAGCTGGTGGCTCGGGCCGAAAATCATCCGGTGGCTGAAGGGATTGAAATTCGGCCAGGATTATGCGGACAAGGCGGAGGCCGCCGGCGGCCTGGCGGCGCGGGTGCTCAGCAAAAAAGGGACGCCGACCATGGGCGGCATTTTGATCGTGGCGGTGCTGTTTTTCTCGACGGTGCTGTGGGCGCAGCTGGACAACAAGCTGGTGCTGTTGACCCTGCTGTCCGTGTTGGTGCTGTCGGGGTTGGGATTTTACGACGATTATGCCAAAATCATCCAGCAGGCGGGCGGCGGCACGCCGCCGCGGGTCAAGCTGGTGGCCCAGTTTGCGCTGGCGACTTTCATCGGTGCCTATTTGTGGCTGACCCCCTCGACCGGCAAACTGGTTTCGGAAGTCATGGTCCCGTTTTGCAAGCATCCGGTGGCGGTAAACGCGGGCTGGATCGGATTGCTGATTGTGGTGCTGGCGATTGTCGGCAGCTCGAACGCCGTGAACCTGACGGACGGGCTGGACGGCCTGGCCATCGGGTGCACGCTGATTGTCGGGTTTGTTTTCCTGGTGTTCACCTACGTCGCGGGCAACGTCAAGACGGCTGCCTATCTCCAGATTCCCTACGTGTCAGGCGCGGGCGAATTGACCGTATTCTGCGCCGCGATGATCGGAGCCGGGCTGGGATTTCTTTGGTTCAACTGTCATCCGGCGCAGGTGTTCATGGGCGACACCGGTTCGCTCGCGCTGGGCGGGGCCTTTGGCATCATCGCCGTGCTGATTCACCAGCCGCTCGTGCTGGGTATCGCCGGCGGGGTGTTTGTGATGGAAGCGCTGTCCGTGATCCTGCAAACCGGCTGGTTTCGCTTCACCCGCAAATATTACGGCACCGGGCGGCGGATTTTTCTGATGGCGCCGCTGCATCACCACTTCGAGAAAAAGGGCTGGTACGAGTCGCAGGTGGTCATGCGGTTTTACATCCTCTGCGTGCTGTTTGCCGTCGTCGCCCTGGCCACCTTGAAACTCCGATGAAACCGTCACCGGCATTGAACCCGTTGCGCTTTGCTCCTTGCATGGAAAGCCGCTGGCTGTTAATAACTTTGGCGGAAGCGGCCGGACGCGCAAGGCCCGGCGGAGTGGTCGTTTCTCCAGCCGGTTCGAAAGGCTGTCGCGATTTCCGCCTGACGCCCATGAGCAAAAACAATTTAAGACGCGGCGAGATTTACCGAGGGAAAATTTCGTTGCGACAGAAATCAAACAACCTCGAAGAAAGGACGCCATCAGCGCCAAATCAATGAACAATCCGAATCCATTCGTACCCCAGGGCTCCCTGTTGGAGCAACAAAGCAAACGCCGGTCCCGCCTGAAGCTCGCCGTGCTGTGCGTGCTCGTGGTCGGCGTCGCCAGCCTCACCGCCATGCTCATCCAGGGCTGCAAACGCGAGCAGGTCAGCGATCAGAACCAGCCGCCGGTCGAGACCAATATGATGGTCATGGACACCAACCCGCCGCCCATGATGGCTTCGAATCCGCCCGTGCCGCCGCCCCCGGTCGTGCCGCCGCCGCCGCCCGTGGTCGAAAATGCCGGCACGGAATACGTCGTCGTCAGCCACGATACCCTGGCGAAAATCGCGAAGAGGCATGGCGTGACGCTCAAGGCCCTGGAAGCGGCCAACCCGGGCATTGACCCGAACAAGTTGAAGGTCGGACAGAAGTTGACCATCCCCGCCGGCGGATCGACCTCGGCCGCGCCGGGCGTTTCAACCTCGTCCGAGAGCGGCGCCGGCGGAGGCACCACCTATGTCGTCAAATCCAACGATAACCTGACCAAGATTGCCAGGACATTCGGCACCACGGTCAAGGCCATCCAGACGGAGAACAATCTGTCCACGACGAGAATTCACGTCGGCCAGAAATTGAAGATTCCCGCAAAGGCGGAAGCCGCGGCCCCGGCCCCGGCCCCGGCGCCCATGATGCCGCCACCGCCGCCGCCAGGCACGGCTCCCGCACCGGCGGGGACGCCCGCTGGCCAATAAACCCGGCGCGTCGCAGCAGATCCCGCCCGGCGGGTTCCTGAGGCCTGGCCATGAAAGTCGCCGTCACCACTCTGGCTTTTTGTGTTGCCGCCCTGCTGGCGCTGGGGCTGGTGATGCTTTACAGCTCGAGTGTGACCCAGGTCGGAGCGCATTACCTGATGATGCAACTCGTCTGGTGCGCCCTGGGTTTTGCCCTCTGCGTGGCGGCGACCGCCTTCGACTATCAATGGCTCAAGAAATTCGCCTGGCCGATTTTCCTGCTCGCCGTGTTTTTGCTCGTACTGGTGCTGGTCCCGCACATCGGCCTGAAAATCAAAGGCGCGCGCCGCTGGTTTGATTTCCACGGCGTGCGCTTCCAACCTTCCGAGCTGGCGAAGCTCGCGCTCATCATTCTGCTCGCCTGGTACGGTGACCGGTACCAGCGGCAGATGCCGACCTGGGAGCGCGGGGTGCTCGTGCCCGGGGCGCTCATCGGCCTGGTCCTCGGCCTGGTTTTTGTGGAGCCGGACCGCGGCACGACCATCCTCCTCGCCGCGGTCAGCGGCGCCCTTTTGGTCGTCGCCGGTGCCCGGTGGAAATACATCGTGATGCCGGTCCTGCTCGGCGGGCTCGGCCTGGCGGCATCGCTGTGGCATGATCCCATGCGGCTGAGGCGTATTTTGGGCTGGTGGGATTTGGAACAGCACAAGGATGGCATCAGCTACCAGGCCTATCAGGCCATGATCGCGCTCGGTTCCGGCGGCTGGACCGGCCTTGGCCTGGGCAACGGGCGCCAGAAGCTCGGTTTCGTCCCGGAGGATCACACCGATTTCATTTTTTCGATTATTGGCGAGGAATTGGGTCTGGTGGCCACGCTGCTCGTGCTTCTGGCGTTTGTCATCATTGCCGTCTGCGGCGTTTACATTGCGCTCCGGGCGCGCGATCCCTTTGGCAGCCTGCTCGCCGCCGGCGTCACCTTTTTGATCGCCCTTCAGGCGGCCATCAACATCGGCGTCGTCACCAGCGCGTTGCCGAACAAGGGTCTGCCGTTGCCGTTCATCAGCTATGGCGGCTCGAACCTGCTTGCCATGCTCACCGGCGTCGGCTTGTTATTCAGCGTCGCCCGGCAGGCGCCAGCCCGGGAAAAGTCGCGGGCCCCCGCGCCGGTCGTTGACGAAAATCCCTTTGCCGCGCCCGCCACATGACCGCCCCCGGAGCCAACACGCCCTTCGTCGCCATCGCCTGCGGCGGCACCGGCGGGCATCTGTTTCCGGGTCTTGCGGTCGCCGAACAATTGCAGAAACAAGGGTGCGCCGTGGCCTTGCTCGTCTCACCCAAGGAAGTGGACCGGCAAGCCGTGAAATCCGCGCGCGACCTGGAGGTTTTTACGCTGCCGGCGGTGGGGCTGCAAAATCGAAATTATTTTTCCTTCGCGGTCAGTTTTGTGAAGTCGCTGTTTGCCGCCCGGGAGGTTTTCCGGCGGCGCAAGCCAGCCGCAGTGCTGGCGATGGGCGGATTCACCAGTGCCCCGCCCGTCTGGGTCGGAAAGGATTTTGGCGCGAAGACGTTCCTGCACGAATCCAACACCATCCCGGGCCGCGCCAACCGCTACCTTGCGCGGTTTGTGAATGAGGCCTTCGTCGGTTTTCCTGAAGCCGCCTCTCGATTGCGCACAAAAAAATGCACCGTTACCGGCACGCCCGTCCGGCCGCAATTTTCCCAATCCGCAATCCGCGATCCGCAATCCGCAATCTCACTCGGACTCGACCCAGATCTCCCGACAATTTTGGTGGTCGGCGGCAGCCAGGGCGCGAGCGGTCTGAACGAAGTGATTTTGTCCGCGTTGCCGTTGCTCGCGGAAAAAAACTGGCAATGGCTGCACCTGGCCGGCCCGAAAGACGTGGCAAAGGTGGAGCAAGCCTACGCTGCGCGCGGATGCAAGGCGGCGGTCAAACCATTTCTGGCGGAAATGGACGTGGCGCTCGGCGCGGCTTCGGTCGCTGTCAGCCGCGCCGGCGCTTCCTCGCTGGCCGAGTTCGCCGCCCTGCGCGTGCCGTCGTTGCTCGTGCCGTTTCCCGCTGCGGCCGACAACCACCAGTTCTTCAACGCGCAGGCTTTTGAGACAACCGGCGCCGCACGGTTGCTGGAGCAGAGAGAGGCAACACCGGAAAAGGTCGCCGCACGGCTGACGGAATTAGTCGAAGATTCGGCGGCCCGCGGAAGAATGCAGGCCGCCTTGGCCCAATGGCATGCGCCCGGAGCGGCCGAACAAATTGCCGAAATCATGTTGCACGCCATCGCGCGCGCGCGTGAGGGCGGGCCCGCCGCGGACCAAACCCATGATTGCCATTGCGGCGGTTCACCGCGTCCGGCCAAGACCGTGGCGCATTGAGTGATGACGCCGACGGAAACAACGGAGAATCGAATGCGAGCCGAAGAGAACATGGCCGACGCTTTGGGGCGGTGCGTTTCACCGGCGACGCTGATCCGCCGGGATGAGCCGCTGGCCGGGCACACCACGTTGCGCGTCGGCGGGCCGGCGGACGTCTATGTCGAGCCGGCGTCGGAGGCGGATCTCGCGGGCGTGCTGACTTTTTGCCGCGAACGCGGCCTGGCGTTTTTCGTGCTGGGCCGGGGCTCAAATCTGTTGGTCCGCGACGGCGGTTTTCGCGGGGTGGCCATTTGCCTGGCCGGGGCGCCTTTCGGCCGGATTCAGCCGGACGGCGAGCGGCTGCGCTGCGGCGCGGGCGCGAAGTTGAAAAACGTCGCGGTCGAGGCGAAGCGCAACGGCTTGAGCGGCCTGGAATTTCTGGAAGGCATCCCGGGCAGCGTGGGCGGCGCGCTCCGCATGAACGCCGGCGCCATGGGCGGCGCGACGTTCGACGTGGTCGAGTCGGTGCGCCTCATGGATCCAGCCGGCACGGTGCGCGAATTGACGCCGAAGGAAATGGACGTGGCGTATCGTTGTTGTGCGACGCTGAAAAGCCACATTGCCCTCAGCGCCGTATTCCACGGCGCGCCCGCCCCGCGCGCCGCAATCGAGAAACGCATGAAGGAGTTCAGCGAAAAACGCTGGGCTTCGCAGCCCGCCGCGCCGAGCGCCGGCTGCATGTTCAAAAATCCGGCGGCTGTTCCGGCGGGCAGGTTGATTGACGAGCTCGGCTTGAAAGGCACGCGGGTCGGCGGCGCGGTGGTGTCGGCCGAGCATGGCAATTTCATCGTGAACGAAGGCGGGGCGACCGCGCGCGAGGTGCTGGAACTGATTGGCATTTTACAGCGCCGCGCCAAGGCCGAGCGCGGGATTGATCTGCAAACCGAGGTGGAAATCATCGGCGAACCATGAGTGGCAAACTCAAAATCACCGTCATGCTGGGCGGACCCAGCGCCGAACGCGAAGTGTCGCTGCGCTCGGGCGCGGCGGTGGCCAAGGCGTTGCGGTCGGTCGGCCACGAGGTTCAGGAACTGGACCCGCAGGATGGCAAATTCACCCTCCCCCAGGCGACGGACGTGGTTTTTCTCGCCTTGCATGGGACCTATGGCGAAGACGGCACGGTGCAAAAATCATTGGATGCGCTCGGGGCGACTTACACGGGGTGCGATGCCGAGGCGAGCCGGATTGCGTTTGACAAGGTGCTGACGAAGCAACGTTGCCGGGCCGCCGGGGTGCCCACGGCGCCGTTTCTGGTGGTGAACTCGGCCCGAGCGCCGCTCCCGAAGGAATTCCGGCCGCCGCTGGTGGTCAAGCCGGTGCGGCAGGGTTCCAGCGTCGGCCTGCAATTCGTCGAGCGGATTGAAAGCTGGTCCGCGGCGCTGGCCGAAGCGCTGCAATTTGATTCGGAAGTGCTGGTTGAGGAAAAGATCGCCGGCCGGGAGACGACGGTGGGCATTCTGGGTGATGAGCCGCTGCCGGTGGTGGAAGTCCGGCCCAGGGCCGGCAGCTACGATTACCGCAACAAATATACGGCCGGCCGAACGGAATATTTTTGCCCGGCGGATTTTGATGCCGCGACGACCCGGCGGATTCAGGACGCGGCGCTGGGCGCATTCCGGGCGGTGGGCGGCCGCGATTACGCGCGGGTGGATGTGATGGTGCGTCCGGACGGCGCGCCGGTGGTGCTGGAAGTGAACACGCTGCCCGGCATGACGGAGACCAGCCTGCTGCCGAAGGCCGCGGCGGCGGCGGGGATGAATTATGCCCAACTTTGCCAGCGGATGGTGGACCTGGCGTTGAAAAGGAAATGAAGGATGAAGAAGGCGGAAATCAACTTGAAACCGGTCCGGTTCCGTTGCCCGAGATGGGTCTTCTGTTCGGCGCCCTGCATTCGGCATTCCGCAATTGACTATGTGGTTTAAGCGAAAACCGAAAAACCGGAGACTGCATCGGCTGCCGGTGCTGAATGTCAAGCTGCGCTCCGACCAGGTGCGCGCCACGCGCACGCGGTTGGCGGCGCTGACGGGGGGCATCTTGTTCGGCACGGTGTTTGGCCTTTATCTGCTCTGGCGCACCGGGGAGTGGATGCTGGACAAGTTTGTTTATGAAAACTCCGAGTTTGCCATCCAGCGCATCGACGCGAGGACTGACGGCGTGATTGCCCCGGACCAGTTGCGCCGGTGGTCGAACGTGAAGTTGGGAGACAACCTCATCGCGCTGGATTTGGCGGCGGTGAAACGCAACTTGGAGATGGTTTCCGCAATCGGCACCGTTTCCATCGAGCGGGTCCTGCCGCGCACGCTGAAGATCAGCATCACGGAGCGGGACCCGGTGGCGCAGGTGAACATCCCACAAGCTGGCGCGGCCGGCGGCATCCGGGTGACGGTCTTTCAGCTGGATGCCGAAGGCTTTGTTTTGCAGCCGCTGGATCCGCGGTTGTGTGACATTCCCCTGGCCCAGATGAGCAACCGTTTGCCGGTGATCTCCGGGTTGAATGTATTTCAATTGCAGCCGGGGCATCGCGTTGAATCGCCCCAGGTGCAGGCGGCGCTCGCGTTGATCAGCGCCTTCGCCCATTCGCCCATGGCCGGGCTGGTGGATATGCGGCGCCTGGATGTTTCGGCGCCGGGGGTGGTGGTGGCGACCACCGACCAGGGCGGCGAAATAACTTTCGGTCTGACGAATTTGGAGCAACAATTGTGGCGGTGGCGCGAAATATACGATTTGGGCCAGCGTCAGAACAAAACGGTGGCCTCGCTCAACCTGGCGGTTTCGAACAACGTTCCGGTCCGCTGGATGGAGCCGTCGGCCTCGCCGTTCACCACCCCGAAGCCGGTCAACCCTGCACGCAAACGGAGGTAAAATGTTTGAAGATTCGTCCATTATTGTCGGCCTGGAAATCGGCACGTCCAAGGTCTGCGTCGTTGTTGGTGAAATCCGCGAGGGCGGCAACGATCCGGCCGGCGGCGGATTGAACATCATTGGCCTTGGCCAAGCCCGCTCCCGCGGCGTGCGCAAGGGCGAGATCGTCGATCCCGCGCAGGCCGAAGAGGATGTGCGCAATGCCGTCGTCGAAGCCGAGCAGATGGCGGATGTCGAAATCCGCAACGTGTACCTCGGGGTCACCGGCGCCCACATCCGCGGGTTCAACAATCGCGGCGTGCATCCGGTGGTGTCCGCCGACCGGGAGATTACCGAGGACGACGTGCAGGACGTGATCAAGAACGCCAAGGCGATCAATCTGCCCACGGAAAACAACGTGGTGCACGCCATTCGCCAGCACTTTTTTGTGGACGGCCAGGACGGCGTCACCAACCCCGTCGGAATGCTCGGCTCGCGGCTGGAGGTGGAGGTCCACGTCGTTCACGGCCGGACCAACCGGCTGCAGAATGCCATCCGCCTCGTCAAGGGGCTGCAACTCGAAGTGGATGAAATCGTCTTCACCGGCCTGGCCTCCTCGCTGGCCCTATTGTCCAACGAGCAAAAGGAGCTCGGCGCGCTGGTCATCGACATCGGCGGCGGCACGACCGATTACGCGGTCTATGCCAATGGCGTCATCAAGCACACGGGCGTCCTGGCCGTGGGCGGGGACCACATTTCCAACGACTTGGCGTACGGCTTGAAGGTGCCGTTGAGCCGCGCGGAAAAATTGAAGCTCGAACACGGGTCCGCGCTGGCCGGGGCCGAGAGCCGCGAACAAACCGTCAACATCACCAACGAACTCGGGCTGCCCCTCAAAACCATCAACGTGGAGCATCTGCGCCGCATCATGTCGTTGCGGCTCGAGGAAATCTTCCAACTGGTTGCCCAGGACCTGGAAGCGGCCGGCCTGGTTGACTATCTGCGTGCGGGCGTTTTTCTGTGCGGCGGTTGCGCCCGCATTCCGCACCTCGCCACGCTCGCGGGGCAGGTGCTGCAATTGCCGGTTTCGCTCGGCCAGGCGAATTCCGTCAGCGGCCTGAAGTCCGCGCTCGATCAGCCGGAGTTCGTGACCGCCATCGGGCTCGTCAAGTTCGGTTCGTTCAAAACCCGCAAGCGCGAAGGCAAACCTTCCCTGGCCCGGGGAATCAAGAGCGCCTTCGCCAGCTTGCTGCGCCGGTCCTGAACCTCTCCCTTATGAAAACCAAACCCACGAATTCCGCGGCCCAGCTCGAATCCGCCGGTGCGCCGTCCGTGAAGATCATCGGCGTCGGCAGCGCCGGCGTCGGCCTGCTCGACACCCTCGATGGCGGGGATTTTGCCGGTGCGAACTTTATCGCCGTCAACACCGACGCTCCCGCGCTGGCGGCATCCTCCGCCCCCGTCAAGATTCAGCTCGAAAACAAACTGCTGCGCGGCTTGGGCACCGGGGGCGACCCCGAGCGCGGACGCGCCATCGCCGAGGAGCAGTTTGCCACCCTGAAAAGCGCGTGCGAAAAGGCGGACGTCGTGTTCGTAGTCGCCGGCCTGGGCGGCGGCGCGGGCAGCGGCATCAGCCCGGTGCTGGCCCGGGCGGCCAAGGAAACCGGCGCGCTGGTGCTGGCCTTTGTGACGCTGCCTTTCCTGTGCGAAGGCAATCGCCGGCAACAGCAGGCGCAGGCGGGGCTCGATCAGCTTAAAGCCGTGGCCGACGGCGTCATCTGCCTGCCGTGCCAGAAGACGTTTCGGTTGATTGATGAAAATACCAGCGTGCTGGACACCTTCCGCATCGCGGACGGCCTGCTGATGGAAAGCGTGCGCGGGGTCTGGCGCCTGCTCACGCGGCCGGGGTTGATTCGGATCCACCTGGATGATTTGTGCGCCCTGGTGCGCGACCGCCATTCCGAGAGCGTGTTTGCCGCCGTGGAGGCCACGGGGCCGGCGCGGGCGCGCGAGGTCGTTGAAAAATTGGTTTCGCATCCGTTGCTCGATGAAGGCCGGGCGCTGGCCGAGTCCAATGCGGTGCTGGTGAGCCTGATGGGCGGCCGGGAATTGTCGATGGCCGAAGTCAACCGGGTGATGGAACAGATCACCCGCCAGTGCGAGCGGGCCCAGATCATCATGGGCGCCGCGGTGGATGAAACGTTGAAAGGCCGTTTGTCCGTCACGGTGATTGCGGCCAAACCGGGGGCGGTGGCCGTGCCCGAGCCGGCGTCAGCCGCGGAAGCGCCCGAGTCCACCCCGGACCGCGGCACGACTGCGCGGGCAACCGCCCGGTGCGCGCCGCCGTCGGCGAGTGCTTTGGAACAGCGCGAACATCTGGTGGCCCGTCATGCAACCGGCCGGCCGCGGAAAGCCGACCCCAAACTGCGCCAGACGCAATTGCCGCTGGCGATTGTCTCCAAGGGGCGCTTCGACAAGAGCGAGCCGACGATTCACAAGGGCGAAGACCTGGACATTCCCACCTACATCCGCCGGGGCGTGGCGTTGAATTGAACCGGCCTAGTAGTTTTTCGACCAGTCGGCGAGCACGCCATTGGTGCCAAAAGTCAACTGGAGGTAGCGGTTGCTCCAGCCGGGATTCATATTCTGACCGGAGGTAAAGCCGGTGCTGCCGTAGTAGGACATGCCGGTGTTCAGGGCGGGGCCGGTTTGGGGTTCCGCAAACCATTTCGCCACGAGCTTGCCGTCGCTGAGCCGGGCTTGCCGGTCCGGCTGGCCCAGGTCGGTTGCGGCCTGGTCATAAGTGTAATGTCCGACGCGACTGTTCCAGTCCACCGGCGGCGTGGAGGCACAACCGGCCATCCAAACCGTTGCCAGGGACAGGATAACCAGCAATGGAAATTTCACGGCCAGGGTTGCTTTCATGGCTTGACTTTAGCAGAACACATGCCACCTGCAAAGTGGTCTTTCGGAGGTGATCCGGCCCATTTGGTGGGTAGCGTCCAAATGCTAAAGGACGGACTAAGGTGGGGCGCGTCACTCCGTGCGCGCCGTCCGAAAAGCAACATATCTTCCTTCGCGTTTGCGGCGCGCAGGGGACTGCACGCCCTACCGCTCATCCTTGCGGGGAAACAGCGGCGCCGGCTCGCCGATCTTGTGACCGGCTTGAAGTTTGCCCCAGGCCGCTTCGGAAAATTTATCCGGCGCACCGGCCAGGCTCAGTTGCGTGTAGATTTTCACCGCCGTTCCCGGCAGAAACGGCCCCAGCAGGACCGCCAGCACGCGGCAGGTCTCGACGAGATTGTACAGCACTTCATCGAGTCGTTTGGCCTGCGCCGGGTCCTTGGCCAGGCTGAACGGCTTGGTCTGGTCCACGTATTGGTTGGCGCGCGTGATGAGTCCCCAGATGCTTTGCAGCGCGGCCTGGAGCCGGTTCTGTTTCAGCAGCGCACGGGTTTCACTTTCGGCCCTGGCGGCGTCGGCGGCCAGTTCGTCGTGTTTGGCCGGAACGACGCCGTGGCGATACCGCTTCAGCATCGAAAGCGAGCGGTTGACGAGGTTGCCCAGGCCGTTCGCCAGTTCGGCTTGATAACGCGCCTTGAACCCGGCGTCGGTCCAGTTGCCGTCCGGGCCGATGTCGAGCTCGCGCAGCACATAAAACCGGAACGCGTCCAGACCCCATTCGTCGATGACCGCAATCGGGTCAACGATGTTGCCGGTGCTCTTGCTAATTTTCGCGCTGTCCTTCTGCCACCAGCCGTGGACGAGAATTTGTTTCGGCAGGGGCAGGCCCATGGCCTTGAGCATAATCGGCCAATAGACGGCGTGAAATTTCACGATGTCCTTGCCGATGACATGGATATCGGCGGGCCACAGACTTGGTTGAGAGTTGAGAGTTGAGGGTTGAGGGTTTTTCAGCGCGGACAAAACGGTGCCATCGCCGTGGGCGGCGGGGATGCTGATGTAGTTCACCAGCGCGTCGAACCAGACGTAAGTCACGTAATCCTTGTCGAAGGGCAGGGGAATGCCCCAGTTCAGGCGCGCCGCCGGCCGCGAGATGCACAGGTCTTCCAGTTTCTGATTCTTCAAGAACCCGAGCACCTCGTTTCGCCGGTAATCGGGCTGGACGAATGACGGGTTTGCTTCGAGGTAATCAATCAGCCACGGCTGCTGCTCGCCCAATTTAAAGAAATAATTGTCCTCCTTCAACTTGATGACTTCGCCGTAAGCCGGGTCAAAGGTCCCGTCCGGCAGCCGATCCTTGTCGGTCAGAAAGGTTTCTTCCTTGGTCGAATAGAAGCCTTCGTAGGTCTGTTTGTAAATCTGGCCGGCGGCGAAAACCTTGGCGAGGCTGGCCTGGACGATTTCCTTGTGGCGCGGCTGGGTGGTGCGGACGAAATCGTCGTTGGTCAGCTCCAGTTTCTTCGCGAACGCCTGCCAGTCCGCCGCCAGTTGGTCGCAGTAAGCCTGCGGCGATTTGCCCTCGGCCTGGGCCGCCTGCTGGACCTTCTGGCCGTGCTCGTCCAGGCCGGTCAGAAAAAAGGCATCCTCCCCCAGGCTGCGACGCGACCGCGCGATGACGTCGGTGACCACCTTCTCGTACGCATGTCCGAGATGCGGCTGGCCGTTGACGTAATCGATGGCGGTGGTGATGTAAAACCGTTTGTTCATCAGAACGCACAATATGGCGCACCCGGTTGGCCTTGGCAATCTTCCCATTCGTTCGTCCTCGTAGTCGAATGATCGAGGATGACGACGAAAGCGACCAGTGGAGAATTTCAATTGCCGCAAAGCAGTTTCCTGCTAAGATAGCCTTCGGCTGTGGCGGAAAACCAGCCGGCAAACAAAAACCGCATGCATCAAAAACTTTCAGACTTCGCCGCGCGCCTGCGCGAGGCCATCATTGGTAGGGACGCCGCGCTGCGGCGTCCGGTCGGCGCGGCGCGCCAACCCGGGCAGAATTCGGAATTCAACTCCCTGGCCCTTGAGCTTTTCGCGCTCCAGCTGAAGTTCAATCCCGCCTACCGGAAAATCTGTGAAGGCCGGAAGCTGATGCCGGGAGCCGTCGAACACTGGACGGAAATCCCCGTCGTTCCGACCGCGGTATTCAAGGAACTGGACCTGACGTGCATCCCGCCAGCCGAACGCACCGCCGTCTTCCATTCGAGCGGCACGACCGAACAAAAACCGAGCCGGCACTTCCATTGCAAGGAGTCGCTGGCAATTTATAAAGCGTCCCTGCTCGCGTGGTTCGCGCAAAATGTTTCGCCTGATTTACGATCTGCGATTTACGATTTACGATTGATTTGTCTGACACCGTCACCAGCGCAGGCACCAAATTCGTCGCTGGTCCACATGTTTGAAACCATCCGGCGAAAGACGGGTGAGGCGAGCGTACCCGCGAGCCGTTCTCCGTTTTTTGGCCGCGTTGCCTCCGACGGTTCCTGGACCTTGGATTTCGACCCCGCGCTCGGCGCGCTGAACAACTCAACCCTCAACTCTCAACCCTCAACATTGATCTTGGGCACCGCCTTCTCCTTCGTCCACCTGCTGGATCATCTGGTGGAGAATGATCTTTCGTTCCGGCTCCCGCCCGGCACGCGCGTGATGGAAACCGGCGGGTACAAAGGCCGCTCGCGGACGATGCCCAAGGCGGAACTGCACGCGCTCATTACGGAGCGGCTGGGCGTGCCGGCCGAAAACATCGTCTGCGAATACGGCATGAGCGAACTTGGTTCACAAGCCTATGATACGGTTTTCCATCCTCCATCCTCCATCCTCCATCCTGGCGTTTTCCGTTTTCCTCCCTGGGCCCGCGCCCAAATCATCTCCCCGGAAACCGGGCGTGAAGTGAAGGAGGGCGAAGCCGGTCTGATTCGCGTGTTCGACTTGGCCAATGTCTTTTCCGTGCTGGCCATCCAGACCGAGGATATCGGCATCCGGCGCGGCAACGGATTTGAATTGGTCGGCCGGGCGGCATCAGCCGAGCCGCGCGGTTGTTCATTGATGACCCGCTCCGCACTCCGCGTTCCGCATTCCGCGCTCGCATGAACCTCCCGAACTATTTCCTTGCCGATCTGCCGCCGGAAGCGACGTTGTCGCCGGCCATGGTCACGGAGGCATGCCAGACGTTGAAGCGCAACCGCGCCCAGTATCTGACGCCGCGCACCACACCAAGCCTGGTGCATCTGCTGTGCGAGGTCGGCGCCGGCTGGCTGAAGCCGGACAATGCCTTTCGCCGCGTGGCGCTCGAACTCGGTCCGGGAAAAACCGGTTTTGCGAAAGGCACCCTGCAAAAAGGACTCGACCACTTTTTCGGACAATTAACGCCGGATAACTTCCAAGCCCTGCTGGCGCAGGAACTGGGCGATGCCGAGTTTTCCCGTCGCTCGCCTGTCGCCCGCCATCATTGGTTTGGGCCGGAACTGCTCGTCCATGTGGCGGCCGGCAATATTCCCAATCCGACGCTGATGAGCCTGACACTCGGCCTGCTGACGCGGTCGGCGCAATTCCTGAAATGCGCCAGCGGCTCGGCGTTTCTGCCCCGGCTGTTCGCCCATTCGATTTACGAGGCCGATGCGAAACTCGGCGCGTGCCTGGAAATCGCCGAGTGGCGCGGCGGTCACGCCGACTTGGAATCAGCGCTCTTCGCCGAGGCCGATTGTGTCACCGCCACCGGCAGCGATGAAACGCTGGCGGCCATCCGCGCGCGGTTGCCGGTCCGCACCCGGTTTCTGGGCTACGGCCATCGGGTGAGCTTCGGTTTCGTGGCCGGCGAGGTTTTGGCCGGCTTTTTTGCTGATAAAATCGTGTCCCGCGCGGCCGACGACGTCGTGGCGTGGAACCAACTGGGCTGCCTTTCACCGCACGTGATTTACGTCCAAACCGGCGGGGAAACGGCGCCGGAAAAGTTTGCGGAACGGCTGGCCGCCGAACTGGAGCAGCGCGAGCAAATCGAACCGCGCGGCGAGTTGCCGGCCGAACATGCGGCCGTCATCGCGTCGCGCCGGGGAATTTACGAGGTGCGCGCGGCGCATTCGCCGGAAACCACGCAACCTTGGTGCAGCAAAAACTCCACGGCCTGGACGGTCGTTTACGAGGCGGACGCCCGGTTTCAGATGTCCTGTTTGCACCGGTTCATTTACGTGAAACCGGTGCGCGATCTGGCGGAGGCGCTGCATCACGCCGAAATGGTGCGCGGACAGGTTTCGACCGTTGGTCTTGCCGCGCCGGAACCCAAACAGGAGGCGCTGGCGTCGCAACTGGCGCAGTGGGGTGTCACCCGGGTGTGCCCGCTCGGCCGGATGCAGAGCCCGCCACTGACCTGGCGCCACGACGGCCGCCCCGCGCTGGGCGATTTGGTGACGTGGACAGATGTGGAGGTATGAGGCGTGGGGTGCTAGGCGCGAGGCAAGAACAGGCAAAGGAAGAATTATGGCTGAATATGGTTATCGAAGTTTGGTCGCTTGGCAAAAGGCGAAAGCTCTGGCAGTGGATGTTTATCGGCTGACGAATGCCGAAACTTTTCGGCACGATTTCTCTTTGATCGATCAGTTGCGGCGGAGCGCTGTCAGCGTGCCCAGCAATATCGCCGAGGGAGACGAACGCAAGTCCGACAAGGATTCGGTCAGATTTTTTCCCATCGCCAAGGGCTCGTTAGCCGAGCTGGCCACGCAACTGGAGATTGCCCGTGACGTTGGATATTTCACCACTGCCCAAATCGAGCCTCCAACTGCCACGTGTGCTGAACTGGGCAAAATGCTCGGGGCCTTAATCCGCGCTCGGAACAGTTCTTCACCTCGTGCCCAACGCCCCGCGCCCCGCGCCTGACTATTTTATGAAAATGGAATTACGCAAGACGTTTCAATTCGAGGCGGCGCATCTGCTGCCGCGGCTGCCGAAATCACACAAGTGCCGGCGGCTCCACGGCCACAGTTTCAAGGTGGACATCGTCGTGGCCGGCGAATGCGATCCGAAACTCGGCTGGCTGATGGACTACGCGGACATCACCGCGGCGTTCAAACCGCTCTGGCAAAAGCTCGACCATAATTACCTGAACGACGTCGCCGGTCTGGAGAATCCGACGAGCGAGGAAATCGCCGTGTGGATCTGGAAAAAGCTGAAGCCGAAGCTGCCGCTGCTCGCGGAAGTGGTGGTGGCCGAAACCTGCACCGCGCGCGCAGTGTGTCGAGAGTAGCACCCGCGTCTCGCGGGTTCAATTTGGCGTCCCGCCAAATTACGTCGGAGCGCTTTCGGCCGTCGGGAATTTACGATGATTGGTAAATCAAATTGCCAGTGGTTTCGGGCGCGACGCCCGAAACGACCCGCGGGACGCGGGTGCTACCACAGGATCATGGTCCGTTAACAAGGTTAGTAACGGCGAATGGCGCTGGCCGGACGACGTTGGTCGCCTCAATCCGCTGGCCGGGGGGCGAAACGGATTGGACCGCTGGCCGCGGGCGGTTAAGCTCATGAATCAGGAATCCGAGGAAGACGGCAAAGGGAAACGCCAGGATGAACGAGGCCGCGAGCCAGTTTCGAGTTTTGACCGTCATACCGGCCGGCAGATTGGCAAAACTGCCCGCGCTGTCAATCATTCCGCTATTGACGAAATGCCTTGGATTCGCTTAACGAATGGCGAAGCAAACCATAAACCCAAGGTGACCCATGAATAAAACCGGCAGCACCGGCAGCACGGCGGCCTGGCAGGACAAACTCATTGAATACATCATCAGCCACAGCGGCGCGCTCGTCTCGGCGTTCGTCGTGGTGGTGGTGGGGTTTGTCGCCGCCCGTTGGATCGGCAAGGTGCTGGATCGCTGGCTGGAAAAGAAGGCGATGGAACCGCCCGTCCGGATCCTCCTGGTGCGCATCGTGCGGCTGCTCGTACTGGGCATGGCCCTGGTGATCGCCCTGAGCACGGCGGGCATGGATGTGACGGCGTTGATTGCCGGCGTGAGCGTCGCCGGCGTGGGCGTGGGTTTGGCCATGCAAGGCATCCTCAGCAACCTGGTGGCCGGGCTGACGATTATTTTCACCAAGCCGTTCCGGTTCGGTGAATACATTGAAATTGCCGGCGTGCAGGGACAGGTGACCAGCATCGAACTGTTTTCCACGACCCTGCTGCATTACGACCAGTCGCGGGTGGTCATTCCCAACCGCAAAATCGTGGGTGAAATCCTGCACAACTACGGCCAGGTCCGGCAGCTCGATCTGTCCGTGGGTGTCGCCTACGGGACCGATCTCAAGCAGGCCCTGACCGTGGTGCGCGAGGTGCTGGCCAAAAATTCCCGGGTTCTCAAGGAACCGGTGCCGATCGTGGGCGTGACGATGCTGGCCGATTCCTCCATCAATATCGCCATCAAGCCGTGGACATCCGTGGGCGATTACGTGCCGGCGCAGGCGGAGGTTTACCAGGCCATCGCCGACCAGTTCCGCGCTCACCACATCTCGATACCCTTCCCGCAACGCGAGGTGCGGATGCTCGGCGCGGGGAATTGAGCGCGGGCTTGACGGTCGGGTTGCCCATGGCCGTCAACAGCGCGTGCTGACCGTAGGTTCGGCATCCGGAGCCTGCAGCACCGAAGAGAAGACGCAGGATGCCGGTCGGATGTCACTGTTCGTACCGGTCCTTGGTTCCGCTGCAGCTGACAGTGAACACCCGGCACAAAAACTCTCCGTCGCGTCGAACTTGGTGATACGCACCCGGCAATACGACGAGGGTGTCGCCGGGCGACAGCGGGTAGTCTGTGCCCTCGACCTCGATGGTCATCCTGCCCTCCAGGAGCACGTAGATCTCCGTACCAATCTTGTGGCAATGCCTCGTCTGTTTGGCGACCTGCGAGAAGACAGCCGACTCCGTGTCCTGCATCAACAGGACCGGGCACTTGCCGGAACTCGCTTGAGGACTCCAGTAAGTTGCGGAAGCGACTTCTTCCTTCGTGTCGTAAAGCTCCGTGACCAAAATCTTTCTTTGGCCGCGGGTCTGAAGCGCCGGGTCACGCTTCGCTGCCGCCAAGGTGAACAGGATGGCCGGTGGATTCATAGGATGTGTGCGCTGATGCCTGGCGTCCAGGCTCAGCCACCGCCGCCGAGCCTGACTCCCAAATGCAACTGTGACAATCAAATTTTACACCCGCTCAACTGGCCGGCGCAGCGGCGGTGGGTTGCAGCGATTAGGCGCATCGTTTTCATTATGATACCAGACTTCATCTGAGATCTCGAATCCCATGCACGATGCTCCCTCCGATATTCAAAGCAAATCGAACACACAATAACAAAACCACAGCTGTTATAATCCAGAATATGATAACAACCGGACGGTCTGCTTGGTCATCAGGCTCGCGCAGCTTTGCAAGGTCCTCTCGCCAGCGTAAAAGTATCTCTTTGCACCACCAAATCCCAAGTACAAAGAGAACGGCCTGAACAAGCATCCCAAAGTTAAGATACATGCGTTCTTGCGCCTAACAATTATTAGGCCAAAGAGCGTGCACAACCCTATGCACGGCGGTATTGATATTACTTTCTGTCACCATGACTCTACGAAAGCAGATTGGCGAAATTCCATCAAGGATTATCGCAGAAAGCTAAATCGGCGGCTGGAAACCTCCGGAACCCGCAGCTAGAATGGCTGTCCCGCAGGCGCGGGAGAACGCACGCTTTCCGCCTTCGAGGCGCGCTGCAGCGCTGCGCAGGCGCGACGGCGGCCAGCGTGCGGTTAGGGGCATCTTTCAGATGCCCGGTTCCTTGAGGAACACTGCTCCCTAAACGGAGTGCGTCACCTCTGCTTTTGCAGCGTCCGCAAGTCCACGTCCGGCGAGCGGCTGTACGCAGGCACCCGCGCCACCAGCGCGTCGAATCCCAGAAAATAGCCGCTCGATTTGTTGGACTTGCCCGCGCATTCAAAACGCAACGTGTGGCTCCCGGCCGCCAGGGTTTGGCGACCGAGCTTTTCGATGGCCGTGGTGACCTCCGGCGCGTAGAGGTCCGCCTGCGCAATCTGCCTGCCATCCAACAGCACGCGATAGATGCCATAATCGTAGGAGTGCACCACCTTGGCGGCCAGGTCTGCCGTCAGGTTGGTCGCGCACTCGAAAGTGACTTCCACCCAGCCTTTGTCGTCGTGTCCCCGGAACCAGAGTTGTTTGCCGTCCGTCACGCCGTCGAGCGATTGGACCTCAATCGAATCGTTGGAGTGCTTCGCGCTCGCCACCGCCGTGTGCCCCTTCAGCAGCACCGTTTCCCGGAACGGCAGCCGTTCCGGCCCCGGCGGCAGCGGCGGCCAAGGCTTGTGCGGCTCGACCTGGTACCAGAACGCCACGCTCGACATCAAATCGTCGCGCTCGATGAAACCGGTTGACTTGCCGTCGGGATATTCCTGCGAGCCCTTGTGCTCGATTTCCACGCGCAGCGATCGCTTGAACGCGACCGGGTCGGGGATGTGCCAGCGATAGGCGCTGCCCCGGTCGCCCGTGTTGTAGCCTTCCCACAGCGGCGTGCCGTAAAACGGCCCATACTGCTCGCGGAACCCCCAGCCGTCGCAGAAATAATCTTCCGTGCCCGTCCCGCGCAGGCGCGGTTCCGGTTCGCCGTCGATGAAGAAATGATCGTTGCCCTCGCCGTACCAGCCCGGCGACACCAGGTAAACACTCTGCACCGTGCCCACGTAATGTCCCCGGCCGGCGATGTCGGCGATGAGATAATTCGTGCCCATCACACACGGAAATTCCTGCCGGTACATCGCGTGGAAATACGCGCTGTTCTCCGGCAACGCCGGCAGTTTCTGCCAGTCAATCTGGTAATAAAGCGCGTTGCACGTCCGGTCGCTGTCGTTGCTGACGACGATGCGAGCGGATTTCCGGAACGGCATCGGCCAGTAACAATTCCGGCCGCGGCCATCGGAACTCACGCGGACGGGCAGGGAGGTGAAAGGCTTGTCCACGCCATTCCCCACGCCGAAGAAATCGCCGAGCGGACACTCGACGCTCGGGTCCTTCTCATCGTCCCAATACATCCGCAAGGTGAGCTTGCGCGCGTAATACGGGTCCGGGTGCGCCACGGTGCACCAGATGTGAACGATCTGGCCGGGCCCGGACAGGTCCGCGAGCGTCAGTGTGCCGCCGGGTTTGATCGAGCGGTAATCGCCGTTGCCGGTCTGCCATTTGGGGTCCGCCGACGAAGCGCGTTCGGCCTCAAAATCCTTGAGCTTGTCCAAGCCGGCCAGCGGATTGCCGGTGTCCAGTTGCGCCAGGCCCAGGTTGCCGGACGCGGCCAGCACAAACAGCGAAGTGATGAATCGGTTCATTTTCATTTGATGAAGGTTAGGGTTGTGGTGCGTCGTTATTTGATCGGGGGTGAATTGTCCGTGACCGGTTTGAACGGCTGCAACGCGGGACGGGCTTTCGTAGCGGTGAGTTCAGCAAAAGCGACCTGCTGCAACGCGGCGGTCTGCTCGGGGGTAAAACCGAGGGCAACTGCCACACATTCCTGCCGGCCGAGCGATCGCGGGTCCAGCCCGGTCAGGTCGCCGAAAATCATCAGCGCTTCCAGGTAATAACCGTAGGAACTAGCGTGGTAATTGTCCTTCCCCCACAAATTGAGCTGGCCGGGCGTGATGCCGTCGTAGGGATTCGGGTCTGCCAGGCCCGTCTTCATTGCGCGGTTCCATGCTTCGCCGACCGGGATGACGTCGCGGATGGCCAGCGCGCCCGCCGCCGCGGCGAGATCATAGCCATGCCGGACATCCAGCGCCATTTGCTCGATGGGTTGGCCGTGCCAATGGCCCGACTCCGGATAGGTCTGGTCGGCACGCGACCAGGTGGCGACCAGCCGCATGTCTACCTTGGGATTTTTGCTGTGCATCAGTTCAGCCAGGCCTTTGGCTGACTGGACCAGCGTCGTCGGGTCGCCCGGCTTCTTGCTGTCGAGCGTGCTGTAGCCTTGGAGCACGGCGTAATCCCACGCCCGGCCGATGACGTCGGCCTTGCTCTTGAGGTGATAGTCCAGATTCATTCCGGGCGCGGTTTCCAGGCTGACCGCGAATTCGCGGCCGGCTTCGGCGGCGAAGGCCTTGAACAGCGCCGGAACACCGCCGAGTTTTGTGCCGTTCAAGTCGGTGACCGTCTCGGGTCGATAGGATTGGACCGGCGACCCGGCGCCGTACGTGAAGCTATTGCCGATAAACACGACGCTCGCGGCGGAATTGCTCGGCGTGGACGCCGACCCGCCTTGCGCCCAAAGCGTCACCGCCATGCCCCAACAAACGGCAATCAACGCGAGAAGGAGAATTGTCCGGATGGACTGATGGCGAAGCGGGTTCACGCCCGCAATCTGAACTTTCAGTTTCCCCGCCTCAACCGAAATCTCAAAAACCGTGCTCGGTCAAAGTATTCATTCCCAACTCTGTTAGACCGCGAGCAATCTCTCAACTAGGTAGTGCCCTTATTTGGCTACTGTAGGGTCGAGCCTATGGCTCGACAGTTGAGCCGCAGGCTCAACACTACACCAGGTTAGGACGCTGCCCTCAACCCTCAACTATCCGAGGCCGTAGCCGCATGACGAACAGCATCGGCCAGTTCACGTATCGGCGGGCGCGTCCGAGGCGGTGCGCCAGCGCTTCGTCCACCCGATGCTCGCTCAAATGGTCGAACACGCAACCTGCGCGGGCGGCAGCCAGAACATAATCGCTCAACTCGTGCGGCTGGCTGGCCGGCCGGACTTCCTGGCCGGTCTCAGGATCGCGGAACCGCGCCTGCACACCGCGCAACATCATCGCCGGATGCATGACGGTAACGACCACGCAACCCGACGGCCGGCACACCCGCAGCATCTCGCCAAACAGTCCCGTCAGGTCGGCAATGTGATCCACCACCAGCCCGCAAATCACCCGGTCAAACGTTCCCGCCGGATAGGGCAATGGCTTGGAAAGATCATGGACGCGAAATTGCACGCCCGCCGCGCCGGGTTTCTTGCGCGCTTGTTCCAGCATCCCGGCCGAAAAATCCAGCGCTTCGACTTTGGCGCCCGCGCCGGCCAACCGGGTGGCGTGGCGGCCCGTGCCGCAGCCGACATCCAGCACTGTCAATCCCCGCACGTCGCCCAGCAAGCGGTCCACCTGCGGTTCCTCCAAAGCGATGAGCGGATTACCGTCGGTGTCGTAGCAGGCCGCCCAGCGGTCGTAACCCGCGCGCGTCGGCAGCACGACACCGGCAGGATCAGGCTGCACAGCTTGCTGCTTAAGAGGCCGACGATTTCTCTTCACAGTTCGCATCCAAATCCTCGTAGCCAACATCTCCGGCCAAACCCTCGACGATGGAAAAGCGGTGTGCCAGGCACGCGAAAGTAACGCCAACGGGAATACTCAAGGCAAAAACGCACAAGGAAAGCATGTGCCGCCATGAACCGGATGGCTCACCCGACCAATTCAAACCCGCGAGGGCCAACACCACGGCGGCAAAACCACCGCAAGTAGTCCGGTGTAACCACTGTGGCAAATAGCAATTGCGCATCATAATACGCGCTCGTCGGCTTATCCAATCACCGGCTGATCGCTGGCGGAACCTGATTTGGTGCAGCGTTGAGCCTGTGGCTCAATCGTCGAGCCAAAGGCTCGCCCCCACAACAGCCAAATTAGGACCGTACCGCTGGCGGATGGCGGCCCTTCCCGGAAATCCGATTTGCCGGTTGGTGTCATGCGGCCATTGTCCGGTGCAGCGCCGGGTTGAGCAAGCCGGTTGTAAACGCTGAATCTCCAGACGCCGAAGAGGGTGTCCAGTGAAAGCGCGACACCGCACCAGATTGCCACATACGGAGCCGGCCCAGGCTTGGTTCCCTGAGGCAGAATGAACCACACACAGATCAACAGCGAAATCACGCTCACGGTTGTCCACTTTCAGTAGCGGTCGGGCACGGGCAATCTGCGCGCGGCGAGCATGGAAATGAGCCGGCCCGGATCATCCGTGATGATGCCGTCAACACCCCAGTCAATCATCTTCGCAGTCAGGTCCGCATTGAAGGCGGTCCCCAATTTCTCGGGCCAGCTCCACACCACGACCTTGAGGCCTAGGCGGTGGGCCTCGTCCAGGGCTTCCTTGGTGAGCTCGGCGTCCTCCGGGTCCCAAGCCATGCCCCCCAGGGCCTTGACCATCCCCGGGATGGAGTTGCCATGGTCCTTCACCAGCCTGCCCCCCGTCCACAACCCGGCAACTTGCGGGTCCGGACTGTAGAAGCTTTCGGCTCCATCCTTCTCGTTGTCGCGCGACGTGAGGTAGGCGGTCTTGACGTGCTTGTCGAGTCGCTGGAGCTCGTAGAGACACCTGAAATCGAAGGCGTGGACTTCGACCCGGTCAAGAATCCGTTCCTCCTTGATCACCCTGTAAACTGCTGCGGCAAACACCTCGGGCGACGGGCTGTAATCCGAATGCAAAGGATCGGTCTTCATTTCAATCTGGTACCGGATTTTCTGGTGGGCCGTATGTTCCCCGAAGCGCACGACTTCGCGGAGTGTTGGCATGCGGGTACCGTCCACCGGGACCTGTTCCGGGAAAAAACGGGCATAGGCGCTGTCCGGGTTGAGCCGGCCCACGTCGAATTGTCCAAGTTCCGGCAAGGTCAGACCCTTGACGGCGTACTTTCGCTCGTATTCGGCGCGCTCGGTCGGTGAGCGCTTCGCCAGCGCCTCCCGGCTTTGGGCGAGAAACCTGCCCCGCGCGTCCCGGGTGATATCCGGATTCAGCACCAAATCGTGGGAAAGCAGGACCTCGCCTTCCTTGGTGAGGACCACATCCATGTCCAACCAGTCCGCGCCGATACGCAAGGCGGTCTTGTAGCCGGTGAGGGTGTTTTCCGGGGCGAAAGCGCGCGCCCCGCGGTGGGCGTAGACCTCGACGCGCTTGGCCGTCTGGGCCCGGACGGAAGCGGCAGGCAGGATGAGCATTGTCAGAACCGTCAGGGTGGCGGAATTCAACATAAGACTGTCCATTTGTAGGTTTGTGCTCACGCGTCCAGGCTCAGCGACCGCCGCCGGAAACGCGCAGCCTCGAGTCCTATCGGGGTAGCCGGCGATTGGTTGGCCTGCGTCGTCATCGTTTCACAATTTCGAGTCCTGCCAACTGTCCTTACCGACCTTCTTCGTAATGGTGGCCCGCTCATACTTTGCACCTCGAAACATCAACTGAACACGCGGCAACTCATCGAACACCTTCGCGTTCGCTGCCCCCATATCGAATTGCAGATAGAAATAATCCGCTTCCGCCGCCGAAGTGTAAGAACCGTTCCATAGAAGCGTGACTGTCTCAAAGTGGACGTCCTGCAACTTGGCGCACTCGCCCGGTGGCACAGTGTGATCGTTAGTCCCGACTCGCACGGTAATTGCGGTGATCGCGGTGTTTGAGACAGCAAAGATGACGCGCTCGCCGGTCTTGAAGCTGACCGCGACTTCGCGGGGGCGTTCGATGCGGTCTTTGTGTGCCGACGCCGAGACCGCAACCGCCAAAAGAAACGCGCTGAGAACCAATGTGCGCATTAGCAGGCCAACGGATGTTAGGCCAGACCCTGCGCACAGTTCCGCGCCGGATCGGTTTTCAAAATCTCCTTTTTGGCCATGTTTTTAGGAAAGCAAATTGGCGAATTTCCATCAAGGATTATCGCACAAAGGGAGTTTGGAGATGGAAGTTGGAAGATGAAAGACGGGATTTCAAAAAAGCCAGTCGAGGCTCGACCTCCCGCTGCGCGCTTATCGTTTCCGCGCGAGCAGGAATGGACCGCCCGGGCCGGCGAACAGAGGCAGAGCTTCCGACGGAACGCCGGCTTCGCGGGCGAAGGCCTCCATGTCACGGCGCACCACGCGCACGTCGCCAAAACCTGCCCGGCGGGCCAGGTTGCCCAGTTCATCGTCGTTGTAGAAATGAAGTCGCGAGGCAATGGGCTCAGGCGCGGCGGGCGTGCCCCGCAATTGGGGATCGCTGCCCAGGGCAACGAACCGGCCGCCGGCTTGCAGAACCCGGTGGACTTCAGCCAGAGCGGCAACCGGGTCGGCCAGGAAACCCAGCACGCCGGTCATGGTGGCACAGGTAAAAGTTTCGGCCGGAAACGGTAGCCGGTCCGCGCCAGCTTCGAGGATGGTCAATTTGCCGGTGTTGATGGCGTCGCGATTTGCCTCGCGTGCTAGTTGCACCATGTCCGCGCTGTGGTCAACGGCGGCCGCTTTGCATCCGCTGCGCAAGGCGTCCTTGAGCAACGCGCCGCCGCCGCAACCGACCTCCAGCAAATAATCTGCGGGCTTCAAGGCCAGCTCGGACAAAATCACCCGGAAGTTCGGGAAATGGTAGATCGGATGCCGGTAGATTTCCCGGGATTGCGCTCCGGACGGGCGGCGGGCTCTCCGGTCAGTGATCCAATCCCCGAACGCCTCGGGCGAGGTCGCGCGCAGCAGCGGCGCTGCAATCTCGGAAGCGAACCAGCCCGCCATTTCCCGGCTTTCGCCGATCAATTTGCCCCAGCCCTGATGGTTGATGGTTACCCGGGTGCCGGCGGCGATGGATTCGAAGACGAATTCAATCTCGGTGACCTCGCTCGGCTCCCAGGCGGCCAGCTTCCATTCGAGGGCGAAGTGTTCGCCGGGTTTCCAGGCGCGCACCCCCCCGATGTTGAAATCGCGCTGAACGACTTGACCTTCGGGACCCGGCTGAAAACGAATGCCTTGCCGTTCGAGGGCCATGGCCAATTCCTGCACAATCGCATCGAAGGCTTCGCGCGGCGCCATGCCGAGGTCAATACTGGTGCGAATGGTGGTGGTGGAATCAGCCATGATCTTTCCCTTCGAGGGTTTCTCGCGCCCACTCGCGATATTTTATCGGAGTTACCTGCAGTGACTTGTCAAGCCGACGGCTTCTTTTCATGGTAGCAGAGAAACTCTGAAATTTCATGATGCCCTTCGTGTCGCGCGATGCACTCGGCAGTGCGCTGCCCATAGCCGCCATGCAGACTGATGTCTGCACCTGCCGCAACAAGTGCGCGAACGATCGGGAAATAACCCCGCTCAGCTGCGATGGTGAGCGGGGTGTCAAAAACATCGTAGTCGCCATGTACATCCGGGTCCGCCTTGGCGCGAAGCAACGCTTGGACAGTCTCGGCGTGCCCACCCCGGACGGCATACATGAGCGCGGTAAAACGCTGGGCCGACTGAAGCTCCAGCGCCGCTTGATGTTCGATGAGTCGCTGAACCACCTCGGTGTGACCCTGCATCGCCGCGTACATCAGGTCGCTGATGCCGTGCGAATCTTGAGCGTCGACATCGCAAGGCATGGCAAGAATGCGAGCGGCCGCCTCGGCGTCACCATTGAAGGCGGCTCCCATTAAATCGGTCTGCCCGATGTCTGAATTGTATGGATACTCTGGCATGATGTGCGAAGTCACCTGACATTACTCATTTGCCACAGATTCTCCCTGGTTACCATATCCTTACCAAAGCAGATTGGCGAATTTCCATCAAGGAATATCGGACAATGGGAGTTGGGAAATGGGAGATGTAGGTTGGGGGTTCGGCAAAATTGGTCGAGCCCGAGGCTCGACGTTACGCCTCGGCGGCTGTTGTTCTCTGGTAGGGACGCCGCGCCGCGGCGTCCGATCGGCGCAGCGCACCAACCCTACCTTACTGATTGAGATGCCCAATTGAATCCGCCTCGTCACCTCGGCGGCTACGGAAATGGGTTGAGAGTTGAGGGATTCGAGCCCCAGGCTCGACGCTACACGGGGACCGGCTCGACGGAGTCTCGCACCACCGGCAACTTCAACTCGAGAGGGCGCCCTGGGCGGCGGCGGTCTGGTTGAACACCAGCTTGTCCTTGTCGGCCGTCACGTTGATGGGTTCGCCTGCGTGCAGACTGCCTTTGAGGATTTCCTCTGCCAGCGGGTCCTCCAGAAACCGTTCGACGGCCCGGCGCATCGGACGTGCCCCATACTGCGGGTCGTAACCTTTATCCACCAGGAAATCCTTCGCCTTGTCGTCGAGGGCCAGCTTGATGTTTTTGTTCCGGAGCCGGTCCAGCACCTTGCTGACTTCCAGGTCGAGAATCGCGATGAGGTCGGGCTTGGTGAACGACCGGAACACGATTACATCGTCCAGGCGGTTCAGGAACTCGGGCCGGAACATTTTTTTGGCCTCGTCCATGATGCGTTCGCGCATCTTTTCGTAACTGGCTTCGTCGCTGATGGGCGAGAACCCGAGCGTGGACTGGCGCTTGATGGTGTCCGAGCCGACGTTGGACGTCATGAGGATGATGCAATTGCGGAAGTTGACGACGCGGCCGATGTTGTCCGTCAGTTTGCCTTCCTCGAGAATCTGCAACAGGATGTTCCAGACGTCGGGGTGCGCCTTGTCAATTTCGTCGAAGAGCACAACGGAGTAGGGGTTGCGGCGGACCTTTTCGGTGAGCTGGCCGCCTTCCTCGTAGCCGACGTAGCCCGGGGGCGAGCCGATGAGGCGCGAGACATTGAACTTCTCCATGTACTCGCTCATGTCGAGCGAGACGAGCGCCTTGGTGTCGCCGAACATCTGTTCGGCCATGGTCTTGGCGAGCAAAGTTTTGCCGACGCCGGTCGGGCCGAGCAGCAGGAACGTCCCGATGGGCCGGCGCGGGTCCTTCAAGTCCGCCCGCGAGCGGCGCAGGGCCTTGCAGATGGCGGAGACGGCTTCGCGCTGGCCGATGACGGTCTTTTCCATCTCGGTTTCGATGCTGAGCAACCGCTGGGTTTCGTCCTGGCCCATGCGCTTGATGGGAATGCCCGTCCACTTGGCGACCACGTGGAAGATGTCGTCTTCGTCCACGACCACGCGTTTTTCCTCGCGGCTGGTGCGCCAGGCGGTCAGGACGGTCTCCATCTTCTCCTTGACCTGGTTTTCCTGGTTGCGCAGGGCGGCGGCTTCCTCAAATTCCTGTTTCTTGATCGCCTGCTCCTTCTTGGCCTTGATGTCGCCCAGCTCGGTTTCCATGGCCTTGATCTCGGGCGGCCGCGTCATGGTGCCGATGCGCGCGCGCGAGCCGGACTCGTCCATCACGTCAATCGCCTTGTCCGGCAAAAACCGGTCGGTGATGTAGCGGTCGGACAGCTTGACGGCGGCCTCGACGGCCTTGTCGGTGAACTCGACCTTGTGATGCGCCTCGTATTTGTGGCGCAGGCCCCGCAAAATCTGGACGGCCTCCTCGATGGACGGCGCCTCGACCTTGACGGACTGGAAGCGGCGTTCGAGCGCGGCGTCCTTTTCGATGTACTTGCGGTACTCGTTCAGCGTGGTGGCGCCGACGCATTGCATCTCGCCGCGGCTGAGCGCGGGCTTGATGATGTTCGAGGCGTCCATCGTGCCTTCCGCCGAACCGGCGCCGACGATGGTGTGCAGCTCGTCAATGAACAGGATGATGTTCTTGGCGCGGCGGATTTCGTCCATGACCGCCTTGATGCGCTCCTCGAACTGGCCGCGGTATTTGGTGCCGGCGACCATGAGCGCGAGGTCGAGGGTGACGACGCGCTTGTCGCGCAGAATTTCCGGGACGTTGCCGCCGGCGATTTCCTGCGCCAGGCCTTCGACGATCGCGGTCTTGCCCACACCCGCTTCGCCGAGCAGCACCGGGTTGTTCTTGGTGCGGCGGCAGAGAATCTGGATGACGCGCTCGATTTCGCTCTTGCGCCCGATAACCGGGTCGAGGTCGCCCTTGCGGGCCAGCTCGGTGAGGTCCCGGCCAAAGGCCTTGAGCGCAGGCGTCTTGACGTCGCCCTTCTTTTCCTGGCCGGCGCCCGGCACGGCCGGCTTCTCGCCGGACTCGGAAGGGGCCGGTTCCTCGCCGGTGAAGTTCGGGTCCAGCTCCTTCAAAATTTCCTGGCGCGTCTGCTCGATGTCCACGTCGAGGTCTTTCAACACCTGGGCGGCGATGCCGTCGCCTTCGCGGAGCAACCCCAGCAGGATGTGTTCGGTGCCGACGTAAGTATGATTGAGCGCCTTGGCTTCCTTGGAGGCCAGCGCCAGGACTTTTTTGACGCGCGGCGTGTAGGGAATGTTGCCGATGACCTTCTGGTCGGGGCCGGTGCCGGTTTTTTTCTCGACGGCCATGCGGACGGTTTCGAGGTCGAGCCCCATTTTCTGGAGCACGTTGACGGCGACGCCCTGGCCGAGCTTGATGAGGCCGAGCAACAGGTGTTCGGTGCCGATGACGTTGTGGTTGAAACGGTCGGCTTCCTTGCGCGCCAGCGCCAGCACCTGCTGGGCGCGCGGGGTGAAATTGCTCATGCTCTCTTCGCTCATACTTCGTTCTATTCTGCCCTTAGTTGGCCGATTTGTCCAACCCCGTTGGCGGCTCCAGGCGCTTGACCATCGGGCGGCTGACGTTCTTGAGCCGGTCGCGCATCATGTCGGCGCGCACCAGGTCGCGTTCCTCGGGCGACAGCTTGTCGGACAGCGACCGCTGGAGGTGCGCCGGCTGGGTGAGAATGAACAATTCATCCACCAGGGCGCGCTCCATGCCGGGAAACAACCCCAGGTCCACGCCCAACCGCATGAGGGACAATAGGTTCATGGTTTCCTTGGACGAAATGCTGTGGGCGTTGGCGAGGATGCCGAAGGCGCGGCCGATGTGGTTGTAAACCACCTTCGGCTTCTTCTCCATCAGCGTCTGGCGGGCGTTTTCCTCGTGCTCGATGATCTGGGACAGCACCTTGTCGAGCCGCTCGACGATGGTGAGTTCGTTTTCGCCGAGAGTCATCTGGTTGGAAACCTGAAACACGTTGCCGAGCGCTTCGGTGCCTTCGCCGTACAAACCCCGCACGGCCAGGCCGAGCTTGTTGACCGACTGGATGATGGGGTTAATCTGCTCGGCGAGGACGAGGCCGGGCAGGTGGAGCATGGCGCTGACGCGGATGCCGGTGCCGAGGTTGGTGGGGCAGGCGGTCAGATAGCCCAGCTCGTTGCTGAAGGCGTAGGGGAGCTTCTGCTCCAATTCGGAATCCAGCAGGTCAATGGCGCTCCACGCCTGGCGCAATTGCAGGCCGGGCCGCAGCGCCTGCATCCGCAGGTGATCCTCCTCGTTGATCATCACGCAAAACAGCTCGTCGCGGCTCATCACCAGCCCGCTGCCGGTGCTCCTGGCGGCGTGCTCGCGGCTGATGAGGTGCCGCTCCACCAGAATCTGTTTGTCGAGCGCGCTGAGATTGTCCATCGCCTCGGAAAAGGCGTCCTTCATCTCCGGCAAACTCTCGACGGCGGGCCGGACGAGGTCAAAGATGCGGATGCGCTCGGGCTTTTTCGCCCAGCCCGGAAACGCCGCGTCCTTCAGGTTGCGCGCCAGGCGGACGCGGCTGGACATGACTATCCGGTCGTGCGGGCCGTGCCGTTGCGCGGTCTCCCACGGGGGGGTGAGAAATTTATGGATATCCATGGCTCACGTCACGTTCAGGCCCGACCCGCGCGAGCCGAGATGTTTGATTTCGTCGCGCAGGGAGGCGGCCTGCTCGAAATTCTCATCGTCGATGGCCTTGGCGAGCCGCTTCTGCAGCAGCTTGAGGCGGTCGGCCTTCTCGCGGGACTCGCGCAGGGGTTCGGGCACCTTGCCGATGTGCCGGATGCCCTTGTGCATGGATTTGAGGAGGCCTTCGAGGCCTTCAGCAAAGGTGGTGTAGCACTCGGGGCAGCCGAGCCGGCCGGACTTCTTGAAATCGGCCTGGGTGAAGCCGCAGTGCGGACACTTGGTTTCCGTGCCGGCCGCCTGCTCGATCTCCTGCGACGCGCCGAGGCCGAACAGCACGTCGGCGTCCGCCAGCGAGAAGGAGGTGGGATCGTTGACGCCCTTGAGCTTGGCGCAATCCTCGCACAAATCCAGCTTCTGCATCTTGTCACCCACAATCTGGGTGAGATGCACCGTGGCTGGTTTTTCCTTGCAGGCGCAGCACAGCATAAAATATCAAACGGCCACTGACGGGTTGGGATTTTCGCAAATCACCCGGCCCTTTTCCCTGGACGGAGCCGGATACACCGACGTACGGAAACCAGCAGCCGGGGTGCCAAAAACCGGGCAAATCGGCGGGTCAATCGCCAGAAATTCAGGGCATTTCTTCATCAAGCACTACTCGTATATCGGCTCGCCGGACACTTTCGTCAAGGCGTGATATTCATCTTCCAACTGGCGCGTAACCGGGCCGGGTTTGCCATTCCCAATCACCCGGCCGTCGATCCTCACCACCGGCACGATCTCCGCGCCCGTTCCCGTCAGGAAAAATTCATCCGCGCAGAACAGATCGTAGCGCGTCAGGTTGGGTTCCGACACTTTCAAGCCGGCTTCCTCCGCCAGTTCGATGACCGTCTGGCGGGTGATGCCGTAGAGGGCGCCGGCCGACAGCGGCGGCGTGGCCAGCGCGCCGTTTTTCACGATGAACACATTGTCCCCGGTGCACTCGGCCACAAACCCTTCCGCGTTCAGCATCACCGCTTCCTCGCAGCCGCCCTGGTTGGCCTCGATTTTGGCGAGGATGTTGTTGAGATAATTGAGCGACTTGATGGCCGGGTTGAGCGCGCTGTGCAAGTTGCGCGCCGTGGGCACCGTGATGATGTCCAGGCCGCGCCGGTACAGGCCCGGCGGATAGAGCTGGATTTTGCCGGCGATGACGATGACGGACGGGCGCTTGCAGCTTCGGGGGTTCAGGCCCAGGGAGCCTATGCCGCGGGTGACCACGAGCCGGATGTAGCCGTCGCGCAGCCGGTTCTTGCGGCAGGTCTCGAGCACCGCGCGCATGACTTGCGCGGGCGACATCGGGATGTCCAGCAGGATGGCCTTGGCCGAATAAAAGAGGCGGTCGATGTGTTCGCGGAGTTTAAACACGCGTCCGTGATAGGCGCGGATGCCTTCAAAGATGCCGTCGCCGTAAAGCAGGCCGTGGTCGAACACCGAGATCTTCGCGTCGCGTTCGCTGTAATACTTGCCGTCGATGAAAATTTTCATTTAAAAAATCAAGGCAGAATATCGAAAAAACGGGGTGGAGGCAAACCCTTTTGGGCCGGAACGCAGATGCGCCCGGCGCCGCCCAGCAGGGAAGCACTTTAACCGCGGATGCGCACGGATAAGGCTCGAATTAAAGGAAAATTCCCTGGCTCGCCGGAGTGCGGGAGGAAGGCGTGATGGCGCCCGGTGAGGGTTGACGGCGAGGAATTGTCTGTTCTGGTTGAGGCCGTTTCATCTGTGTCCATCCGCGGATGGTGCATTGCGCGGTTGCGGATTTATTCGACGTTCCCGTCGTGGAATTTGCGTGACAGCGGGCGGGCGATGATTATACTGACGCGCTCTGGTGACCCTATGGTCTAGCGGTTAGGACACCACCCTTTCACGGTGGTAGCCCGGGTTCGATTCCCGGTAGGGTCGCCAACTACGCCGAGAAGGCTGCTTTCCGTCCGGCGGGTGTTTTGGGCTGGGCGGAGCGCGTTTTCCGAGCCCCCTTTGCGGTCGTGGAAGACGCCTGGATTTCTTGAACCAGCAGTTGCTTGGTCGCCTTCAACTGGGCCTCGGCTTCCAGCCAGTATCGCTGGTCTCGTCCGTGAATCGCCCCGTCTTTTTGCCAGTTCAAATAGGCGAGACGGGCGATTTCTTCGTGGCGGATCGATTCAGATGCGTTCAGGGGCATAACTATTCATTGAGACCCCAGCGTGGCGGGGGCCGGAAATCACGGTTGACGTTCATCTCGCCAAAGGATTCCAGAACGGACACCCCATGGGCCGGCCCGCCTCGGAAGGGCAGCGGGGGAAGAACGGGGATTTGGCCGGGAGACAGAGCGTCCGCCGGCGATAATCCATGCTCTAATTCTTTCACAGTCACTTTAGTCATATCAAAAGGGCTTCATTGCCAAGCGGGAAGACTAACCATTCTAAAAGACATTACAAACCGGGAATTCCTGATTATTGCCAAAAATCATCAGATTTCTGCCGGTGATCATCGGGGAAGTTAAATTCCACATGCAGAGAAGGCTCAGACGCTCCAGGTTTGACGCGCAGCCTTCTGAATTCCGCCCCTGAATGATGGTGATTAGCCCCTGAATCCCCGCAGGCTGTCCCTATTCCCATCCGGTTTCGTTCCGGCTGGGTTATAGAATGATCAGAATTTGACCGGTCGGTGGAGCGCATCGCCCGGAACGAAAGCGAGGTCATAGAACAAACAGATGATCTGGAGTCACGGACTCGGTCGCAGGCGGGCAGAACCCCGGTAACCGACGACACTACTATTTTCTATGGAGCTACCAAACACCAATTCTGCCGGCCGGTCTCCGGAGCCGCCGCCGCAATCGCTGCACGTGCTGTGCATTGATGACGACGAGCAGATTTTGGAAAGCCTGAAGGACAGCCTCGGGTTCTTCGGACATCGGATCAAGGTGGCGTCCGGCGGAAAACGGGGGGTGGAAATGTTCTGCACGGCGATTTTGAAAAGCGAGCCATTTGATGTGGTCATCACTGATCTCAACATGCCCGACCTGGACGGATATGAGGTAACCCGACTGATCAAGGTAGAATCCTCCGGCACCCCGGTGATTTTGTTGAGCGGCCTGGGCACCAACGTCCAGGGGAGGGGGGTCATGTCGGTGCTGGTGGATGCCGTGGTCAGCAAACCGGCCCGGATGGGGCAACTCAACCAGCTGATCCTCGAACTGGTCAGGAAGACGCAGGAACAAACAGGCGGCAGTCAACAGCCAGGGGGTTTGCGGTTTCGGACCGATTAAACGATGATGAATGAAGCTGGCGGCCGATTCCAGGATTTGATATTACGCCGCTGAATTTTTGGAAAAGTTACCCTAATCGATGGTGGATAACAGACTATTGACCGAAAGGGGGATCACCCTACGATGCCAAATAATCACTCGGGAAAACTTGATTCTACACCCATTATGCAAACGACCGGCCCCACAATGATCCATAAAGCCTGCACTTCCTTAGCCACGGCGCTCATGCTTTCCTCCGCCGGCGCCCGGGCCCAGGATTTGTTTCAGTCGGATGTCAGCGGGACCATCCATGAATTCGCGCCGGGAGGAACGCACAGCACGTTTGCGTCCGGACTTTACGCGCCGCATGCCCTGGCCTTTGACCGCGCTGGAAATCTCTTCGTCGGGGGATACGGTGGTAGCATCTATCAATATGCGCCCGATGGGGCGCAAAGCACGTTCGCTTCCGGCCTGGGCGACGTCGGCGGCCTGGCCTTTGACCGCGCCGGCAACCTGTATGCGTCGGATTATACCGGCGGATACGTCTATGAATTCACACCTGACGGAACCCGGAGTACCTTCGCCGCGGCAATTTGGCCGGAAGCGCTGGCCTTCAACAGCGCGGGTGAATTGTTCGTGGCCGAATTCAGCGAAAGCCTCTCCCGATTCGCGCCCGATGGGCAGCAAAGTGTGTTCGCCTCCTGGGTTTTTGACACGTATGGAATGGCTTTTGACGGCGCGGGGAATCTGTTCGTGACCGGGTGGGACCAGCACACCAATAGCTGCAACATTTATGAATTCACACCTGACGGCACCCAGACCACCTTCGCCACGGGGCTGATCGCGCCCGCCGGACTCGCCTTCAACGGCGCCGGCAATTTATTCGTGGCGGATGCCGTCAGCGGCGATATTTACCAGTTCGCGCCGGACGGGACCCGGAGTGTATTTGCCTCGGGGTTGACTGATCCTTTTGCGCTGGCGTTCCAAGGCGTCAGTCTCCCGGTGCCTGAGCCGACGGCGTGCGGGTTGCTGGTCACGAGCATCACGGCCATCCTGGTTCGCCGGCGCCGATCCCCTCAAGGCTCGCGCAGGGCCAGCTCCGGCATCCGCGTGAAAGCCTGAAGCGAGCCTCCGGCTTTGGCGAAGGTCGCTGACTTCGACGTTCATCGGCTCCCGCGGTCAGGGGACACCGGTTCTTCGGCCATGGACCGGATCTTGAGCGGTTCGGACAGCAGTCGCGTCCTCATATGGCTGAGGCAGTGTCGGCGCTACCCACCCATTTCGAGCCATAGGCTCGACGCTACAACCCAATTGGAATATTGGCCTGGCAACAGGAGGCTTGACTTCTTCGAGGCAAAAGCTAAACATTAGAATCATTTTCAGAAACGGGCCTGGTTAATATGAAACTTATAAAAGCTGTCTGCCTGGGGTTCATGGCTGCATCGGCCGTGGCCGTAATTCACGCACAAACGCCTCCGGTCATTACCGGGTTCGCTCCGATCGCGGGTGCCGTCGGGACCAATGTCGCCATCGCCGGCACCAACTTCAGTCCGGTCGCCTCGAACAACATTGTTCATTTCGGGGCGGTGCGGGCAGCCGTGACCGCGGCCAGCGTGACGAACCTGACCGTCACGGTGCCGGCGGGCGCGACGTACGCGCCGATTACCGAGACCGTGAACGGGTTGGTGGCCTACGCCCCGGCGGCATTCGCGCCGACCTTCGCCGGCGACGGCTCGGCTCTCAGCGCCTCGAGTTTCGGCCCGCGCGTGGACCTGGCGGGCGGGAGCGGTTCGGCGTTGACGGCGATTGCCGACCTGGACGGCGACGGGAAGCCCGACCTCGTGGTGGTCAATGGCTATGATGGCAATCTCTCGCTGTTCCGGAATATCAGCACCAGCGGCACGTTAAACAGCGGCAGCTTTGCGCCCCGGGTGGATCTGCCCGCCTTTGCCACGACGCCCGGTTCGTTGGCGGTGGCGGATGTGGATGGGGACGGGAAACTGGATGTGGTGGTTACGGACTACGGCAACAACCGCGTTCTGGTTTATCGCAATGTCTCCACCGTTGGGACGCTGACCACCAACTCCCTTGCGTCCCCGGTGGCTTTCACTGCCGGCAACAGCCCGGTCGCCGTGCGGGTCATGGATTTGGATGGTGACGGGAAACCGGACCTGGCCTGGCTCAATTACGGAGATAACACCCTGGCGATCCGGCGTAACATTGGAACGGCGGGCAGCCTCACCACCAATTCGTTTGCGGCGCCGGTGCTTTTCGCGACGGGAAACCTTCCGCATGATCTGGCCATCGTGGACCTCGATGGGGATGGCAAACCGGATTTGGCCGAAGTGAACTACGTCACTGGCTATTTTCTTTCGGTGTTCCGAAACGTCAGCGTTCCGGGAGTGCTGAACACGAGCTCCTTCGCGCCGCGGGTGGATTTTTCGGCCTCGGGCATGGGCGATTCGATTATCGCGGGGGATGTGGATGGAGACGGCAAGCCGGATTTGGTGGTGGCTTGGGCAATCGGCTCGGCCACGGCTGTTTACCGCAACCTGTCCAGTCCCGGCTCTTTCAACGCCGGTTCACTGGCGCCGGAAGTGGACTTCTCGGCTCCCGGCTGGGTGCGGAGCCTGGGGCTGGGAGATATCAACGGCGACGGCAAACCGGATCTCGGCCTGACCTGCGAGGTTGACAGCTTCATGTGCTTTTTCCAGAACTTGAGCGCACCGGGCAGTTTCACGAGTTCATCTTTGGGCGGACGCGTGGACTTTGGGGCGGGCTGGAATCCTCACGGGATGTCGATCGGAGACCTGGATGGGGATGGCCGGCCGGATGTGGTTTTCGGCAACCAGTACGACAGCACGGTTTCGATCTACCAGAATCTCATGCCGTTTGCGGAACCGCCGAGCATTACCGCCCAACCGCAGGACGCGCTGGTGAACGCGCATGACAATGCGGCTTTCAGCGTGACGGCAACCGGCTCGGCGCCGTTGTCGTATCGTTGGTCGCTGAACCACGCCGGCATCTCCGACGCCACCAATGACGTTCTGAGCCTTTTCAACGTCAAGCAATCCGACCTGGGCGGTTATCAGGTGGTGGTCACCAATGTTTACGGGGCGGTTACCAGTTCGGTTGCGCAGCTCATGATGTACCCGTATATCGCGGCCCCCTTCAGCGGCGTGGTGACGTACTGGGGCAGCGACACGACCTTGAGCGTGGGCGCCTGGGGCACAAGCCCGCTGAGTTATCAATGGTACCAAAATGGAGTTGCCCTGTCGGGCGCGACCAACGCGACCCTGTCGTTGGGGGCCATTCAATTCACGAACGCCGGCCTCTACTATGTCGTTGTGAGCAGCACCTTGGGGAACGCCACCAACGCCACGTACGAGGTGGTGGTCAATCCGGCGAACGTATCGCTGGGCTTGTTCCCGGGCGTGATCATTTCCGGAACCATCGGCTACCATTATGTCATTCAAGGCACCACGAACCTGGGCGACACCAACTCCTGGACGACGCTGACCAATCTCACGCTGTCCCAGCCGCTGGAGGTCTGGAATGACAACAGCAGCGACGTCACGCGGCCCGGCAATCCGCAGCGCTATTATCGGGTGCTGCCGGGACAGTAAACTGCCGGGACTTATTTCTCATTCGCCCACGATGCGGATGCCCAGATGGGAGCGCTGCTTGCTTTCGTCCGGGTTCCACCAGCAGCGGCCTTTGCCGGCGATGGCCTTGGCCGCCCGCTCTTCGATGTCCTTTAGCTGCCCCGGCGTCAGCGGGCGAAAATCCTCAAAGGCGCGAAAAGCGGCGTCCTGCTCGTTCGGGAAACTCAACCCTAGCAGCGTGACGTCGGGATCCAGCGTGAGCGTGTAATGCAAACACTCGGCCACGCCCAGGCGCGGCAATTGCGGCGCGCCGGCCGGCTCCTGGCCGCCGGAGCTGAACTTGCCGCGCGGCCGTTCCTGCAACGGCTGGTTGTAGCCCGTGGTGTCGCCCAGCAATTTGCCGGCGCCAAACGTCTTGAAGCACACCATGCCCACGCCTTGGCGGCGCGCCAGCGGCAGGATTTCATCCACGTACCGCCGGTCCACGAACGGCCCAACGGGGAACATCACCACATCGCATAACCCGCTCTTGAGCGCGGCGCGCAACACGTCGGGATGATGGCTGGAGATGCCGCGGAACCGCAATTTGCCGGCGACCCGGCAACGGTCGAGCTCGGCCATGCCCGTATCGGCAATGTGTTTCCAATCCGACGGTTTCGAGACTTCATGGAAGACGAACAAATCCACCGCGTCGAGTCCGAGCGCCGAAAGGCTGGCGTCCACCTGGGGCTCGACCGGCTCGTCCACACGATCGATCTTGTCGATCACGAACATGCCCTGGCGGCGGCCTTTGAGCGCGGCGCCGACGATCTGTTCGCTGTAACCGTTTTCGTACATCGGCGCGGTGTCGACGAGGTTCAGCCCGTAATCCATGGCGCGGTGGAGGGTGGCCACGCATCGCTCGAGCGGAACGGAACGGTCCGCGAGGTCGCCGATGCCGAGCACCGACGCTTCGAATCCGGTTTTGCCCAGGAGCCGTCGTTTCATCAGCGGGCAATGTCGGCCCAACCGGGGCCGGAATCAACCCTGAACCACGGATTCACACAAATTCACCCGAGTTAAAAAGCAGAATCCCGGTGTTTCTGCTGCTGCATCCGTGGTCAGCCGTGGTTGCATTCTGCATTTATAAACGCCGCCGCGGATTATAAATGCGGCCCCAGCGAATTGGGTGTTTGATAAGGGCGACGCATGAAACACCACAAGAAAAACCGAAGTTCCTTTCTGACTTGCTTTGGCGGCAGGTTGGGGTTCTACTCGCTTTCACAACAACTCAGCGAGGCGTTATGTTGATCTACGGCATCTGTCTGGTGGTGGGTTTGACGTTCACAATCATCAGTGTCCTGGCCGGGCACTTCTTTGGCGGACACGGCGACCATGTGCTTGGCAGCGGTGGCCACGCCGAAGCCGGTGCTGACGCCAGCGACCAACCCGGCATGTCCATTTTCAGCCCCACGATCATGGCGTCTTTTGTGACGGCGTTCGGTGCGTTCGGCTTGATCTTCACGCAGTTTCCCCGGACCAGCAGCGCCGCCATCAGCGCTCCGCTGTCGCTTCTGGGAGGAGCGGCGGTTGCGGGAACCTTGCTGGTTTTTTTGCGCTACGTGTTCAGCCACACCCAAAGTTCCAGCGAATCCCGGGTCGCGGCGTTGACCGGCACGGTGGCCAATGTCATCACTCCTATTCCGGAGAACGGGGTGGGCGAAATCGCCTATGTCGTGGGCGGCACGCGTTACACGGCACCTGCGCGGGAAGAAAGCGGCAAGCCGGTGAGCAACGGGGCGGCCGTCAAAATCATCCGCATTGTCGGCAACCAGTTTTACGTCCAGATCACCAACTGATTTAACCCTCAACCTTCAACTCCAACGATCAACCACCCACACCCATGAACCTCACCCCCTTGCTCGCTGAACTGAACTTCGCGCAAAGCGGAATCCTGATCATTGCCGCGATTGTCCTTGTCGTCGTCTTGTTCCTGCTCGTTTACATGGTATTCAGCCGCTATACCAAGGTGGGACCCAACCAGGTGCTCGTCGTGTCCGGCATCAAGCACCGCGCCGAAGACGGCACCAAGGTCGGATTCCGCGTCGTCAAGGGCGGTGGCACGTTCGTCTGGCCGATGCTGGAGAAGGTGGACATCCTGTCGCTCGAACTGCTGACCATCGATGTGCAGACACCGGAAGTCTATACCAGCAAGGGCGTGCCGGTGAAGGTGGACGGCGTGGCGCAAATCAAGGTCAAAGGTGACGACATCTCCATTCGCACGGCGTCGGAACAATTCCTCGGCAAGGCCACGGATGAAATCCGCAACATCGCCACCCAGACGCTGGAAGGCCATTTGCGCGCGATTCTCGGCACGATGACCGTCGAGGAAATATACCAGAACCGCGACGCGTTCGCCCAGCGGGTGCAGGAAGTCGCGGCCGGCGACCTGGCCAACATGGGCCTCGGCATCGTCAGCTTCACCATCCGCGACATCCGCGACAGCCAGGGTTACCTCGATGCCCTCGGCAAACCGCGCATCGCTCAGGTCAAGCGCGACGCCATCATCGCCCAGGCCGAGGCCGACCGCGATTCCCAGATCCGATCCGCGCAGGCGAAACAGGCCGGCCAGGAGGCACAATTCGTCGCCGACACGAAAATCGCCGAGGCGCAGCGGGATTATCAATCCAACGTCGCGCAGTATCAGGCCACGGTAAACCAGCAGAAGGCCCAGGCCGACCTCGCGTATGATTTGCAGAAATTCAAGACCGGCCAGCTCGTCAAGGCCGAGGAAGTGCAGGTCAGCATCATTGAGAAACAGAAGCAGATCGAGCTGCAGCAGCAGGAAATCCTGCGCAAACAGCGCGAACTCGAAGCCACCGTGCAGAAGCCCGCCGATGCCGAACGTTACAAGGTCGAGACGCTGGCCAATGCGAGGAAGTTCCAGCTCGAAACCGAAGCGGCGGGCGCGGCATCCGCGACCAAGGCCACCGGTTTTGCCGGCGCCGACGTGACCCGGGCCACCGGCGTGGCCGAGGCCGAGGCGAACAAGGCGCGCGGCCTGGCCGAAGCCTCCGTCATCGAGGCGCAAGGCAAGGCGACTGCGTCTGCGATGCAGGCCAAGGCCGAGAGTTTCAAGCAGTACAACGAGGCGGCGGTTATTGAGATGATCGTGCGTGTGTTGCCGGAGGTGGCGGGCAAGGTCAGCGAACCGCTCAGCAAGACCGAGAAGATGGTCATCATCAACAGCGGCAACGGACCCGGTGGCGGCGCGAGCAAATTGACCGGTGACGTCACCACCATCATCAGCCAGTTGCCGCCCGTGCTGGAAAGCCTGACCGGAGTGAAATTTGAAAAGTTGCTGGAGCAAGTCCCGGCGCTGAAGAAGGCAATGAGCAAGGACGACAAGTAATTTACGATTGACGATATACGATTTACGCGTTCATCGGCCAGATCGGCAATCAATCAAACCCCAGCGATTATGACACGCGAGGAAATGAGAAACCGGACGAAGATGTATGCCAATCGTATCGTGAAGTTATGTTCGGCGCTTCCGGGGAATTGGGTTGCGCAAACGCTGGGAAAACAACTTTTGCGTAGTGGGACTTCGGTTGGCGCGAACTATCGTGCGGTGTGCCGGGCCAAATCCAATTCAGATTTCATCAATAAACTCCGGATTGTTGAGGAAGAATGTGACGAATCCCTGTTTTGGATGGAACTGCTCGTCGCCAATCGGTTTGTCAAGGCGTCGCGTCTGCATGATTTGATGAAGGAAGCCGGTGAGCTTCTGGCGATCGTCGTTTCATCGGCAAAAACCGCCCGCACCTCCGCTCGCGCGTAAATCGTTAATCGTATATCGTAAATTGCATGCGCCTGTTCGAAGCCATCATTGATGCGAACCACCGGGCGGTGGCCGGCGACAAGGAAGCCGGCCTGCACCCGGCGGATTTCGCGGACGAGCTGCCGGTCATCGCCCTCACGTGCATTGACCCGCGGCTGAATGCTTATTTTCCGAACGCCCTGGCGCTGCCGCCGGAGCAGTTCATCTGGCTGCGCAACGCCGGCAACATCATCTTCGATCCCATGAGCTCGATGATGCGCACGCTGGCGCTGGCCTGTGCGGTCAAGGGCGGCAAGGAAATCGCCATTATCGGACACACCGATTGTCTGGTCGGCAAGACGACGACCATGCAATTGCTCGACCGGTTCAAGGCGCTGGGGATTGACCGACAGCAGTTGCCCGACAACCTGAACGAGTTCTTCGGCCTGTTCAGCAGTGAACGGCAGAATGTCATCAAAGCCGCCGGCATCGTGCGCAGCAGCCCGCTCATCGGCCCGAAAGTTCCGGTACACGGGTTGATGCTGGACCTGGAAACGGGCAGCCTGGACTGGGTGGTGAACGGTTACGAAGCGCAACCGGCCGTGCCCGTGACGGGTGACGCGGCCAAGGCGGCCGACCCGCTCATGGGCACGCTGGGTTCACTGGGCGCTTTCAACATTGGCGAGATGAAATTTCCGGAGGGCAAGATCGGCGAGCTGGCAGCCAAGGCCCAGGGTTGGGTGGGGCAAAAAGTGGAACAAATTGAGCAAGCCCTGCCGGGCACCCCGGAGCAGAAAGCCACGGTCGCCAAGCAGGTGGTGGAATATGCCGAAAAGCATTGGCCGCAGCCGGCCGGGGGGAAGCCGCCGAAGCTGCCCTTGCCGCAGCCCATCCGCCCCAAGATCATCCCGACCCGCGGACGCCGATGAAGAGTAGCAGCGGACGTCAGTCCGTTCTGACCAGGAAGTTGATTTGAGCCGGCTGACGCCGGCTGCTGCAAAATTATTCGTGATTGAAAACGGGCGAAAGCCAGCTAGAATCAGCATTCCAATGGTCCGGGGCGTAGCGTAGCTTGGCTAGCGCGCTTGCTTGGGGTGCAAGAGGTCGTGAGTTCAAATCTCACCGCCCCGACCATTTTCAGGGCGCGTTGGTCACCACCTGGGGAGTCAGATTGAACACCAGGCTTCCGAAATCCACTTCGAAGGGTTGATTCGGCTTGGCTACCACGGTCAGGATTTTTATTCCCCGGGTCTTGCCGTCGGCCAGTTTGGATTCGAGCGTTATGGTGAGTTGGAGACGCTGGGGATCCAGGACGAGCGGCTTGACCGTGCAATTTTTCCCGTCCTCCACCTGCAGCTGAAGTTCGCAACGGTTGGTGAACTGCACCACCCCCAGGTCTTTGCCCCGCCAATGGGGCATCACCGAAGCCGAGTTGGACGCCGTCGCGGCGGCATTGGTTCCCGCAGGTACGGAGTTCGTCGCAGCCGGCGCTGGGTTGGTGGGTCTCGCCGGCTCAGTGGCCGGTGGTTTCTTACAGCCCAAGGCGAGCGCGGTTGTCAGGATGACAGCGCCGACTGAAAGTTTGATGGCTGGTGAAAAGGCCACGGCCTTTGGGGAGCAGCTTTTGGGCCGTGGACTGGGACTAAATGCCCGCCCGTTCCCCTCAGGCTGGAGCCAGGCGGTGTCTAAAAAAGCAGAAGCAATGTCCCCTATTTATTCCTGGCGTTCGAACACCAATGTGGTTTTGTCGTCCTGGATGGTCAGCCGGTCCCCATCCAACTGGGCGGGCAGGGATTGTTTTTTGCCCCCGCTGCTCAGGGCCAATTCATAATCGGTTCCGTCCGCCTTCCACCGACCCTGCCAGGAGGCAATCTCGGTGGTCGGCGGCTGGGGCGGCTGCCCTTTCTGGACGGGCTGTACCCTCATGTGCGGCAGATTCTTCAGGAACGCCTGCCGGTCGGCGCCGGCGACAAAGGCCGTGTTGGTGTAGGCCTGCGACACCCAGGCGCGCAGCGTCCGCATTTCGCGCGACGAAATGACCGGGCGCGACTCCAACAATTTGCTGGTGGTGGCGGCGATATTCAGGTCCCAGCGGCCGACAATGGCCTGCGAGCCGTACTTTTGCGACTTCCCGGTTTTCAAGTACGCGACCAGGTCGTCAAAGTTGTCCTGCACGATTCCCCAGACCAGATTGGCGGTCTCCTGGTTTTGCCAGAGCGATTGGAACTGCGGGTTGTCCAACAATTGCTGGATGGGCGCATGTTGCTTCCACGCATTTTGGAAATCCGAGTTCTGGCCGAGCTGTTTGAAGTCGTCGCGCTCGGTCAGCGAGATGAACATGGGATAATCCGCCAGCCGATCGGCGAGCTGCGGATTCTGGATCAGCAACCCGGCCAGATCGGCGTACTGGAAATAACTGTCCGGCATCGGGTCCATCGCAAGCGCAATCTGCGCGAAGCCGGTGGTTTCGGAATCCCGGCCCAGCCGGTTCAACAACCGGATCCAGGCCGGTTCGCTTTCGGAGATCGCCACCTGGGTTGACCAGTAGCTGAGGTCAAAGATGATGAAGGAAATCAGCACGAGATAAATCAGGGCGTTTAACGGTCCCAGGCAAAGGCCCAGCCGCGTATTCAGTCGGGTCCAGCGGAGCGCCTGCAGGCCCTCGGCCTTGTATTTGAAGTAGAGCTCCACCTTGCGATGGACCAGGAAACCAACCGACTTGAACGGGATCATCAGCAGCCAGAATACGATCACCGGCGAAACCAGCCAGATCACCGTTGGATCTTTGAGGCCCACGCGCGGGAGAATCGGATAAAGGTGTTTGGCCAGGGGACCCGCCAGCGACGCGGAGATGACGATGCCGACCAGTGAAAATGCCACTCGGATCGCGCCCTGCCGATAGCCCAGGGCAGCCAGCGAGAGCAACAAGCCCAAAGCGAGTATCCAAATTGTCATAGGCATCAATTAAAAGCCTTCCGGTCAAAAAAGCACGCCCAAATTTGCCTTATCTCGGGCCGGCCCGATCCCCGGCCACACGCCCGGTTGCCGAACAAACCGGCGAAGCCCGGATCCGGGGTTTAAACCCCGGATTCCTCCAGCAGGACTCGACGAACAGAAGGGCGGCCGGCCCAAGCCGGCGTTCCGGGAATCGCGCGTTGAATTTGCCGGTCGGACGGGGCACATTGTCCCCCGGTGAAAATTTCCATCGTGGTTCCGGCGTACAACGAAGAGCGGCTGCTGGGGAATTCGCTGGCCGAAATGAAACGGGCGGCCGGGTCCTTTGCGGCGCGCGGGTGGGGGTTTGAACTCGTCGTGTGTGACAACAACTCCACCGATCGCACGGCCGAAATCGCGCGTGCCGCGGGGGCGCGCGTGGTGTTTGAGCCGGTCAACCAGATTGCCCGCGCCCGCAACCGCGGGGCGACGGCCGCGACCGGCGACTGGCTGATTTTTGTGGACGCGGATTCGCATCCCAGCCGGGAATTGTTTGCGGATGTGGCGGAGCAGATCCAGTCCGGCGCCTGCCTCGCCGGCGGCTCAACGGTCCGGCTGGATTCGCGGCACTGGCTGTCGGAACTGGTGAATGCGTTTTGGAATTTGCTCAGCCGGTGCGGCCGGCTGCTCGCCGGCTCATTCATCTTTTGCGAGGCCGGCGCGTTTCGGAAGCTGGGCGGGTTCAGCGACAGGCTGTTTGCGGGGGAAGAGTTGGAATTGAGCGCGCGGCTGAAAAAGCTGTCGCGGGACACCGGGCGACGGGTTGTGATTTTGCACCGGCACCCCCTGGTGACCTCCGCGCGCAAGTTGCGTCTCTATTCCTGGCGGGAGTATCTGCGCCTGGTGTTGCGGGCCGGGTTGAGCCGCCGCACGCTGACGGATCGCGACGCGTGTTACATGTGGTACGACGGAAGGCGGTAGAAAGTCACGTGGTGGCGGCGGCCTTTTTCCGGACCGTCAGAAACGCCAGATATTCCATCAGCCGTTCCTTCATTTCCTTGCGCGGGACGATGGCGTCGATGAGGCCGTGGTCGAGCAGAAACTCGGCAGTCTGAAAGCCGGGCGGCAGCTCGCTCTGGGTGGTGTCCTTGATGACCCGCGGCCCGGCAAACCCGATCATCGCGCCCGGCTCGGCCAGGATCAAATCGCCCAGGCTCGCGTAGCTGGCCATCACCCCGGCCGTAGTCGGGTGTGTCAGCACGCTGAGGTAGGGCAGGCGCTGCTGCGCGTGGTAGGCGAGCGCCGCCGAAGTCTTGGCCATCTGCATGAGGCTGAACATGCCTTCGTACATGCGCGCGCCGCCGCTGGTGGAGATGATGATCAGCGGCAACTCCTTTTCCGTGGCGCGCTCGATCAGGCGCGTCAGCTTTTCGCCCACCACCGCGCCCATGGACCCGCCGAGAAATCCGAAATCCATCACGGCAAGCGCGGCCCGGTGCTCGCCGATTTTGCACAATCCGGTGATGACCGCATCTCTCAGCGAGGTGCGCTTCTGATGGGCCTCCAGCTTGGACGTGTAGGTGGCCACGCCGGTGAATCGCAGGGCATCCACACTCGTCATCTTGGCGTCCATTTCCTCGAAGGTGCACGTTTCCACGAGCGAATGAATCCGCTCGCGTGAACCGATGGGGAAATGATGGCCGCACTTCGGGCAAACCTTCAGGTTTTCATCCAGCTCCTTGTCGAAGACCATCGTGGCGCACTTGGGACACTTCGTCCATAGTCCCTCGGGAATGTCGCGCTTTTTGGATTTGCCGGCGCCCAGCTTGGGCTTTTTGGGCAGCGTGGCCGCCTTGTCCGTCGGCGGCGGGGTCAGTGCTGGTTCGACCGTCTCGAGACCAAGCGTCTTCTTGGTAAAAGAAGTCGTATCCATGAGCGTTCGGATCATACTAAAGTCCACGGGCCACTGTCCAGACACAAACATCAGTCGCCCCCGCCGCGAGCAGCACCCGGGCGCAGGCGCCGGTGGTTGCCCCGGTCGTAAACACGTCGTCCACCAGGATCACCCGTTCGCCATCCAAATGCTCCCCGGGGCGGAGGGCAAAGGCCCCGCGCATGTTCGCAGCGCGTTCCGTCCGCGTCAGCCGGGTCTGGGTGGCGGTGGGGTTGACCCGCCGGAGCAGCCGGGGGTTCAGCGGGACCTTTAACGCGGCGGCCAGGTGTGTCGCCAGCCGGGCAGCCTGATTGAATTCGCGCTCACGCTGCTTCAACGGGTGCAATGGCACGGGCACAATGACGTCCCAGGGTTCATCCCGCAGGGCCGGCACGGCCTCCCGCAGGAACAGCCCGGCGAGGAAATTCTCAAACCACATCTGCCGCTGGTATTTGAAGCGGTGGATGGCTTCCAGCACGACGCCGCGGGCGACGACGGCCGAGCGCGCAAAACGGAAGGGCAATTCCAGCGCGCTACAATTCGTGCATTCAAACGGCGTGGTGAGGTCGCCCTCGAACGGCAACCCGCAGCGCGCACAGAAGGGCGGTTTGATGAAGCGCACCCGCTGCCAGCAGCGCGGGCCGACATAGCCATCCGCCGGGGTGGCGCGTTCGGATTCGCACAACCGGCAGATTTCCGGATACAGAAAACCAAGACCGGTGTTGAGCCATCTTTGGGCGGGCTGGAGGAAAGCGATCATCGGGTGATGGCAAACGGTTCCCTTCGGGGCGCCAGCGGCCGCCCAAGCAAAACCAGCAAGGCGGCCAGAAGCACCAGGAAAGCCAGCCAGCCGTCAACCAGTTTTCCCGTGCCCCAGAACCAGACGCCGGCATGCCGCGCGTCCGCGGTCAGCGCGCCATAGATTTTAAGGCAGAAGATCCAGCCGGCGTGCAAGCCGATGGAAAACCAGAGGTTGCCGGTTTGCTGGTAGGCCAGTCCGAGCAGAAGGCCGGCGAGCAGCAGGCTGAAGAACCCGGGCACCAACGCGTGAAAATCCGCGAACCCGCCGAGCATCCGCGGCAGCAGAACCAGCCCGGAATTCCAGGCGACCGGCCCGGCCCATTCGACGCGCTGCAGGAAGTGCACCAGCGCGTAGATAATGCTGCTGACGGCCAGGGCCAGCGGCCAGTAAAAGAGTTTTCGCAACCCGCCGAAGATGCCGCCGCGAAACAGGATTTCTTCAATGAATGCAACCGCCACCGCGGTACCGGCGGCACTGAAAATGGTCCCCACAATTTTATGAGCGGTGAGACCTGGAGCCAGGGTGCGACTGCTCCAAAGCATGGCCGCGCCGGCATCAACGGCAATGATCACGCAACCGAGCCACCAGCCACCGCCGATTCTGTTCCATTGGCCGCGCGGGGAAACCAGCCCGGCTTCGCGCAGGCTGGTCACGCCGAGCGCGCGCAGCAGGGGCCACAGGCCGGCCAGGGCCAGAATCAGAAAAGCCCGGTCCTCAAAACGGTGGAACGGCGTGTTGGCGATGCGGGGGAAAATGGTCGCCGCCATTTGTGCGAGGTGCCACAGCCATGGCGCCAGCAGGGCGCCGCCAAGGAACACCACGATCACATAAATGACCAGCGCCCGGAGCGGTCGCATGATGGGACGATAGGATTTCTGCTAATCCAAGCCAAGTATGAATTGCGGCCCCGGGGAATTGGGCCAGCTTGAAACAGTCCTGCTGACCGGCGGAAAGCAGCCTTTCAGGTTTTGCCTGCTGCCGCCAGTTCGGACTTGGTTTTTGCCTGCAACGCGTCCAGTTCGGGCCGCAATTCCTCCTTCGTTTTCCGAGTCATGCGGTCAATAAACAAAATCCCGTTCAGATGATCGTTTTCATGTTGAACCACCCGCGCCAGCAGGCCGCCGCACCGGAATTCGATCGGCTTGCCCTTTTTGTCCAGCGCCTTCACCGTCACCGCCTCGGGCCGGGTGATCTCGGCGTAAATTTCCGGAAAGCTCAGGCAGCCTTCACCGCCCGCCACGGGTTCGCCCTCGGGCTTGAGTTCGGGATTGATCAACACCAGCGGCATGTGCTCGTTTACCTCGACGGGTTTGCCGTTGAGTTCAAGCCAGGACGGCCGGTCCTTGACCTCGCGCACATCAATCACGGTGAGTTGCAGCGCGTGGCCGACCTGTTGCGCCGCCAGCCCGACGCCATGGTTCGCATTCATCGTCTCGAACATGTCGGCAATGAGCTTTTTGACGTCGAGGGTGACCTTGCCGATGTGCGCCCCTTTCTGGCGGAGGACGGGATGGCCGTATTTGACAATTTCCAAAATCATTTTGATGTGACAAGTGACACGTGACAGGTGATGGGATTCATCAATGAGAGCAGGGGAAAATGTCTAATGGCGAAGCTCTAATGACTAAAGAATGACCAAGCTCCAATTCTCCAATGCCATGGGCGCAGGCTGATGTCATTCTGAAATTTGACATTGGGAATTCTTTAGTCATTAGGATTTAGGCATTAGTCATTCCGCCGCCCACGTCGTCATTCAGCTTGGACTCCCAATACCTGCAGTATTCGCTCCAGTTCAGCATCGCTGAAGAACGAGATTTCCAACACGCCCTTGCCCTGCGCGTACTGCAGCCGGACCTTGGTGCCGAATTTTTCGCGCAGCCGGTCTTCCAGGTCGGCCACGTGGGGATCGGTGCCCGGGGCCGCGATGGTTTCCGGTTTGATTCCGGCTTTGGGCATCCCCCGGGCCGTCAATTTGGCGACCAGACCCTCCGTCTGCCGCACGTTCAGGCCTTCCTTGATGATCCGCTCGACGGCCAGCTTGAGCTTCTTATCGTCGGCAATGCCCAGGATGACCTTGGCGTGGCCGACGGAGAGGCGGCCTTCCCGAATATAATTCTGGACGGATTGCGGTAATTTGAGAAGCCGGAGGGCGTTGGCCACCACGGCTCGGCTTTTGCCGACCTTGAGGGCGATCTCCTCCTGGGTCAGCTGAAACTGGCCGGCCAGCTGTTCATAGCCGTGCGCCTCCTCGATGGCATTGAGGTTTTCACGCTGGAGATTTTCGATGAGCGCCAGCTCGAGCACCGCCCGGTCGTCGGCCTGGCGGACGATGACGGGCACTTCGGCCAGTTGCAGGAGTTGCGCGGCGCGCCAGCGGCGTTCGCCGGCAATCAGCTCAAAATGGCCGCTGCGCTCGCGGACGATGAGCGGTTGAACGATGCCCTGTTCGCGGATGGAATCGGCCAGTTCGCGCAGCGCCTCGGCGGAGAAATCCTTGCGCGGCTGGAGCGGGCACGGGCGGAGGCGGTCGAGCGGCACGCGCTGCACGCGTTCGCGCGAGTCAGGGGCCGGGGTCGGGGCGGCGAGCGGGGGAACCGGCAGCGCCGGCGCGGTTGCCGGCGGGTTCAAAACCGGGTTGCCGCCCAGCAGCGCGCCCAGACCGCGTCCCAATGCAGGTTTTGCCATGTCCGCAGAGTGCCGCCGGGGGCGGGTCTTGTCAATTTTAAGCGGTGGCGGCTGATGTGCATCGGCTCATGCCTAGGCGCGACCGGGAGCGGCAGGGACTCGTGGCCTTGGCTGCCCGGACCCGAGACTTTGGGCTTTGGACTTTTGGCCTTCGACTCTAAGCTTTTCCGGTGAGCCGCAAGAGTGAACGCATCGCCAGCATGGTGAAACCGGGAGCGGAGTCCGAGCTCGACCCGCATTACGCCGGGTATTTCGACTTGTTCAACCGGCAGAAATTCTATGAGGCGCACGACGTGCTTGAGCACATTTGGCTGAAGGACAAATCCGGCCCGAACGGCGCGTTTTACAAGGGCTTGATTCAATTGGCCGGGGCGTTTGTGCATCTGCAAAAGAACCGGCTGCGCCCCGCTGCGGCGCTGTTCAAACTCGCGCTCGCCAACCTGGAAAAATATCCCGTGCGGCATGAACACCTGGATTTGGCGGCCCTGCGCCCGCGGGTGCAACAATGGTTGAGCCGTCTCGAGTCCGCCCCGGACGGGGAAAACCCCCTGGCGAGCGGGCCAGGTCCCAAACTGGCATTGGATTTGCCGCAATTCCCGGACCGGACATGAATAAAAAGCGCATCGTGCTGGCGGGCGGGAGCGGTTTTATCGGGCAGGCGCTCGCCCGGGAATTGCTGCGGCAGAACTGGGAAATTGTCGTGCTGACGCGCAATCTCCGCGAGCGCGAGGACGACGGCATCCAGCAGGTCGAATGGGACGGCGAACACATTGGCGAATGGACCCGGCATTTCGAAGATGCCGAGGCCGTCGTCAACCTTGCCGGCCGCAATATCAATTGCCGCCACACGCCGGAAAACCTGCGCGAAATACTCGAGTCGCGCGTCAATCCCGTGCGGGCCATCGCCGGCGCCATCGTTCATGTCAAGCGCCCGCCGCGCCTGTGGCTGCAGGCGGGTGCGGTCGGCTTCTACGGCAACCGGCACGACGAGTGGTGCGACGAGCGGACCGCCAGCGGCGCGGGTCTGCTGGCCGAAGTCTGCCGGCGCTGGGAAGAGACCTTTTTTGCCGCGCCTGCCCCCCGGACGCGGCGCATCCTGTTTCGCATCGGCATCGTGCTGGGCCGTGACGGCGGGGCGTTGCCGGTGCTGGCCAATTACACCCGCTGGTTTCTCGGCGGCGCGGCCGGCAGCGGCCGGCAATTCATCAGCTGGATCCACCATGAGGATTTGACCCGGATGTTTCTTCAGGCGCTGGTGTTTGACAATTTTCTGGCCGGCACCTACAACGCCGTCGCGCCCCATCCGGAGACCAATGCCGTGTTCATGCGCGAATTGCGGCGCGGGTTGCGCCGCCCCTGGAGTCCGTCCGTTCCCGCGTGGCTGGTGAAGTTGAGCTGCCAGTTGACCGGGTCCGAGCCGTCGCTGGCGCTGGAGGGCTGCCGGTGCACTCCCAGGCGGTTTCTGGAATCGGGCTTTGAATTCAAGTTCCCGGATCTGCCCGGCGCGTTGCGGGAAATCTACCGCTGATGACGCGCGGAAACGCCTGCCGGGATTCGTTCCCACCGCCCGCGAGCGGGAGGAGACGAGCAATGAGACGGAATTTGCCCCTCCGGCAGAATTGAATTTAGATGATTCGGCCAATTCTGCAATTCTATCCCCTGAGTTCGGGTTTCGGAATTCTCCCGCCCTTCACACCAGCGCCTCGGCCAGCACCTCGGCCATGTGCAGGGTGCGGACGGGGGCGAGGTGCTGAATTTGCTGGCGGCAGCCCATCCCCGAAGCCACCACGACGTTGCCAAAGGGCTGGCTCCGGATGACCTGGATGAGCGGCTCCGCGATTTTCACCGAGAGTTTGTATTTCGATTCCAGCATGCCGAACGCGCCGGCCATGCCGCAACACCCCGCGTCGAGCATGGTAACCTCCCGTTGCGGCATCCGGGTGGCGAGTCCGTAGAGGTAATCGGAATTGGCCAGTGCTTTGGCGTGGCAATGCGCATGAATCATCATGCGGCCGGGCTTGTCATTGAAGACCAGGGCGTTGGGATGCTGGCTCAACAGGTCTTCGATGAATCGCTCAAATAAAATGCAGCGTGCGGCGATGCGGTCCGCGTCCGGCAGTTTCATCTCGTGATAATCCTGGGCGAACATCGAGTAGCAGGAGGGTTCGAGGAAAATCACCGGCAGGCTGTCAGGGCTGTTTTTCAGCAGCGCCAGATTGTGCCGCCCCAGTTGCGCGGCCTCATCGAGATTTCCCTGGCTGAAGGCGGGCCGGCCGCAACATTTCCGCTGTTCCGGCAGAACGACTTCAAAACCCGCGGCTTCGAGCACCTTGACGGCGGCCTGAGCCACGTGAGGCTCGTAATAGCGCACAAAGGTGTCGTCCCAGAGCATCACCCGTCCGCGGTAAGCCGCCCGGAACGGCGGTCGCTTTGCGAACCAGTGATCGAACCGCTCCAGGGCGAAGCGCGGCAACAGTCGTTTGGTGGAAACGCCCAGCAGCCGGCTTAGGAACGGCGCATTCAAGAAGGCATTGGTGAGGCGGGGCATTTTGCAGCCCCATTGTCCCACTTGATCCAGCGAGCTGAACAGGCGTTCGCGCAGAGTCAATTTGCGCCGGCGGATGCGCGCGTGCTGCAGTTCGGCTTTCAACAGGGACAGGTTTACATTCGACGGGCATTCCACAGTGCAGGCCCGGCACGAAAGGCAATTGCTCAAGGCCTTGTCCAGCTCCTCCGAGCAAAGGGGGTCGCCGTCGATGCCGCGCAGTTCCAGGACGGCGCGAATCGCATTGGCCCGCCCGCGGGTGGACATGAGTTCCTGGCCGGTGGCCATGAACGTGGGGCACATGCTCGGCGTCAACTTGAGGCAGCCGCCGCACCCGTTGCATTGCTCCAGGTTCGCGGTGAAGGAGCCGTCTTTGGCGGAAAACGCCAGCAGCGGCTCAAACGGCAGTTTCAGGGTGTAGCCGGCGCCCTGCCGCAGGTGCCGGTCGATTTTATAGCGGCCGTCGGAGATGATTTTACCCGGGTTGAACAGATTGTACGGGTCAAACGTTTGTTTGATCTGGCGCATGAGCTGATAGATCTCGTCACCCACCTGTTCCTTGAGATACTCGGTGCGGGCAATGCCGACGCCATGCTCGGCCGCCAGGCTGCCCTTGAACTGCCGCACCAGCGCGGCGACCTCGTCGGCCACCTGCCGGTATTTTTTCAAATCCTCCGCGCGGCGCAAATCCAGGACCGGCCGCACGTGCAGCAGGCCTGACGCGGCGTGGCCATAAAAGGAGGCGTTCAGTCCCAGCCGGCCCAGGAGTTTCTGCAATTCGGCGGCGTAAGCCGGCAGGTCTTTCGGCCGCACCGCCGTGTCTTCGATGAACGTCACGGGCTTGGCCGTGCCTTTGCCGCCGGTGAGCAGCGATAATCCGGCCTTGCGCAGCGACCAGACGAGTCCGGCTTCGTCCGGCGTTTCCAGAATCCGGGTGTGCAAGCCCAGGCGGCGCTTTTCCAGCAGCGCCAGACGTTCCTTCACTTCCCCGAAGAATTCGACGAGTAAAATGGCCTCGCCGTTCCGGGTGTCGAGCTCGAGCAGATCGCGGGCGGCCTGGAATTCGAGCTGGCCGCGCGTGCGGTCGAACAGGAGCCGGTCAATGTGCTCGATCGCCGCCGGTTTCAAGTCGAGCAGTTCGGTTGCGGCCTGCAGGGCCTCGGCCACGCTGGCAAAGAAGACGAGTCCCAGACCGCGTTCTTCCGGCAATGGAACGAGCTTCAATTCCGCGGAAATGACCGCGGCGAGCGTGCCTTCGCTGCCGGCGATGATGTTCGCCAGGTTGCCCGGCTCGCGCATGGCCCGCGCCAAGGCGTAGCCGGGCCAGCGTTTCCGAAGGCCGGGCGGGAAACACTCGTTGATTTGCAGCTCGTTCAGCGACGTGAGGCTTTCGATCAGGTCGCGCTGGCGCGGCAGCGAGTCCTGGCCCGGACCGATGCGCGCCACGCGTCCGTCGCTGGTCAAGATTTCCAGCACGCTGATATGATCCGCCGTGGTGCCATAAACGGGGGCGTGGGCGCCGGAGGAATCATTGGCGATCATGCCGCCCAGCGTCGCGCGGGAGCTCGTGGCCACATCCGGCCCGAACCATAAATTGTGCGGGTGGAGGAAGTCGTTCAACTGGTCCAGAATGACGCCGGCGCCGACGCGCACGGTGCGGCGGTCGAGGTTCAGGTCAAAAATGTTGCGGTTGTAGCGGGCAAAATCGACGACGAGTCCGTCGCCGATGGCTCCGCCGGACAGACTCGTTCCGGCGCCGCGCGGGATGACGGATACGCCCGCCTGCGCCGCCGCCTGGATGATGGCGCTGGCCTCGTGCGCACTGCCGGGAAAAGCCACCGCCAGCGGCTCAATTTGATAGGGGGACGCGTCGGTGGCGTAGAGCTGGCGGGTCAGGTTGTCGAAGGCGACTTCGCAATTTGCCGCGTTCAACGCAGCCAGTTGTTGCGTCGGCGTCATAAGGCTCGGTCAACACTATCGGTGCGGCGGTGAGTTGACAATGCCTTTAACTCAATCAGGCAATTCCGGTTTGAGGTCGGGAGTCGCGCGCGCCCCCGGCGCGGCCAAATGACCCGCCAGGCGGTTTAAAGGGGTTTTCCAGCCCTCTTGCAGAAGCGCTCTATTTGCCCGTCGGGGCAATGGCCGGCAGGCTCGCCAATTCGCGCAACATCCGCCGCACGGCGGTGTGAGTGACCAGATAATATCGTGCCGCCGTGGTTGCCACGCCGATACGCACCGAGAAGGCTGATGCCGGCAGGACGCGAAACAGGTCTTCATCCGTCCAGTCGTCGCCGCTGGCGAGAGTGAACTCAGGGGTGCGGCCGGTCATCCACTCCATGGCGGCCGTTCCCTTGTTCACGCCGGCATTGCGCAACTCCACAACCTTGTTGCCTTCGAAGACTTGGACGTCAATGTTGCGTGTGTAGCCGGCGAGATCATCCGCGAGCTCCTTGGCGCAAAGGGATGCTTGCTCCGGGTCGGCCCGGCGGAAGTGCCAAGCCAGGGAAAAATCCTTCTCCTCCAGCAAGGCGCCCGGCAGGCGGTCCACGTAAAGCTGCAGGATGGGCCGCACCCGTTCCTTCCAATCTGCGGTCATTGGTTTCAACATCCGCCAGTCTTCGCCCTGCCGCCGGAGCCAGACCCCATGCTCCGCGATGAGTGACAGGGGGAGTTGACCAAACCAGTCTTCCAGGATGCGGCGTGGCCGCCCGCTGATGATGACGATTTGGTTTGCGGCGTCGGCGCTCAGCGCCGTTAGGATTTCGATCAGTTCTGCGTCGGGCAATGCGAGTTCGGGCCCTGAGGCAAAGGGCACCAGGGTGCCATCGTAATCCAGCAACAGCGCCCGGTGGGAAGCTGCCCGATACTGCTGGATCATGCTGGAATAGGCCTTGCCGGTGAGCAACCGGGCCCGGCGCGCGGCTTCGGTCTTTTGCGTGGAGAGGAGCGCTTGAACAAAATCATCGGCCCAGCGCATGACGTTGTAGCGCTGCAGCCGCTCCTGCAACAGGCGATTGCGCCGGACTTGTTCCTCGGCCGGCATGGCCAATGCCTGCTCCAGCGCCCTGGCAAAATCCTCGCGGTGGAACGGGTTAATGATAATGGCCTCACCCATCTCTTTGGCCGCGCCAGCCATCTCACTCAAAATCAGGACGCCGGTCTGATCCGGCCGGGACGCGATGAATTCCTTGGCCACGAGATTCATGCCATCGCGCAGGGGGGTGATGAGCGCCACGTCGCATAGCCGGTAGAGCGGCACGATTTCCTCGAACGTGAGATTGCGAAATTGATAGACCAGCGGCGTCCAATGCACGTTGCCAAAGTCGCCCACAATGCGGCCGACGGTCTGTTCCAGTTCGAGCTTCATCGCCTGATAACTGTCCACGCCCACGCGCGATGGCGCAACGGAGACGACAAAGACGACCTTGCCGTGCCACTGCGGGTTGTTTCTGAGGAAGCATTCATATCCGCGCAGCCGGTTAATCAGGCCCTTCGTGTAATCCAGCCGGTCCACCGAGAAAATGACCTTTTGTCCGAGGCACTTTTGGCGCAACTCGGCCACGCGGTCCTCCGCGCTCCGGCCGAGGGCGGCGGCGGCAAACCGGTCGAAGTCGATGCCCATCGGAAAAGTTTCCACTTGGACCACGCGGTCCCGCAGCGTCAGGTTGCCCAGCTGATGCTCATACCCGGCGGTGCGCAACACCGAAGTCAGGAAGTCCCGGACGTAATCGTGCGTATGAAAGCCGATCAGGCTCGACCCCAGCAGGCCATCGACAATTTCCTCGCGCCAGGCGCGGGGCAGCATGCGGAAGATTTCCCAGGAGGGAAAGGGAATGTGCAAGAAGAAGCCGATGGGCATTTCCGGAAATCTTTCGCGCACCAGTTTCGGCAGCAGCATCAAGTGATAATCATGGACCCATAGCATGTCGTCGGGACGGATCGCGCTGATGACCGCGTCGGCAAACAGGCGATTGATGTTCCGGTATTCCTGCCAGTTGTCCTCGTCGTAATGCGTTAGGACCGGAAAATAATGAAACAGCGGCCAGATGGTCTTGTTGCAGAATCCCAGGTAGAACCGGTCCATGCACTCCTCGGCCAGAAACACGGGACTGGACTTGTATTGCCCGGCACCGTACGCCCGCACGGCAGCCTCATGCTCCGGCGGGATGCCGGCTCCCGGCCAGCCCAGCCACAAAAAATCCGGTCGATCCACGCCATCCAGCGCCTGGCTGTCCAGATAACTCCATAACCCGGTCGTCAACCCCCCGGCACTGGGTTTGAAGGCCGGCGCTCCGCCGTTGAATGACACGGTAAAGGGCAACCGGTTGGAGACAATCAACAGACGCATGGGCACCTCCTCACGTTGGCCGGAGAAGCGCATCTCCGGTTCAGACCGCTCAATTCCAACTTCATTGCACCAAAGCAAACAGGTTCAACGAATGGCGGCCCGACCACCCGGATTTATCCTCCGCTGACACGCGCCAACGGACCCTTGGTTTTCCTGCACGAGCGAACTCAGAAAGCGAGTCGCGGATAGAACCTTGCCCAGAATCGCCAAAGCGTCAAGCCATGATCTTAAGAAACTCCCGGTGCCCGGCCGGCTCAATCCGCCAGTCACGCGTCATCGGCTTTGCCCTTCTCCACTTCCGCCCGCAGCAGGTCGTGCAGAGTGACCAGGCCAATCGCTTGGCCGTCCTTCCGATCCAGCACGACGACAAACTGGCTCGCGGACTCGATCAACAACCGCTGCAGATCGCGAATCGTCTGACCCCGCAAACAAGTCGTAGCCGGTTCCAATTTGGGTTCGCGCTTCTCCGCCCCGGCCAGCTCGGCCTCGCGACGGGTTAGAATGCCGGCGAGGCGGCCATCCAGTTCCACGGGGAAACGCTGGTAAGGATGCGACTGGAGAACGTTCTGCATTTCGGCGGCCTCCAGACTCCGCACCAAAACCGGCTGGAAGCTGGCGACGGCCGACACGGGCAAGTGTTGCCAGCTCTGCAAATCGCGCGGCGGGCGGACGTGCTCGAGTTGGTGGCCGTCCTGGGCCAGCAGGGCGTCATAAAAATTATGGCGGTTCATTTTGCGGCTGATGGCCTGGCTGACCAGCGCGCCAACCATCAGGGCCGGCACCAACGCGAATTCGTGGGTCATTTCAAATACAATGAGGATGCCCGTCACCGGCGCGCCCACGACCGCACCCAGACAGGCGCTCATGCCGACCACGATCAAGGCCAGCAAATCAGCGTGCCCCATCGGCCATTCCAGTCCCACCACCGCCGCCACCAGGGCGCCGGTCATCCCGCCGAAGAACAGCGCCGGCGAAAAAATGCCTCCGCAACCGCCGAAGCCATAGCAACTGAACGTGGCGATGAATTTGGTGACCAGCAATACCGCGGCAAGTTCCCAGCCGATGTCGCCGGCCAGAGCGCCCGACAAATCGTCGTAACCCAAACTGAAGACGCCGAGGCGGCCGGTCCGCCAGAAAACCGCCGCGCCGAGCCCCCAGGTAATCACGCCACCGAACACCGGGGTCAACCAGCCCGGAATGCGGCGAGTCCGTTTCATCTGCGCTCGCAATCCCAATGACGCTTTTTGAAAAGCAACTCCCACCAGCCCGGCCAGCGCCGCCACCAAAGGGGTGAGGACGAAGCCGAGCCACGACGGCGTGTCAGCGCCGGTCAGGATGAACGCGGGTTGTTTGCCGATGAGGCCATGGACAGCGAGCGCCCCGAGCACCGACGCCAGCAGCACGCCGCCCAGCAACCGGCTGTTGAGATCGCCGATGATTTCCTCCAGCACGAAGGTGGTGGCGGCCAGGGGCGTGTTGAACGCCGCGGCCAGACCGGCCGCCGCTCCGGCCGCCGCCGCGGCCCGGCGGTTTTGTTTTGCTTCGCCCGTCAGGGCGGCCAGATTCGAGGCGACCGCTCCAGCCAGCTGCACGCTGGGGCCTTCTCGGCCCAGGCTGGAACCACCGCCGATGCTCAGAATACCGGCGACGAATTTGACCCAGGCTACCCGCAGGGGCACCTGGCCGAAGTCTTTCCAGAAGGCCAGCTTGAGCTGCGGTATGCCGCTGCCGGCCGCCTCCGGGCAAAAGGAATTCAGCAGCCACCCCACCACCAGAGAGGAGGTGGCCACGACGATGAAACTGCCGATGAGGAAGACGGGGAACGATGCCTGGGAAAGCTGGACCAGCCCGAGCCGGTACAGCCAACCCATGCTCAGTTGAAAAAAAACGGCGGCGATGCCAGCGCCCAGCCCATAAAGGCACGTCTGGACAACGGCACGAGTTTGCCGGGGCAGTTTTGCAAAGAACTCAGCGAGAAGTAACCTCGTCACAGGCGCCTATTTTCAACAGCCAGCCGATCATTCAAAGCAAATTTATTGTCATGATTTTTCACCGGCACACAAATTCAGTCTCGCCGCGCCCGCACTAAACCAAATGCCGGGCCTGGCGTTTGGGCAGGGCAGGGTTGGTCTTGCGCAATGGAACTTCGGCTGCGGGCAGATGATGCTTGAGAAAGTCCGGTTGGTCGCGCCGCCCGCCGCGCCGGTAATCGCGCCACATCGTCGCCGCCACGGATCGGACATCCTGGCGAAGCTCAGCCGTCAGAAATTCATCGAGCAATTCCATCAGCCGCACCAGGGCGATGCGGTCCGTGCGGCCGGTGCGGGCGTACAGCCAGTCGCTGAAATGGAGGAAGGCGTGGAAGGGAGAACTGTTTGGCGTTCCGGCTGCAGCCGGTTCGGGTATTGCCTGTCTGCCTGAAGGCGGGACTCCCAATGCATGCTTGTCCCCCGAACCATGGTCGTTAATCGCCGCCCGTTCGGCGTTCTTGGCGGTCGCGGCTGGGGACAACCGCGCTCCGCCGGACCAAATCAGCGGAGTGGTCTCGATAAAATTGCCGCTGTTGCCAACCAGGTCCCAGTAACGGGCAAAGCGGCGGAGCCGTTGCATCGTCGCGAAATCAATCAACCGGTTGCTCAGGATTTCGTAAGGCGGGTGCGGATTGTAAACCATCTGCCATTCGGTGTCGTGCCGGCTGATGGGCGTGCCGCGGAGCCGCTTCAATATGCCCACCTGGATTTCCTGCGGCCCGAGCGCCATCAGCCGGTCAAAGCCCGCGGCGAAACTCTCGAGGGTTTCGCCCGGGAGGCCCACGATCAAATCGGCATGGATATGAACGCCGGTTTCACGGCGCAGGAACCGGAGATTGTCCTCCAGCCTGGCAAGGTTCTGCCGGCGGCTGATGCGCCGGCTGACGGCTGCGTTGAAGGTCTGCACGCCCACCTCGAATTGCAGCGCCCCGGGCGGGAATCGGGCGATGATGGCGCGCAGCGATTCCGGGAGGCGATCGGGAATCATTTCAAAGTGAAAGAACAGGCCGGGCCGATAGCGCTCCAGGAAAAATTCAAGGATGGCTTTACCGGCCTCGAGATTGAGGTTGAAAGTGCGATCAACGAACTTGAACTGCGTCACGCCGCGGTCGAGCAGGCGCTGCAATTGGGCGAGCAGGGCGGGCAGCGGGACCGGCCGGACGGGAATGTCGAGCGACGACAGGCAGAATTCACAGGAGAAAGGGCAGCCCCGCGACGCCTCGACGTAAATGATCCGGTGGGCGATGTCATCCTCCGTGTAAAAATCATAGGGCAACACGATTTGGGAAAAATCGGGCAATTCCGCCGGGATGATTTTGGGTAACGGAGCGCCGACCGGCTGATCGGCGGCGACGGCATGGCTGTTTTCTTTCCGGTCGGGAGCCCGGCGCTCCAGGAGTCTCCCGCACACCTCGGCGAATTTCAAATCGGCCTCGCCGGTGATCACATGATCGGCGAGTTGAACGATGGGCTGTTCCCCGGTTTCGTAACTGACTTCCGGACCGCCCAGGATGATTGTGATGTCCGGCCGCAGGCGCTTGAGGGCGGCGATCACCTCGGCGGCGGGGGTGACGTTCCAGAGGTAGATGCCGAAGCCGATGATTTTTGGATTTTGGGCGAGCAGGACCTCCGCGATGTCGAGCGGGCGCTGGTTGATGTCAAATTCGACGAGGCGGCTCCGCGGCTGGAGCGGTCCGAGATTGGCCAGCAGGTAGCGCAGGCCAAACGCGGCGTGAATATACTTCGCGTTCAGCGTGGTTAAAACGATGTCCGCCACGCGCGACAGTTTAACCACAAACAGCGGAAGCGTCGAGCCTGCGGCTCAGTCTGTTGTCAGGGGCGCGATTGCGTTGTGGCCGGCCGAGACCGCCGACCCCTGCCGTTCAATTTTGATTAGACCCGGCGCCCGGGGCTTGTTAAGCTGGGCTTACTATGACACCGGACGACATTCTGCTGGAAGCAGAGGAAAAGATGGAAAAGACCGAGAAGGTGGTCGTGAACGAATTCGCCGGCGTGCGCACGGGCAAGGCGTCGGCGGCGCTGGTGGAAAACATCATGGTGGAGGTTTATGGGGCGCAGATGCGCATACGGGAACTGGCCGGCATCACCACGCCGGAACCGCGCCAACTGGTGATCCAGCCGTGGGACATGACTTCGTTGCATCCGATCGAGAAGGCAATCCAGAAGGCGAATTTGGGATTGAATCCGGCGGTGCAGGGCAAGATCCTCCGCATCTCGTTCCCTGAGCTCAGCCAGGAACGGCGTCAGGAATTCGTCAAAATCACCAAAAAGATGGCCGAAGACGGGCGCGTGGCCATCCGGCATGTGCGCCGCGACGCGATGGAGCAGTTAAAGAAGCATTCGCATGACAGCGGCATCACCGAGGACGAGGAAAAACAGGCGGAAAAGGATTTGCAGAAGCTGACGGATGACTACATCGCCAAGATCGACCAGCATCTGGACCACAAGGAAAAAGAAATCATGACCGTCTAAGGGACGGCTGGCCGTCTGGGCGGCAGAGGCGCTCCCTTCCGAACAATGACCGCCGAACCGTCGGCCAGAAACGCCGAGACGGGCGCGCGGCCCAGAACTTCCGCCCAGGGTCCGCCGTAGAGGTTGGCCAGGTCGCCCTCCAGTTTGGCCGCCCGGGTTTCCCAAACGCGCCACGGCGGATGTTCCACCTGGTATTCCAGGGTCGAGCCGTCGCGCTGGATGGAATAGCCCCAGTAATGCTCGGCGATGAATTCGGCCTCCGACCCTTCCCGCATCGGTTGGGCGCCGCCCCGGACCGCCAAGGACAGGGAGTTTTCGCGCCCGTTGAATCGCCACGCGTACCTGACCGATTTGACTTCCCCGGCTGCCGTCTCGATCCGATGCGACATAGGCAGGGCCACGTAGTTTTCATTGTAGAAGGTGCGGGCCGCCCAGGCGATGGCCGGGCGTGGAACGAGTTCCTTGATGAAGACCACGCCTCGCCGCCAGCCCGCGGAGCTGTTCCGGCGCGTGTAAAACCGCAGGTTGACCTCTTCAAAATTCCGGTGGCAGGGAACGGGGATGCCCCACACGCGCGTGTGCAGAAAACGGAATCCCACCACACTGACAAAGAAGTTGCCATTCCAAGCGTCGAGCTCCGTTCCGGCCGGCACGAACGGCGCAAGGATTTTGGCGTCCACTTCGTAATTCAGCATCGCCAGCCAGCGCCATTCGGCGGTGAGAAAAACCGGTTCGGGCTCGGCGCGGGGATCAGCGGGGCGGGCGGTTGGTGGCGGCGGGTTCAAAGCGGACCACGGTTTCATTCGTCCGGGCGTACCCGAGCTGTTCGCGGATGAGCCGCTCGACGGTTTGGGGGTCATTGCGCAGCGCCTCGATATCAGCCTGGTATTTTTTTGACCGGGCTTCTTCCTGCTGCAATTGCCCGTCGAGCCGCAGGATTTCCCGGCGCAGCCGCTCGTTTTGCCGGATGAGCGGCAGGTGCCACATGCCCAGGAGCAGCAGCAGGGCAAGCACCAGCAAGCCCACGACCGCTTTCGTCAGTTTGCTCCAGATGCCGAGATCCACGTTCATGCCGCGAGTTAAGCACGCGCCGGCTGCCGGTTAAAGCGGATTTTGAACGTCGATTTCCCGGAAATCAGTTGCCGGCCTGCGCCGGGTTGGCCGTCGCCGGCGCGAGACATCCCGCCGGAACCGGACCGGCAATCCGACGGCCCTTGGTCCGCCGGGGCCGGGCGAACTGGGGCAGACCGGCGGCCAACGCCTGGCGGTCCGACCTGGACGGCAAGCGCAGGCCGTAAAACGCGGTGTGGATTTGATTGTCAGGGTTGATCTAAACCGCTATCACTGGCGGCGGTGATCCAAGCCTTGTTCCTGATATTCAAGCCAGCGGCAACCTGGGAGCGCCTCGTGCAAAAGCGGCACAGCACGGGTTTCCTGCTGGCGTGGTATCTCCTGCCCCTGATGCTGCTCGTGGCCGTGGTGGAGGGATTTGGCTTGATGCACTGGGGCAAGCACCAGGCCTTCATTCATCGCATTCAAAAATTTTCGCTGGGGGAAACCGTGATTTACGAAACCGCGCGGGTTTTGATGACGTCGATTATCGTGGTGGTCTGCGCCGTTCTGATCAAGACCTTCGCCGACACGTTTCGCGGGCGGCACACCTACCATCAGACCCTGACGCTGGTGATCTATGGGTTGAGCCCGCTGTTCCTGTTGCGGTTGCTGGACGCGGCGCCGGGAATCAGTCCGTGGATCACTTGGGGCACCGGGGTCATCCTCTGCACCGAAGTGCTTTATCAAGGCGTTCCGCGAGTCATGGACCCCGATCCACCCAATGCCTTCGGACTGTATTTCATGAGTTCCCTGGTGCTGGTTACAAGCACCGGCCTGGAACGGTTCGTCACCGCCTGGTTCCTGTCCGGGCGCATGCATCCCGTCAACGACGCGATCGCCAGTCTGCTCCGGCATCTGCAGCATTGATTTTGCGTCAAACACCGGCCTCAATTCAACGCTGCCGCTGAAAGAAAATGTCCTCGCGTTCCGGGCTGCTGCTTGAAACCCTCAACCTATGACACTGGACGACACCATCGCCGCCGTCGCCACTCCGCTGGGGGAGGGCGGCCTGGCGGTCGTCCGCCTTTCCGGCCCGCAGGCCCTGCCAATCGCCGACCGCTGTTTCCGGCCGGCCGGTAAAAATTCACCGCCGCCGTCCGCCGCCCGCACGCACACAATTCAATACGGCCAGGTTCACCGTGAGGGGCAAAGGGTGGATGAGGTACTGCTGGCGGTTCTGCGCGCGCCGCATACCTTCACGCGCGAGGATACGGTGGAAATCACCTGCCACGGCGGCTTGCTGCCGGCCAAACTCGCGCTCGATGCACTCCTCGCCAACGGCGCGCGCCTGGCCGAACCCGGCGAATTCACCCGGCGCGCCTTTCTCCATGGTCGCATCGACCTGGCGCAAGCCGAGGCGGTGGCGGATTTGATTCGCTCCCGCACCGAGCTGGCGCTGGCCGCCGCCAACGAACAGCTGGCCGGCCGGCTGTCCCAGCGCGTCAACCGGTTGCGCGATGAAATGATGCAGGCGCTGGCCCATCTGGAGGCGCACATCGATTTTCCCGACGAAGACATCGCGCCCGATACGCAGGAACAACTGGCGGGGCGGCTGGAGCGCGGACTGGCGTGCATGGATGAATTGTTGCGGACGGCAGACGAAGGACAGATCCTCCGGCATGGCATCCGCGCGGCCATCGTCGGCCGGCCCAACGCGGGCAAATCCAGTCTCCTCAATCAATTGCTCGGCCACGACCGCGCCATCGTGTCGCCCCTGCCCGGCACCACGCGGGATACGATCGAGGAAACGGCCAATATCCGCGGATTGCCCGTGATCTTCATTGACACGGCCGGCCTGCGCGACGGGAGCGATGCCGTCGAGCAGGAGGGAGTCCGGCGCAGCCGGGCCGCGCTCATGCGGGCGGAGGCGGTGTTGCACGTTCTGGACGGGAGCGAGCCGCTGACCGCCGCGGACGAGACATATCTGGCTGAGTTCGCCGGCAAGCAACGGATTCTGGTGGTGAACAAGATTGATTTGTCGAGGAAATTAACGCTGCCTGCCCTACCCGCGCCCCGGTCCCATCCGGCGGGAGAGGATGCTCGAAGGACCGGGCCGGTCAGTTTCGTTGCGCCGCCGGTCGTTGAGGTTTGCTGCCTCAGCGGGCAGGGAATTGAAACGTTGAAAGACGCAATCAAAGAACTGGTCTGGTCGGGCGAAATCACGGCCGGAATGTTGCAAATAATGATCAACTCGCGGCATCAGGACGCGCTCAACCGCGCGCGCGCCGCCACGCAACGGACGCTGGACGTGCTGCGGTCCGGCGAAACGCCGGAGCTCGCAGCCGGCGAACTGCGCATCGCCGTCAACGCAATCGGCGAAATTGTCGGCAAAACCGCCACCGAAGACCTGCTCGACTCCATCTTCAGCCAGTTTTGTATCGGGAAATAGGCCAGCCTGGTTCGTGGCTACTGCTTCCAGGCCAGCAGCGCCAGGATCGTTGGCAGAACTATTCCGGCCACGAGGCATGCGGCGGCGGCTCTGCGCGACCCGAACTTGAACGCCATCACGACACCGAGCAGGACCGTGACCACCAAACTTGCCGCCATCGCCGTCACCAGCCAGGTCATCGCGGCGGATGACAGCGTGCCGGCCTTCAATGGGTGTCCGGTGTGAATGGTCGAAAGCCAGGCGAAAACGGAATCACCCCGTCCGGTTCCATCCGAATTGTGCCGCAGCCCCATTTGCCATAAGCCGGAAACAGCAAAGAAAATCAGCATGGGAGCAAAGGTGCAGCCCAGATAAAGGTGAACCCGGCGGAGTGTCATCATGTGGGCACGCTACTGCGTGGCCGGAGGGAAGTTGTCAGACAGTTGTAAATAAAGTGTAAAGGTCATCCCGTCGGGGGGCAGATACGTCGGGAGCCGGCGGCCAATGCTCGGGCACGAGGCAGTGGCCTATGGGCGGCCGGCGGTGGCGGCAGCCGATGGATTATCCAAGCCCGTGCCTTGAACGTTGGTGGTACTGACCAGCGGGCCTTGAAAGCCGGTGATGTTGATGCGGGCGAGCGTTACATTAACGCTGTTGGCCAGCGTGATGCCTTTCCCGCAGTTGCCGGTTACGTTGGCAATGGACAAACCGTCGAGCGGCTGTTCCGGGGGAATTTCCCAGCCCGCCACCAGTTGCCCGACGTTCTCCACGGTGATGTTGGTGAAGCTGAGGTTCTGGACGCGAGACCACTTCTCCACCGCGCCCGCGACAGGCTCGCTGGCCTGAATCCCCTTGTTGATCAGGTTGATGCCGAGAAAGGTGGGGGAATTGGAAATGACCAGGTTTTCGCCGGTGATGGCCTCCATGAAGCCCCCGCGGCCATCGCGGCTCTTGATGAAAATTCCGTTCTGGTGGCCGGAGATGGTGCAACGCTCGATCCGCACATTGCGGATGCCCCCGGACATTTCGGTGCCGATGCCGATGCCGCCGAACTGGCTGCTGGCCAGCGTGCAATCGCGAATCAACACGTTCTCCGTCGGCCGGCCCAGCCGCACCGCCTCCAGGCCGCGCCCGGATTTCAGAGAGATGGCATCGTCCCCCGTGTCGATCCGGCAATGCTCGACGAGCACGTCGGAGCACGAATCCACATCCAAACCGTCGCCGTTGGTATTGAGAGAGCGAACGACGAGGTTGCGGGCGGTGAAATCTTTGCAGAAGAGCGGATGGATGGACCAAAGGTGCTGGTATTGAGTCGAAAAGCCGTCCAGCACGACGTTGGTACAACTGGTGAACTCGATCAGCACCGGGCCGCGCGGATTGCGCAACTGGCTCAAGGCCGGCGGCGGACCGACGATGCTGCCGGGTCCTCGAATGGCAATGCGCGAGGCATTTTCGGCGGAAATCAGGGCGCGATGGGCGGGCGCAAATTCCCCCTCCCAACGCGTGCGCCCCAGCGGGTAATCCGCGATCTCGGAACTGCCCCGGACCTCCGCGTTCGCTTCCAGTTGCAGGGTGGTGTTGGCCCCGATGACAATGCTGCCAATCAGGTAAATGCCGGAGGGCACCCTGACTGTGCCGCCGCCGTTGGTGGCGCACGCATCCAGCGCCCGCTGAAATGGCACGGTGTCCCGGGTTGCTCCATCGGCGCGGGCGCCGAAGTCGCGAACGTTCCAGGAAACTTTTCCGGCAGCCGTTGCCGCAGCCGGATCGCGGTCTGCCGCCGACAGCGAAAAACCGCCCCCCGCCACCAGGATGCCAAGGATGGTTAAGCGAATCATGAACTGTGACCGCGCGCAGGATGCCGTCGGGAAGAAACCGTTGTCAATCAAATCACCACTGTTCGACCGGTCCTTTCGGCACGGGAATGGCGCCGGTGAGGGGGGCCGTCGGCTCATCCATGAACGAGGCGACCAGAGGCGCCGGTCGATAGCGCGGCAACAGTTCGCCGGTTGGGTCAAGGAATTGTTGCCGCCAGGCGAAGTAGTTTTCCAGGGCGGCCTGGAACTCCGCCCGCGTGGAAACCTGGCTGACCCGCTGATTGAAGGTATGGCAGGGGCCGAACTGCCTGGCATACCAAGGGGCGACTTTACGGAACATCCGGCAGCCCCGGTCCTCGCCGAAAACTTCGATCATCAAATCCAGATGACGGCACATTACCCGCACCCGCTCGGCAAAGGTGGGTTCGGGCGGGAGTTCTTCCCGCCGGGGGGCCGAGTTCCACGAGCCCCCATCTTGATCGTGCGTTTGAGAATTTTGGGACCCGCAGAGCTCGCTCCTCCGACAACGCCGCAGATACTCCCGCGTGCGCTGAAAAATCCAGGGATCGTAAAACGCGCCGCGGCCGATGCTCACGCCGGCGCATCCGGTTTCATCCAACATTTTTTTCGCAGCGGCGGGCGCAATCACGTCGCCATTGCCGATGACCGGGATGCGCTTCACGGCCCGGACCACCGTCCGGATGCCGGCCAGATTCACCCGCCCGCCAAAACCCTGCTGCCGGGTGCGGCCGTGGACGAAGATCGCGGCAGCCCCGGCATCCTCCAGCGCCGCCGCCAGCTCCGGCGCGGTGAGGTTTTGGTCGTCCCAGCCCAGCCGCATCTTGGCGGTGACGGGAATTTTCACGGCCGCCACCATGCCCCGCACCAGGGACGCCGTCCTGGCCAGGTCGGCCATCATGGCCGAGCCGCCGCCGACGTTGCAGACCTTGCGAACCGGGCAACCCATGTTGATGTCCAGGGCCGCATAACCCAGCGATTCGACGAGTTGCGCCGCGTCGCGCATTTCTTGGGGCACGGAACCAAACAACTGGACGGCCAGCGGGGCATCCGCCGGGCGGGTCTCGATGAGCTTGAGCGCGTTTTTGTTGGTTTCGAGCAGCGAGCGGGCGTTGACCAGGTCGGTCGTGCACAGGCCGACCCCGCCGATCTCCCGCACCACCAGCCGGAAGGGCAGGTTGGTGTAACCGGCCAGCGGGGACAGGAACAGGTTGGAGGACAATGACAGCGTGCCGATTTGCATTGGCATCATTATAGCTGAATTAGGCCATTGCGGAAGCCGCAAGGCCATGTTAATTTGGCCTGCCAAAGGCAAACAGTAATGTTCGACGAAGACCAAAACCAGGGCAACGGTACCGGGCGCGGCCCCCAAAAGCCGGCGGGCGGCATGAAAGTGCCGCCGACGACGTGGCTGGCTTGGATTGTCATCCTGGGCAGCATGGCGGCCTTGATGTTGGTTTACAACCGGATCAACGTGCCCTCCGGCGCCATTTCCCAGGCGGATTTCCTCCAGAAATTCGAGTCGAACCAGATCGCCAGCGCGGTCGTCAGCTTCAATCCGCAATCGTCTCCGCTGACCCAGATCACCGGAAAATATTACAAGACCGACAAGGAAGGCAGCCTCCTCAAGCCGTTGCAGGAAGTGCCGTTCGTGGTGGAATACGCGCTGATCACGCCGGAAATGGAGAAGGAATTCGTCCGCTCGCACAAAGTGGTGCTGACGATGCCCAACGCGATGCTCATCAGCGCGCTGTGGACCATCGTGCCGTTCCTGCTCATCGGCATCCTGTTCTGGTTTTTCTTCATCCGCCAGATCAAAATCGCCGGCAAGGGCGCCCTGAGCTTCGGCAAGAGCAAGGCCCGCATGCTCGCCAAGGAACGGAACAAAACCATGTTCAAGGACGTCGCCGGCATTGAAGAGGCCATCGAGGAAGTCTCCGAACTGGTCGAGTTTTTGAAGGACCCGAAGAAGTTCCAGCGCCTGGGCGGACGCATCCCCAAGGGCGTACTGATGGTCGGGCCGCCCGGCACCGGCAAAACGCTGCTGGCCAAGGCCATCGCCGGCGAGGCCGACGCGTCCTTCTTCAGCATCAGCGGGTCGGATTTCGTCGAGATGTTCGTCGGCGTGGGCGCCAGCCGCGTGCGGGACATGTTCGAACAGGCGCGCCGCAACACGCCGTGCCTGGTGTTCATCGATGAAATCGACGCCGTCGGGCGCAGCCGCGGTCACGGCCTCGGCGGCGGCAACGACGAGCGCGAGCAGACCCTGAATGCCCTGCTGGTGGAGATGGACGGCTTTGACACGCAGGAAGGCATCATCATCATCGCCGCCACCAACCGGCCGGATGTGCTGGACCCGGCCCTGTTGCGCCCGGGCCGCTTCGACCGCCAGGTGGTGGTCAATCTGCCCGACGTGCGCGGACGCGAAGGGATCCTGAAGGTGCACGCCAAAAACGTGAAACTGGCGCCGGATGTCGATTTGTCCATCATCGCGCGCGGCACGCCCGGTTATTCCGGCGCGGAACTGGCGAACCTGTTGAATGAAGCCGCCTTGCTGGCTGCCCGGCTCAACAAAAAGGCCGTGGGCATGGGCGAATTGGAAGAGGCGCGCGACAAGGTCCGCTGGGGCCGCGAACGCCGCAGCCTGGCCATGACGGACGAGGAAAAGCGGTGCACCGCCTGGCATGAGGCCGGCCACGCGCTCGTCAACGTGCTGCTGGAACATACCCACCCGCTGCACAAGGTCACCATCATCCCGCGCGGCCAGTCGCTGGGCTCGACCATGCAATTGCCGGAGAAGGATATCTTGAGCCGCCGGCGCAAGGAGATGCTGGACGACATCGCAGTCACCATGGGCGGACGCATCGCCGAGGAGATCATTTCGGGCGACATTTCGACCGGCGCGGCCATGGACATTCAGCAAGCCACGAACATGGCCCGGGCGATGGTCTGCCAGTATGGCATGAGCGACAAGGTCGGCATGGTGCAGTACGGCAACGACGACGAATTTATCTTCCTCGGCCGCGAGATGGCGCGCACGAAGGTTTACAGCGAAAGCACCGCGCGCGAAATCGACGAGGAAATCAAGCGCCTCATCGATGAAGGCTACCGGCGCGCGCAGAATCTCATTTTCAGCAACCGCACCAAGCTGGAATTAATTGCCAACGCGCTGCTCGAGTACGAAACCCTCGACCGCTCCCAGGTCGAGGAAATCGTGCGGACCGGCAAGTTCACCCCGCCCCCGCTCAAGCCCGAGGGAGGCGCCATCCTGAGCGCGCCCGCCGGCACGCCGCTGCCGGAAACGCCGCCGAAACCCGTGCCGCCGACCCTGCCCGGTCTGGGCGCGCCCGCGCCCGCGCCGGTCTGAGAGCTCAGCGGGCTCTGCCCTTCTCCAACGACGCCAGGTCCTCGGCCAGAAAACGGGTGACGTCCTTGAACCGCGCCACGTTGTCCGGGTTCATCGCCATCAGCGTCTGGTGCGCTTCCAGGCACGTCCGGGTAATCTCCTCCCGCGATGGATTGACTGATTCCGGTTCGCTCGCTTGGAGCCCCTCCGGCAGTTGCAGCGGGCCGCTGCCGACCTTGAACAGATGCAGCGCGCCCAGGTTTTCGAGCAGTTCGGTGATGCGGGCGCTGGGATTGGCCAACTCCAGAACGCCCGGGCGGGAATTGCCGGCGCGGTTCATCTTCAGCCCGAAGCCGGCCAGCACCCCCAAAAACGTGCTGTCCATGAGCACGCATTCCGACAAGTCAATGATGAAATGCGCGTAACCCTTTTGCGCCAGGCCGGTGAGCAGCGCTTTGAAGTCCGGACTGGATGAGAAATTGGCGCGGCCGGAGATTTTCAGGCAGGCGAAGTCCCGGCCGACGAGCACCAGCAATTTGGCGGGGATGGTTGACATGCGATCCTGTCTGGGTTCCGATTCAAGCCGCCGCGCCCGCGGGCAGGATGATCTGCACCAGGGCCTCCTGCAGCACCAGTGCTTCGTCCAGCCCGCTGGACACCAGCCGCCGGTTGCACCGCAGCAGCAATTCCATGGCGCGCACCAATTCGCTCACACTGTATTTTTTCGCCTGCGGCAGCGCTTTGTAAAGCACATACGGATTCAAGGCCAGCGGATTGAACCGCCGGTCGGCCGGCAACTCGTCCGCCGGCACGTGCTCCAATTGGGCCTTGAACCGGTGGTAATCCGGCTCGGGCTTGATCCAGCCTTCCCGCAACATTTCCTTGATCAGCAGCAGCGCGCGCACTTTGGCGATCAAGCCGTAGAGCAGGCCGATTTCGGATCGCTGCGAGTCCGTCTTGACCTCCCACAGCTCCTCGTCCAGCGCCGAAAGGGTCCGGCGCAAATCGCGGTCCCCCAGGGCATCGCCCAGCGCAAACGCCCGCGCCGTTTTGTTCCGCGGGCAGACGGCGGAAACATCAGCCCGTTCAATGGTTTTGCGGTGGCCGGCATACAGGCACAACTTCTCGGCTTCGTTGTCGAGCTGGCGCGGGTGGGGACCGACCCGGGTGACCAGTTCGCCCACCGCCTCATCGGAAATGTCCTTGCCGCGCTCGCGCACCGCCGCACGCGCCGCCAGCTCCGCCCGTTCCGCCCAGTCGCGGTCATCGGCCGACCAGCCGGAAAAATTCTCGACGGTCCCGAGCTTGTCGAGCGTTTTGAAAAAGGATTTGCGCTTGTCCACCTTGCCGGCGCTGATGAGCAGCCGGACGCCGGACCAGTTGAACGACTTCAAGGTTTCCGCCAGTTCCGCCAGGGCCGCAGTGACGGCGACGGCGGAGGCGGTGCGCTCGTCGCCCAGAAAATTGCAATCGCGCAGCCAGACCGCCTTGCCGGACCCGAAAAAGGGGAGGGTTTGCAGCGCCTCGCGCAGCCGGGCCAGGGCCTTCAGAGCTTCGTCGCTGTTGGCGACGGTGGCTTCGATGATTTCATGGTCCATGCCCCCTAGTTCGTCACTCCACTGCTGGTAAAGTTGCCGGGCGCGCTGTTTGACGGCAAATTCGTCATCGCCGCAAATCAGAGCCAGCGAAGGGGGAGGCTTGGCCGCGGGCATCTTATTCGGCTTCGCTGCCGGTCTCGTTGATCCGGTTCAGCACTTCGCTCATGTCCTCGACCTGGGCGAACAGTTGGGAAGCGACAAAGATCGGCTTTTTTTGCGCGGCGGCGATGGCCAGGCAATCGCTGGGGCGGGCGTCCACCTCGACGATTTTGCGCGCGACTTCATTTTGCTGTTGCAGGATGAGGCGGGCGAAATAGGTGGAATTCTTCAAGTCGGTGATGACGACGCGTTCGACGTTGATGCCGAAGCCCTGGAAAATCCGGTTGATGAGGTCGTGAGTCAGCGGGCGCTCCTTGGGGGTCTGGCGCAGGAACATGCCGATGACCGCTCCCATTTGCGGTTCGACATTGATGACGAAAACCTTTTCATCGTTGCCGACGAACAGCGCGCAACCGCTATTGGCCGGCAGGATACCCCGAATTTGCACCGGTACGACGTCGTGCTTCATGGCCTGAATTTAAGCCGGTTCCGGCGAAATACAAGTCCCGGCTGGCAGAAATCAGTGCGTGGATCCGCAACCGCATTGCGCCGGGGCGGCCTTGATTGGATCGTAGTTCAGGGACGGACCGAGCCAGCGCTCGATCTCCGCCAGGGTCAACCCTTTGCGAACGTGATAATCCTGCGCTTGGTCGCGGCCCAGTCGGCCCACGGCAAAGTACTTTGACTCCGGATGGGCAAAAAACAGCCCGCTGACGCTGCTGGCCGGCCACATGGCGCAGCTCTCGGTCAGCCGGATGCCAGTGTTCCTTTCCACGTCCAGCAATTGCCACAAAATGCGCTTCTCCGTATGGTCCGGGCAGGCCGGATAACCCGCCGCCGGACGGATGCCCCGGTACTTCTCCGCAATCAGATCTTCCGGGCTGAATTTTTCATTTCGGCCGTAACCCCACTCGCGGCGGACGCGCTGGTGCAGCCATTCCGCAAACGCCTCGGCCAGCCGGTCCGCCAGCGCCTCGGCCATGATCGCGTTGTAATCGTCGTGGTCGGCCTTGAACTGTTTGACCAGCTCGTCCAGCCCGTGCCCGCTGGTGACGGCGAAGGCGCCCAGATAATCGTCTGCCTTCTGCCTTCCGCCTTCTGCCTTTTCCGCAATAAAGTCCGCCAGGCACCAGTTCGGGCTGCCATCATCCTTGGGGATTTGCTGGCGGAGAAAATGAAAGGTGGTCAGGACCTTTATCCGCGATTCGTCGGTGTAAAGTTCCACGTCGTCGCCGGCGCGGTTCGCCGGAAAGAAACCGTACACCCCGCGCGGCTGAAGCAGGTTTTGTCCGACAATCTGCGCGAGCAGCCGCTGCGCGTCGGCAAACAGCTTGCGCGCCTCCTCCCCGTGCCTCTCGTGCTGGAGAATTTTCGGATACACCCCGCGCAATTCCCAGGTGTGAAAGAACGGCGACCAGTCGATGAACGGCACGAGGTCGGCCAGTCCGATCTCGGATTTCGGATTTTGGATTTCGGATTTGGGTGATAGCACCCGCACGCCGGTAAACTCCGGCTGCGGCAGGTCGTCATACTTCAACTTCGACGCGTTGGCGCGGGCCTGTTCAATCGGGATGAGCTTTGCGGCCTGGCCGGCGTGCTGGGTGCGGATGCGGTCGTACTCTTCCCGCACCTGTTGCGCAAGCTTCGGCCTCTGCTCGGCGCTGACCAGGCTGCTGACCACCGGGACTGCCCGCGAGGCGTCCAGCACGTGCACCACCGGCTGGCTGTAAGCGGGGGCAATCTTCACCGCCGTGTGCGCCTTGCTGGTCGTCGCGCCGCCGATGAGCAGCGGCAGCTTCAGCCCTTCGCGCTCCATCTCCCGCGCCACGTGCGCCATCTCGTCCAGCGACGGCGTGATCAGCCCGCTCAGGCCGATGATGTCCACCTTCTGCTCGCGCGCGGTCTGCAAAATCTTCTCACACGGCACCATCACCCCGAGATCAATGACCTCGTAATTATTGCAGCCGAGCACGACGCCGACGATGTTCTTGCCGATGTCATGCACGTCGCCTTTGACCGTGGCCAGGAGTACCTTGCCGGCATTTTTGTGCGTGCCGCCGGCAGCCTGCTTCTCCGCTTCCATGAACGGCAGGAGATACGCCACGGCCTTTTTCATGACGCGCGCCGATTTCACCACCTGCGGCAAAAACATTTTGCCGGACCCGAACAAATCGCCGACGATGTTCATGCCGGCCATGAGCGGGCCTTCGATGACCAGCAGCGGCTTGCCGTATTTCCGGCGCGCTTCCTCCGTGTCCGGATCAATGAAATCCACGATGCCTTTCACCAGCGCGTGGCTGAGCCGTTCCTCGACGGTGCCGCGGCGCCATTCGTCGTTCGAGGATGACAACGCGGACGTGGACGCGGACGATTTGAGATTCTCGGCAAACTTGATCAGGCGCTCGGTGGCGTCGGGCCGGCGGTTGAGCAGCACGTCTTCGACCCGCTCGAGCAGGTCCTTCGGGACTTCCTCGTAAACCGCAAGCAACCCGGGATTGACGATGCCCATGTCGAGCCCGGCCTGGATGGCGTGAAAGAGAAACGCGCTGTGCATTGCCTCGCGCACGGCGTTGTTGCCGCGGAACGAAAACGACACGTTGCTGATGCCGCCGCTGACCTTGGCCAGCGGCAGATGCTCCTTGATCCATTTGGTCGCGCGGATGAAGTCCACGGCGTAGTTCGCGTGTTCCTCCATGCCGGTGCCGACCGTCAGCACGTTCGGGTCGAAAATGATGTCCTGCGGCGGAAAGCCAACCTGTCGGACCAGCAGTTCGTAGGCGCGTTGGCAGACTTCGGTGCGCCGCTCGAACGTGTCCGCCTGGCCGCGCTCGTCAAAGGCCATCACCACCACCGCCGCGCCGTAACGCCGCACGAGTTTCGCCTGGCGCAAAAACTTCTCCTCGCCTTCCTTGAGCGAAATCGAATTCACAATGCCCTTGCCCTGCAAACATTTCAGCCCGGCTTCGATGACCTCCCATTTCGAGGAATCCACCATCACCGGCACCTTGCAGATGTCGGGTTCGCTGGCCACCAGATGCAGGAACCGCGTCATCGCCGCCACGCCGTCAATCATTCCTTCGTCCATGCAGACGTCAATCACCTGCGCGCCGTTCTCGACCTGCTGCCGGGCAATGGTCAGCGCCGCCTCGTAATCGCCGGCCTTGATGAGCTGCGCGAATTTCGGCGACCCGGCCACATTGGTGCGCTCGCCGATGTTCAGGAAATTGGAATCCGGCCGGACAGTTAGCGCGTCCAGCCCGCTCAGGCGCAAATACGGTTCAACCGTCGGCACTTGGCGCGGCGGCAAGCCGCGGACCGCCTCGGCCAGGAGTTTGATGTGCGCCGGCGTGGTGCCGCAGCAGCCGCCCACGATGTTGAGCCAGCCGTTCTGCGCCCACTCCCGGAGCTGTGGCGCGAGCGATTCGGGCGTTTCGGGAAAGCCCGTCGGGAGCAGGGGATTGGGCAACCCGGCGTTCGGATGGGCGCTGACGTAAATCGGCGCCAGGCCGGAAAGCTCCTCGATGAGCGGGCGCAGCTCCTTCGGGCCAAGCGCGCAGTTCATGCCGACCGAGAGCAGGGGAACGTGCGAGATGGAATTCCAGAACGCCTCGACCGTCTGGCCGGTCACCCCGCGGTTGCTGCCCGCCTGAATGAACGTGACGCTGGCCAGAATTGGAATTGCGGAGTGCGGAGTGCGGAGTGCGGATTTGCCGTCAGTTTCGGAGGGGCGAGTTCCAAGAGCCCCTGATTTTGCTTCCGATTCGGATTCGTGGGGCTCGCGGAGCTCGCCCCTCCGATATGAAAACGGCTGCCGCCCGCGCTCTTCCAGGATTTTCTGGATGGCAAAAAAGGCCGCCTTCGCGTTCAGGGTGTCAAAAATCGTTTCCACCAGCAGCAGGTCAACGCCACCGTCGAGCAAGCCGCGCACCTGTTCGCTGTAGGCGGTGACCAGTTCGTCGTAGGTGCAGCCGCGCGCGGCGGGATTATGCACGTCGGTCGAAATGGACGAGGTTTTGGTGGTCGGCCCGATGGCGCCGGCGACGAAGCAAATCCGGTCCGGCTGCCCGGCCATGAACCGGTCGGCAGCGTGGCGGGCGCATTCGGCGCCGGCCTTGGCCACCTCGTAGGCCAGCGATTCCAGCCCGTAATCGGCCAGCGAGATGGCCTGCGCGTTGAACGTGTTGGTTTCTATGATGTCCGCGCCGGCTTCGAGATACTGGCGATGAATATCCTCGACGATTTTCGGCTGGGTCAGATTGAGCAGGTCAATACAGCCCTTGAGGTCCTTGCCCGGGCGGTCTTTGAACCGGTCGCCGCGGAACTCGGCCTCGGTCAATTTACGCTGCTGGACCATCGTACCCATTGCCCCATCGAGGACGACGATCCGCTCGCGCAAGAGACGCTGCAGTTGTTCAATTTTGTTCTCCATTCGCGTAAATCCCATCAATTGGGGGCAAACTACCGGAAATCGCGGTGGAGTGCAAATTAAAAATCAACGTATCTTGATATGATGATATGAAACCAAACTAGCTTAGCAGCGGACGTGAGTCCGCTCCAACTTCATTCGAGACGAGGAATGATGAGCCGACTCACGTCGGCTGCTACAATGAAGAACGAATTTTCAAAGCGGTGTCCCCCGAAAGCTTTCGGGGTTGCCGCACGGTCCAAAACGTCAAACGATTGGCGACAGGCCCACGCGAGGCCGTGGCCATTTTGGAGTGCGCGGACGTGTCCGCGCTTTGAAAGCGGCGACGTGTCGCCGCAGTCCAAGGCCGGCCGAGCGGCAGCGGCGACGGCGCTTTCGCTTGCCGGTCGGACCATGATTATTTATGCTTGCTTTATTGGTTAGAATTTGTTAAGCACATCCCCGTTCGGTAAACGAGGCTCAGCAACGGCAACCGCGCCTGATGCTTAATGAGAACAGAGGTCCTTCACATCTTCAGCGTCCTCCAGCGCCGTTTCCTCCGGTCGCTCGCTGTGCTCGCGCTGCTGGCAGCAGTTGCCGGTTTCGGCGCGAAACCAACTCTGGCCGGCACGAATCACCTGGCAGCCCAGCGCTACATCGTCCGGTTACGCGAGGGCGCGGACTTGGACGGGTTCCTGAAGGAGTTCAAGCTCAAGCCGCGGCATCAGTATCGTCATGCGTTGCACGGGTTCGCGATGGAACTCGCCCCGGCGATGGTCGAGCGGTTGAAGCGGGAGCCGCGGATTCTGGACATTGAGCCGGATGGCCATGTGGTGCTGTGCAGCCAGACGCCGTCCACGGGCTTTATCCGGATGGGGGTGTCGAACTTTCCAGGGGCGCATATCAACGGGCAGGACAACCGGATCAACGTGGACGTGGCGGTGCTGGACACGGGGATTCAGACCAATCACCCGGACCTGAACGTGGTGCAGGCGGTGGACTGCACGGGGTCCGGATTGAACGGGGATGACTGGAATGGACACGGAACGCATGTGGCGGGCATCATCGGGGCGTTGGACAACGATATTGGCGTGGTGGGTGTGGCACCGGGGGTGAGGTTGTGGTCGGTGCAAGTAATAACGCCAAACGCTTACCAATGGTCGGATATTATCGCCGGCATGGAATGGATTCTGACCAACGCCGACAAGATCGAGGTGGTCAATGCAAGCATTGGCAGTGATGGGACTGCAACTCCCTATGCCGCCATCCATCAGGCGGTGACGAATTTGGTGAATCAAGGCATTGTTTTCGTCGCAGCGGCGGGGAATTGGAGTGCGGACATATCAGCAACCGGTTTATACGGTAACCCTCACGACGTCGTGCCAGCCGCATTTCCGGAAGTGATGGCCGTGAGCGCGATGGACCCCCTCGGTAATGACATTGCCTACTTCAGTGATTACAGCAGTGTTCCACATAATCCCAGCTACGTGAACGCGCCGGGGCTAGGGATTGATCTCGCCGAACCCGGGGTTGATATCCTGTCCACCTACACCAATAGCGGCTACGCCACCCTGAGCGGCACGAGCATGGCCTGCGCTCATGCCTCCGGGTTGGTGGCGTTGTACATCGCGGCCAATGGCCGGGCCACCAATGCCCAGGGGGTCTATGCCATCCGCCAGGCGTTGATAAATTCCAGCCTGCCTCAATCCCAATGGGGCGTCCAATACACGTTAGATCCGGATGGCAATCTCGAACCGCTTGGCGTTCCCTCGGCGAGTTGGCTCCCTCCCGCGCTCACGAGCGCGGTCGTCACAACCAACGGTTTCCAATTCAGTTTCTTTACCGACCCGCTCTTCACCGACTCCATCCAGTTCACTTCCACTTTAAGTGATTCGAATCAGTGGACCGGGTTGACATCGGTGATCGGCACTGGGAGCAATGTGACGGTATTGGATGCTGCCACCGCCTCCTCGCGATTTTACCGTCTGGTGCGGACTCCTCCAGCGCCGGCCGGCGTGAGCTGGTCAACACTGACCACGGGAACCAATCTGTGGTTTTTGGAAACCAATGTCACGTATGCGGGAACACCCGCGTTTCAGAGTGGCGCAGAGGGCAACACGTGGTATGTGTATAATGTGTGCGCGCTCAACGCGAGAGTAGTCGGGCCGGGAACTTTGACATTCGTGTGGAAGGTGTCTTCCACGACCAACCAGGACTTCCTGAGCTACTACCTCGACAACGCATTTGGTGGTGTTGGTTTTGTTGGAGCTTCGCCGGTCCCGATCGGCCAGATATCCGGCGAAGTGGACTGGCAACCGCAGAGCTATTCGGTTCCGACAGGGGTGCATCAGTTGGTTTGGACGTATTCAAAACAAAGCAACGGCTCGGGTCAGGACGCCGGCTGGGTGGACCAGGTGCTTTACACACCCGGAGGACCTTGAGAACGACATTCAGTGCCTGCTACTGGATTTCCTATGATCAGAAGCTTTTTCCTCTTCATCAGCGTGGCAATGTTCGTCTCGGCAATTGCACACGCCCAGACCAATCAATTGGGTTATATAACCAATCCGTCCTTGCGCTACATCGTCCGGTTACGCGAGGGCACGGACTTGGACGGGTTCCTGACGGAGTTCAAGCTCAAGCCGCGGCATCAATATCGTCACGCGCTGCACGGGTTCGCGATGGAGCTGGACGCGACGATGGTCGAGCGGTTGAAGCGGGAGCCGCGCATTCTGGATGTGGAACCGGATGGCCATGTGGTGCTGTGCAGCCAGACGCCGTCCACGGGCTTTATCCGGATGGGGGTGTCGAACTTTCCGGGGGCGCATATCAACGGGCGGGACAACCGGATTGACGTGGACGTGGCGGTGCTGGACACGGGGATTCAACTGGATCATCCAGACCTGAATGTCGTTCAAGGTGTGGACATCACTGAATCCGGTCAAAACGGTAATGACAACGACGGTCATGGAACCCACGTGGCAGGGATCATTGGCGCGCTGGATAATGACTTTGGCGTGGTGGGAGTGGCTCCGGGAGTGAGGTTGTGGTCGGTGCAGGTGTTGACTCCGGGTGGGTATGGAACATGGGGAGATGTAATTGCCGGCATGGAATGGATTCTGACCAACGCTGACAAGGTTGCTGTGGTCAATTGCAGTTTAGGCAGTGACGGGAGTAAAATACCGTATGATGCCATTCATCAGGCGGTGACGAATTTGGTGAATCAAGGCATCGTCTTCGTCGCGGGGGCGGGGAATGGTAGTCAGGATATTTGCGGCAACTTCGGCCTATATGGCGGCCCCAACGACATCGTGCCAGCCGCGTTTCCGGAAGTGATGGCCGTGAGCGCGATGGACCCGGTCGGTGATTTCATTATCTGGTTCAGTAATTACAGCTTTTATTTTCACTCGCCCAGCTACGTGAACGCCCCGGGGGCAGGGATTGATCTTGCCGAACCCGGGGTTGATATCCTGTCCACCTACACCAACAGCGGCTACGCCACCCTGAGCGGCACAAGCATGGCCTGCGCTCATGCCTCCGGGTTGGTAGCGTTGTACATCGCGGCCAATGGCCGGGCTACCAATGCCCAGGGGGTTTATGCCATCCGCCAGGCGTTGATAAATTCCAGCCTGCCTCAATCCCAATGGGGCGTCCCATACACGTATGATCCCGACGGCAACCCCGAACCGCTCGGTGTACCTTCGGAAAGTTGGGTTCCCGCGCCCAATATTACTGCGGCAACGATGACCGGTCAGGGCTTTCAGGTCAGCTTTCAGACGGTGCCGGGCTATACGTACACGGTTCAATACACGGATGGTTTGAGTCCAGCCGGGTCCTGGTCGGACTTGGCGGCAACTAACGGCAACGGCAGCCTGGCAAGCGTAGCCATAACGGACACCAATCTGAACGCGGTCTTGCGGTTCTACCGGTTATCGCGCCGGCCCACGCCCTGACAAAACCACGAAACCTATGAATCATGCGCTATACAAAGTTCACGTTGCCCTTCGCGGGCCGATGCTTCTGCTATTCGCGTCGGCGTTGTCGGTGCAGGCCCAATTCAATTTCGTCACCAACAACGGCGCCATCACCATCACGGCCTACACCGGTCCGGGCGGGGCCGTGGTGATTCCGGCCATAACGAATGGCCTGCCCGTTGTCAGCATCGGCTCTAATGCCTTTTCCGGAGCCGCAGTGACCAATGTCACTATTCCTGAAAGTATCGTGAGCATCGGGGATTATGCGTTCGAGGCGTCCAGTCTGACCAATGTGACGATCCCCGCCAGCGTCACCAGCATCGGAGTTGCGCCGTTTGACAACTGCCTCGGGTTGACGGCGATAAACGTCAGCGCGAGCAATCCGGCCTATGTGAGCGTTGGCGGGGTCCTGTTCAACAGCAATCAGACTGCACTTATTGAGTACCCCGTCGGCAACCTGGCATCGTCTTACGCCATTCCTGACACGGTCACCAGAATTGGAGTAAACGCCTTCAACGTGAGTTTAGGTCGCCATTTTGGCAACTTGACCAACGTGGTGATCGGGAACAGCGTGACCAACATCGGCGATCTTGCGTTCTACCAATGCGGCTTGCTGACCAGCGTCAAGATTCCGGCCAGTGTCACCAGCATCGGAGACGGTGCATTCTATTCTCATCTGATAAGCCAGACAGCAGCCTATTTTGAAGGGAATGCTCCCAGTACAGATGCGGGTATCGGAGAAAATGTGTTTCCGAGTTGGACGTTCGTATATTATCTCCCGGGAACAACGGGTTGGGGTGCGTGGTTTCCCGCTTACAGTTCCACCCCGACCGCGCTCTGGAATCCGCAGGTGCAAACCGGAAATGCCAGCTTTGGCGTGCGGTCAAATCAATTCGGGTTCAATGTCATCGGCACGACCAACATCCCGGTGGTGATTGAAGCTGCAACGAATCCGGCTGGGTCCGGCTGGGTGCCATTGCAAAGCTGCACGCTCACCAACGGCTCGATTTATTTCAGCGATCCCGCGTGGACGAATTTCTCCGCTCGCTTCTACAGATTCAACTGGCCGTGAGGGGGACGAGGAAATCGGGCCAACAACTTGAAGACCTTATGAATCAGTTGTGTCAGAAGATTGTTTTAGCACTCAGCCTGGTCGTGTCGGTCCTCCCGGTTCGGGCCCTGGCGCAGCCTGACGCCCAGCCGGCGAACGCGACTCTGGTGCACACCAACCAACCAACCGGTGAGCGCTACATCGTCCGGTTGCGGGAGGGGGCGGATGTGGACGGGTTCCTGAAAGAGTTCAAGCTCAAGCCGAGGCATCAATATCGTCACGCGCTGCACGGGTTCGCGATGGAGCTGGACGCGACGATGGTCGAGCGGTTGAAGCGGGAGCCGCGCATTCTGGATGTGGAACCGGATGGCCATGTGGTGCTGTGCAGCCAGACGCCGTCCACGGGCTTTATCCGGATGGGGGTGTCGAATTTCCCGGTGGCGCACATCAACGGGCAGGACAACCGGATTAACGTGGACGTGGCGGTGCTGGACACGGGGATTCAACTGGATCATCCAGACTTGAATGTCGTTCAAGGTGTGGACATCACTGGATCCGGTCAAAACGGTAATGACAACGACGGTCATGGAACCCACGTGGCAGGGATCATTGGCGCGCTGGATAATGACATTGGCGTGGTGGGCGTGGCTCCGGGAGTGAGGTTGTGGTCGGTGCAGGTATTTGACACAAATGGGATAGGCTATTGGTCTTACGTAATAGCGGGCATGGAATGGATTCTGACCAACGCCGACAAGATCGAGGTGGTCAATGCAAGCTTGAGCAGTGATGGGTCTGCAACTCCCTATGCCGCCATCCATCAGGCGGTGACGAATTTGGTGAATCAAGGCATCGTCTTCGTCGCGGGGGCGGGGAATGGTAGTCAGGACATATCAGCAACCGGTTTATACGGTAACCCTCACGACATCGTGCCGGCCGCCTTTCCGGAAGTGATGGCGGTGAGCGCGATGAACCCCGTCAGTAATCTTATTGCCTACTTCAGTGATTACAGCAGTGTTCCACATAATCCCAGCTACGTGAACGCGCCGGGGGCAGGGATTGATCTTGCCGAACCCGGGGTTGATATCCTGTCCACCTACACCAACAGCGGTTACGCCACGCTGACCGGCACAAGCATGTCCTGTGGGTTTGCGTCCGGGTTGGTCGCCTTGTACATCGCGGCCAATGGCCGGGCCACCAATGCCCAGGGGGTCTATGCCATCCGCCAGGCGCTGATAAATTCCAGCCTGCCTCAATCCCAATGGGGAGTGCCATACACGTATGATCCCGATGGCAATCTCGAACCGCTTGGCGTTCCCTCGGCGAGCTGGCTCCCTCCCGCGCTCACGAGCGCGGTCGTCACAACCAATGGTTTCCAATTCAGTTTCTTTACCGACCCGCTCTTCACCGACTCCATCCAGTTCACTTCCGCTTTAAGTGATTCGAATCAGTGGACCGGGCTGACCTCGGTAATCGGCACTGGCAGCAATGTGACGGTATTGGATTCTGCCACCGCCTCCTCGCGATTTTACCGTCTGGTGCGGACTCCTCCAGCGCCGGCCGGCGTGAGCTGGTCAACACTGACCACGGGAACCAATCTGTGGT
>Ga0335069_10000223_pt1 | contig 98797 bp, 89 predicted proteins | sample Lox_Sample_11_FD_206714 | JGI IMG/M metagenome (GOLD analysis project Ga0335069, IMG submission 206714) | Soil microbial communities from Loxahatchee National Wildlife Refuge, Florida, United States - Lox_Sample_1.1 | ecosystem: Environmental > Terrestrial > Soil > Wetlands | place: USA... | reverse complement strand
ACAGATGGCCGACGCGGCGGTGTCGTCGATTGAACCCCACCGTGTAACTGACTCCGAGCCATTGCATCGCCGCCGATAGATTGGCTTGGGGGGTCTCCACCAGCAGGTGATAGTGGTTGTCCATCAGGACGTAGGCATGCGCGATCACGCCAAAGCGCTCCGTCAATTCTGCCAACCGCTCCAGGAACCGCCGACGATCCTCGTCGTCACGGAAGATGGCTCTTCGCTCATTGCCCCGGGCAGTCACGTGATACCAACCGCCTGGCACATCCACTCGCAAGGGTCGCGCCATGCCCCGCATCGTGGCGCAGCGCCCCGGTCCCGTCAAGACAAATTGTTACAATGTTTAGATGTGACCCCAGTCATGCCGAGCAGAGGGGCGGCGCGGAAGATCACGGGGTGACTTCTTTGTCGGTGAGGATGGGGCAGTAGAGATCGATGGCGATGTTGGTTGGGCCGGTATCGGCAAGGGCGTTCAGGTCGGCGAAGGGATAGGTGAAGTCCTGCGGCGTGAGACCCGGTATGGCAAAGCCAAGCTCCCCTGCGTACAATGGCGAGACCTCTGTGATCGTGAGTTTCTTTACGGCAGGTGGATTCAGCTTGCTCGCGTAACACCAGAGAACAACCGCTTTGCCTTCTTTGATCCACTCGACGATTTGGGCAGGGCTTGCCAGTTGGTATTTCCTGTAGGGCTGCAGGTTCCGCCAGACGAGCTGCAGTTGCGTGATCGCGGCGTGGCTGGCGAATCGGACAGTGAATCCGCCGTTCATTCCGGCTCCGGCGAAGTTCACGCCGTCGATTCGCCGGGGGATCATCATGCCGCGAGAGTCGATTCCGTCCTTGACGGCCTTGCGCTGTTCCTTATCGAAATGTCCTCTCCTGCTCATCTCCTTCCAGGCCAGCAACTCGGTGCTGTTTGGTTTCCTGGCCAGCTCCGAGCGAGGAAACCCAAACTGATCGAAGAGCTTGAGCGCCAGTTGCTGCACCGTGGCTTCATCCGGGACGTCCTCGATGGGGCAGCGGGGGTCCTCCACCTCTGGGTCTGAGTAGAATATGTTTCCGGTCGCTGGGGAGATTGCCAAATTTCGCTTGGTGCCCTCGTTGTAGAACCCGACTAAGTTTTCCGCAGCAGCCAATTCCTTGGGCGTCGCCCTAGCGCGTTCTTCGTCGGTCATTTTCATCAGGTCCTGCGGCGTGAATTCTCCCATTGCGACGAGATTCGAGATGGCCTCGTCGGGGAAATGCTGCGGGATGGTCTTGTAGATCCACAGCGCCTTGGGCATCTGATTGGTGGGTGCTGCCCACTCGATCGCGCAGTTTGTCGCCGTGAACGGGACGCCGCTGTGCCTGAGGGAAGGCCCCGTCTGGCCAAGGACGTTCCCTGCGACGAGAATCAGAACTGTGGGCAGGGGCAGTTTCATTGGCGGACGGTGCCGTCGCGGCGGCGCGTCCGTTGGACATTGTGAAAGAATTCACAAGCGTGACGGAATGTCAAGACAAGAAGGTTTGCCGGAGAGCGGAGCAAAGCGGAGGCAAGAGAACGCAGGAGAAGGGTGGGGTGATCCGCCGTCGCAAGGGATGTTCTGGCGGACAGGGGGGCGGCGGTCCGTCTTGGCGTGACGCTTCCGCATTCGCCAAGGCTATGGCGGGCGAGACGGCGCGACGAGGGCGGGGATTTGGGGCCAGTCACGGCGGGCTTGCAACGGTGTGGGGGGTCTCTTATGCTGCGCGCGGAAAGATGGAGGCGCTACACAAATTCCGGCGATTCGTGACGGGCGAGCTGAATCAGCTCGGGGCGATGCTGTTGCTGCTGGCTGATATTTTCAAGACGACGTTCTCGAAGCGGCCGCGCTGGCAGGAGACGATCGACCAGGCGTACAAGATCGGCTGGCAATCGCAGGCGGTGGTGGTGGTGACGGGCGCGTTTACGGGGATGGTGTTCGCGGTGCAGACGTTCCTGCAATTTCACAAGGTCAAGATGGACACGGCGGTGGGGCCGGTGGTGAGCGTGGCGATGACGCGGGAGCTGGCGCCGGTGTTGACAGCGTTGATGGTGGCGGGGCGGGTCGGGGCGGCGATCGCGGCGGAGTTGGGGACGATGAAGGTGACCGAGCAGCTGGATGCGTTGCGGTCGATGGGGACGGCGCCGGTCGATTATCTGGCCGTGCCGCGATTTATCGCGTTGATGGTGGGGTTGCCGCTACTGACGGCGGAAGCGATGTTCTGCGGGATTCTGAGCGGGTTCGTCGTGGGCGTGAACATGTGCGGGATCGATCAGGCGTATTTCCTCAACCACATGTATGAGTTCACGACCGCCAAGGATGTGACCAGCGGGTTGATCAAGTCGGTGTTCTTCGGCATGTTCATCGCGCTGATCTCGAGCTACAAGGGATTCAATGCATCGGAGGGCGCCGAGGGCGTGGGCCGCGCGACGACCGAAGCGGTCGTGGCGTCATCGTTGACCGTGTTGATCGCCAATTTCTTCATCACGGTCGTGTTCAGCAAGATCATCCCCGTATGATTCAGATCCAGGGATTGCGCAAATCGTTCAACGGCACCGAGGTGCTGCGCGGCGTGGATTTTGAGATCCGCGACAGAGAAACGGTGGTCATTATCGGGCGCAGCGGCGGGGGCAAGAGCGTGTTGCTCAAGCACCTGTGCGGACTGCTGCAGCCGGATGCGGGACACGTGATCGTGGACGGCGTGGACATCGAGCCGCTGACGGAACGGCAGCTCACGCCGATCCGGAAGAAATTCGGCGTGTTGTTCCAGGGAGCGGCGTTGTTTGATTCGATGACGGTGTTTGAGAACGTGGCGTTTCCGTTGCGGGAAGAGCGGAAGCTGGACGAATCCGAAATCACGAAGCGTGTCGAACAGGCGTTGACGATTGTGGACTTATTGGAGGCGAAGGGCAAGAAGCCGGCGGAATTGAGCGGCGGCATGCGCAAGCGGGCCGGCCTGGCGCGGGCCTGCGTGGCCAATGCCAAGTACATTTTGTACGACGAGCCGACGACAGGACTCGATCCCGTGCTGGCCGACCACATCAATGATTTGATTTTGCGCACACGCGACCAGTTGCATGTGACGGGAATCGCGGTGACGCACGATATGACAAGCGCCTACAAGATCGCCGACCGCATCGCGATGCTGCATGAGGGCCGCATTCATGCCGTCGGGACGCCGAAGGAAATCCAGGCGACCACCGATCCGATCGTCCGCCAGTTCGTGACGGGGACGGCGAAACTTCAGGAGGAGGTACAACGTGGCACAGAAACGGTCAGTTGAAGTCCGAGTGGGGATTTTCGTCGCCGTCTGCCTGGCGATGTTGGCGGTGCTGATCTGGAAATTTGGCAAGTACGAGCCGCTGACCCGTCACACCTACGACATCAACGTGGTGTTTTCCAACGTGGGCGGGATTGTGGAGGACGCCAGCGTCCTGTACGCGGGGATCAAGGTGGGAAGCGTCAGCGCCATCACGCTGGACCAGACGGGCGTTCTGAAGGTGATCGTCAAACTGGCCGTCTACGACGGCGTGAAGATCCGCAAGGACGCGAAGTTCGTGATCAACCAGTCGGGATTGCTCGGCGACCGCTATATCGACATCGTTCCCCAAAGCGCGACGGCGGGATTTCTCAAGCCGGGAGACAGCGTGGAGGGATCATCGAGCCTGGATTTGAGCGAGGCGATCCATAGCGTGGTGGACGTGCTGCATCAGGCGGCGGGGACGATTGAGCGGGTGGACAAGGCCATTCAACGCGTCGATGAGACGGTGTTGAGCCGGCCGACGCTCGACCACATCGATTCGGCGCTGGCCAACATCGACACGGTGAGCAGCAACGCGATCGGGTTGTCCGTGAGTTTGCGGGGCGTGGTGGATGACAGCCGCGGCAAAGTGGACGCGACGCTGACCAAGTTCTCCGACACGGCGGACAATCTCAAGCAGGCGTCGAGCAACATCGATCAGGTGGTGCGTTCCAATCAGGATGAGGTCCATGCGGCGGTGAAGAATCTGGCGGAAAGCACGGCGAGACTGAACAATATTCTGGCACGTCTGGAGAAGGGCGAGGGGACGGCCGGCAAACTGCTGACGGACCCGACGTTGCATGACGAAATTGTTCGTCTCGTACAGAATTGGCGCAAGTACGGTCTGCTGTACAAGGAAGGGAATCGGCCCGAGCCAAAGAAGCCGGAGGAATCCAGGGATTGGAAGGCGCCCCAGCCCGCGCATCCTGTGCAGGGCGGGGGTGGCACCCTGATTTTTGGGACGGACTCGACAGCGCCCGGCAAATAAGCGCGAGCCCGGCGTTCGGAAACGTGCGCTGGCCCCAAACCTGCTGCCGTCTAGGCAGATAGAACAGGTTTGAGGCCATGACGCTGCTGATGTTGAGATTGTTCTTCCTGATCCTGTGCGTGCTGGGCAGTTGGTCCATTTCCCAGTTGCACGACCAGTGGGCGGAGCATCCCATCCTGGCAATCCTGATCGGATTGCTGGGCGGCGGCGCGTTCATTGGCATCGACCGCGCGCTCAAGGGATTTTCCCTGCGCGGATTGTCCGCCGCCTCGTTCGGCATCCTGGTCGGATTCACCGTGAGCTATTTCATCGGCAATTCGGTCCTCTTCAAATTCATCGATGAAGAGCCGAAGCTGATCGCGCAGATCGTCATGTACGTGGTGTGCTCGTACCTCGCGATGGTCATCGCCTACCGGGCCAAGGACGAGTTCAACCTCGTCATTCCCTACGTGAAATTCGTCCGCGAGAACAAGCCCGAGCGGCTGGTGCTGCTGGACACCAACATCATCATCGACGGGCGGATTCAGGAGGTGAGCGCGACCGGGTTTCTGGATGCCGTGTTTGTCGTCCCGCGGTTCGTGCTCAACGAGCTGCAGTATATCGCCGACGCGGCCGACGACGTGAAGCGGGCGCGCGGTCGGCGCGGGCTCGAAGTGCTCAAGATGTTGCAGCTCAACCCGCGGGTGGAGGTGAAGTTTCACGAGAACGATGTTCCGGATATTCGCGAGGTGGACGGCAAGTTGGTGCAATTGGCAAAGATGCTGCCGGCGGAAATCCTGACGAATGATTTCAATCTGAGCCGGATTGCCGAGTTGCAACGTGTGAAGGTGCTGAATCTCAATGAGCTCGCCAAATCGTTGCGGCCGGCGGTGTTGCCGGGCGAGGCCCTCACGGTGCGCTTGCTCAAGGAGGGGCGCGAACCGCAGCAGGCGCTGGCCTATCTGGACGACGGCACGATGATCGTGGTCAACCGCGCCCGCAAGCTGCTGGGTCGGGACGTGGAAGTGACCATCAGCAGTGTGCTGCAGACGGCGGCGGGCCGCATGGCGTTTGCCGAGCTCGTGACGGGTGGCGGCCAGGCGGCAGCGGAAAGCGAGCCGGCGACCGAGTCGTCCGCCGCCATGGGAACGCGGTAGGCTTGCTCCCATCCCGGAAGTTTTGTTAGTCTGCGGCGCATGGTTACGGCGATTGTGCTGGCCGCTGGCCGCTCGACCCGGATGGGCGGCGGCTCCAACAAACAATTCCTCGAGCTTCTCGGCAAACCGCTGATCGTCTATTCGCTGGCGGCGTTCGAGCAGTGCCGCGCCATCGACGCCGTGGTGCTGGTGCGACGGCCTGATTGCGCCGGGCAGGCGGAGCAGGTCGTGCGCGAATTCGGCTTTAAGAAGGTCGCCGCGTTTGCCGACGGAGGCGCGGAACGTCAGGACTCGGTCAGCAACGGTTTGAAGGTCTGCGGGTCGGAGACGGACATCGTTGCCGTCCACGATGGCGCAAGGCCGCTGGTGACGCCGGCATTGATCGAATCCACCATTGCCAGCGCGCGAGCGTTCGGAACGGGCATCGCCGCCACCAAGGTCGTGGACACAATCAAAGAGGCCAACGAAGACAGGACAGTGGTCCGAACGGTCGATCGCACGAAGTTGTGGGCCGTACAAACACCGCAAACAGTGAAATCCGGGCTGCTGCGAGAAGCGTATGCGAAGGTTTTCGAGAAGAAGCTGGTTGTCACGGATGAGGCTGCCGCGGTGGAGTTGCTGGGAGAGAAGGTCCATCTGGTCGAGACGCCGTTTCTCAATTTGAAAATCACTACGCCATCGGATTTGACCATGGCGGAAGCATTGCTTCGCCAACGCGGGCGGAATTCGGCTAAATAACGGATCGTAGGTTAGTTCCCAATGAAGTCTCCGAAGTCAGCGGTGGCGAGATTGCGCGCGACAGATAAGCGAGCCATGGCGGTCATCATTACGGCCATCCTAGCATGCATCGGCGGGGTCGTTGCTGAGGAGAGAGGGTTTCTGACTAACGGTGAAGTGGACAAAGTCACGATGGCCTTGGCGGTGGGCGCAGCACTGCTGGTCGCTATTCTGAACCTGCGGCGCGTCCAAGAGTACAACCGTTTGTCACCAGCAGAGCAGTTGGAGGCGCGGCCGACTGAGGAGCAAGCGAATCGGTCGCGTAGGAGAGCAAGGAGTCTTCAAATCGTGTTACTGATCCTGCTCTTGGCGGTCACCGTGCTAATCATTTTGGCGCACGCGGTGGGGCACGCGTCGCCTCCCCTCAGGGCAGTGGCCCCGGCCATTTTCGGTGCGGTGGTCGCGGGTCTCATGTTGTTTCTGCAGAGAAAGGGCAGGACCAGCGACGCTGGCCTTTGCACGTTGGCGAACAATGAGGCAGTGGCCCTCCTCCAAGCTGGCAAGGTGAGTGATGCAGCCGAGGCTTTAGATAAGGTCGTGGCAGAGCACACTATTGAGGGTTCATTCCGCAGTCTCGTTGCGTGGAACCGGGGTGTCGCTCACTTGCGGCTTGGCAACACCGCTGTGGCCACCGCCTCGTTTGAGGATGCACTCGGCTCGCTGGGACGCTGGAGCGGCGGTATCCGATCAAGTGTGTGGTGCTGCTTGGCGTTGTCCCACGCGATTGCCGGCGATCTTGAGATGGCGGCCAGGATTCAGAAACAGATTCAGGTGCGTAGGCGTAAACGCACCAGTATTTTGGCGCGTTTCGCAGGCGCCTTCATCCATGTCTGCAAGGCTCAATATCCCGACGCGATCGAAAGCGCACGAACTGACGGAGCGGACCCCAAAAGAGTGCGTAGCACTCACGAATGGAGAGCGGCAAGACTGCTGGCAGCATTTTCGTTGGCGAGGATGGCTCCCAGGGATGATCGTGTCTCCGAGTTTGTCAAGGCTGCCACGCCAACTTATCCGGGAGAGTTCGATTATTTGGCAAAGAGCCTACCCGAACTCCGCCTTTTCCTTGTGGAGCACGGATTCTCCACGGCTCGTGCTGCCCTATAGGTTTTTTCTTCGCGTGGTTCGCCTCCATTGGTATAGTGGCGCGTCATGAATCGCGTTGGAATCGGAATTGACGTGCATCGGTTTGCCGCGGGACGCAAGTGCATCATCGGCGGCGTCGAAATCCCGCACGACGTCGGTCTGGAAGGCCACAGCGACGCGGACGTGCTGGCGCATGCCATCGCGGATGCGCTGCTGGGAGCGATGGCGCTGGGCGACATCGGGAAGTATTATCCGCCCAGCGACATGAAGTTCAAGAACATGGACAGCATGGTCATCGTCCGCGAATGCGCCGAGCGGGTCCGCCAAGCCGGCGGGCGGATCAACAACGTGGACGCGATGGTCATTGCCCAGGTGCCGAAGCTGGCGCCGTACATCCAGAAGATGCAAGAGAACTTGGGAAAGAACATGGGAGTCGCGCCCGGACAGGTGGGCGTGAAAGCCACGACGAGCGAGCACATGGGATTCACGGGCCGCAAGGAAGGCGTCGTGGTGGTCGCCATCGCCTCGGTGGAAATGTGAAACTGTTCAACACGTTGACACGGACGAGGGAGGAATTCGTTCCGCTCCACCCGCCGCAGGTGGGTCTGTATACGTGCGGGCCGACAGTTTACAACTACGCCCATATTGGAAATTTGCGGGCCTTCATGTTTGAAGACCTGTTGCGACGCCACCTCGAATACCACGGATTCCAGGTCAAGCACGTGATGAACATCACGGACGTGGAAGACAAGATCATTCGGACCGTTCGCGAGTCGGGCAAGACGCTGCGCGAGGTGACGGATTTTTACACCGAGGAATTTCTGCGCGATCTCGACACATTGAGTATCCGGCGTCCCCACATCATGCCGCGGGCGACCGAGACGATTTCTGACATGATCAAGTTGATCACGACCCTGGTAGAGCGCAAGCACGCGTACGTCGCCGATGACGGGAGCGTCTATTTCTCGATCAAGTCATTCAGGGATTACGGCAAGCTCGCGCATCTCGACCCGGAGAAATTGCAGTCGGGCGCCCGCGTGTCGCAGGATGAGTACGACAAGGAGCATGCGGGGGACTTTGCGCTGTGGAAAGCGTGGGACGAAGATGATGGGCCGGTGAAATGGCCGTCGCCGTGGGGCGACGGTCGGCCGGGCTGGCACATCGAGTGCAGCGTGATGAGCATGAAGCATCTGGGCGAGACGTTTGACATCCATTGCGGCGGCGAAGACCTGATTTTCCCCCATCACGAAGATGAGATTGCCCAGAGCGAGGCGGCGACGGGCAAGCCGTTTGTTCGTTACTGGCTGCATAACGCCCACCTGCTCGTCGAGGGCAAGAAGATGAGCAAGTCGCTCGGGAATTACTACACGCTACGCGATCTGCTGGCCAAAGGGTGGACAGGACGCGAAATTCGGTACGCGCTCCTCTCGGCTCATTATCGCGAGCAGTTGAATTTCACCTTTGACGGCCTCCAGGCGGCGCGCACGGCGCTGCAGCGGATCGATGAATTCCTGCTGAAGTTGCGCGAGATCGCCAGCACGAATCCGCAGGGGCAACCGGCCGTGCTGGCATCGGAATTTGAGGCCGCATTGGACGACGACCTGAATATCAGCGGTGGGCTCGGAGCGGTTTTCGAATTCGTTCGCGAGAAGAACAAGCAGACGGTTTCGCCGGATGAAGCGGCGGGAATCCTGGATGTGTGGCAGCGGCTCGACGGGGTTCTCGGTCTTGGGATGCCGGTGAAATCCGAAGTGCCCGCTGACGTCCAGCGGTTGGTGGAAGAACGCCAGGCGGCGCGCAAAGCCAGGGATTTCAAGCGGTCCGACGAGATTCGCGACCAGCTTGCCAAACTGGGCTGGGTGATCGAAGACACGCCGAAAGGCCCGCGCGCGAAGCGGGCCGGTTGAGCGTCGGCCATGACGAAGCGTTATCCGCCGATCAACCCGAAGTGTCCGCATTTCCTGCACGGCGGCGACTACAATCCCGACCAATGGCTGCGCCTGCCCGCTGTGCTGAACGAGGACAGGCGGTTGATGAAGCTGGCGCACTGCAACGCGATGACGGTCGGCGTTTTTTCATGGGCGGCGCTTGAACCCGAAGAGGGACGATTTGCCTTCGACTGGCTCGACCGCACGATGGACGACCTGGCGGCCAACAGGATGTTTGCCGTGTTGGCTACGCCGAGCGGAGCGCGTCCGGCGTGGATGTCGCACAAATACCCGGAGGTATTGCGGGTCAATGCCAACCGCCAGCGGATTCTCCACGGTGGGCGGCACAACCATTGTTACACGTCGACGGTCTACCGCGAGAAGACCGCGCTGATCAATCGACGGCTCGCCGAACGGTACAAGAACCATCCGGCGTTGCTGATCTGGCATATCTCCAACGAATACAGCGGCGAATGCCACTGTCCGCTCTGCCAGGAAGCGTTCCGCCAGTGGCTCAAGGCGCGGTATGGTTCGTTGGACGCGGTGAATCAGGCGTGGTGGACGGCGTTTTGGAGTCACACGTACACGGACTGGTCGCAAATCGAATCGCCGGCGCCGCACGGCGAAGGCTCGATTCACGGGCTTAACCTCGATTGGAAGCGGTTCGTTACCCGCCAGACGGTCGAGTTCATGAAGAACGAGATCGCGCCGTTGCGCGAGATCACGCCGAATGTACCCGTGACGACGAACATGATGGGCACCTACACGGGCCTGAATTACTGGAAGCTGGCGGCGGAGCTTGACGTGGTGTCGTGGGACAACTACCCGGCGTGGCACGGGCTTGACGAAGATTGGCGGCTAGGAAGCCATGTGTCGTTTGTCCATGACATCTATCGTTGCATGAAGGGCGGCAAGCCGTTCATGTTGATGGAGAGCACGCCGAGCGTGGTGAACTGGGACAATGTGTGCAAGCCGAAGCGGCCGGGAATGCACCGTCTGTCGTCGTTGCAGGCGGTGGCGCACGGCGCCGACACGGTCCAGTACTTTCAATGGCGCAAGGGGCGGGGATCGTCGGAGAAGTTTCACGGCGCGGTGGTCGATCATGTTGGCCATGAGGACACGCGCGTGTTTCGCGATGTGACCGAGGTCGGCGAGGTACTGGAAAAGCTCGATGCAATCATCGGCACGACGGTACGTCCCGAGGCTGCGATCATCTACGATTGGGAGAACGAGTGGGCGATCCGCGACCTGCAGGGATTGTCGAAGAACCGGCGCGATTATGGCGGGACGTGCGTGGCGCAGTACCGGCCGTTCTGGTCGCGCGGCGTGCCGGTGGATGTGATCGAAATGGACTGCGAACTCGCGGGCTACAAGTTGGTGGTCGCCCCGATGTTGTACATGGTGCGGCCCGGTGTCGCGGAGCGGATCGAGAAGTTCGTCAAGCAGGGCGGGACATTCGTCGCGACGTATTGGAGCGGCATTGTCAACGAGAGCGATCTGTGTTTTCTGGGTGGATTCCCCGGACCGTTGCGGAAGGTTCTGGGCGTTTGGGCCGAGGAGATCGACGTGCTTCACGACGGGCAGACGAATGCGGTGGTGCCTGCGGCGAGAAACGGCCTCGGCCTGACGGGACGATACAAGGCGCGGGAACTCTGCGACCTGATACACGCGGAATCGGCGCAAGTGTTGGCGAAGTATGGCGCGGATTTCTACAAGGGGCGGCCGGCGCTGACAGTCAACGCGCATGGCAAAGGGCGTGCGTACTACATCGCCTCGCGCAATGACGGCCGATTTCATGAGGATTTTTATGGTGGTCTCATTCGCCGGTTGGATCTGAAGCGCGTGCTGCAGACCAAATTGCCCGCGGGCGTGACTGCGCAGGTGCGCACGGACGGCAAAGACGATTTTGTCTTCCTGCTGAACTTCCAGCCGTCGGCCCGCCGAGTGACGTTGGGTCGAGAAGGTTTCTCCGATATGCTGACGGGCGGGAAAGTGACGGGATCAATCGCGTTGCCCGCGTTCGGCTCGGCCATTTTGCGCCGCCCGCACGCAGGTTGACATTCCGGGCGCGATGTGGTGAGTTACACGGGCCATGATTGAAGAACTGAAGACCAAAGTGACTGATTTGCGCGAACGCCACCAGGCGTTGAGGAGGTATCTTTGACGTCGACAAACAGCGCGCGCGCCTGGTCGAGTTAGAGAACATCATGGCCGGCCCGACGTTCTGGGCCGATCAAGCCAAAGCCCGCGGCATTTTGGACGAGGCGACGACGATTCGTCGCAAGCTGGACACGCTCGCCGCGCTCGACCAGAAGATCTCCGACGCGGAAGTGTTGATCGACCTCGGCGAGACTGAGCAGGGGATCAGCACGGAAGTCACCGCCGCCGAGCAGAAATTCAATCAGTTCGAGCTGGAGAACCTCCTCGGCGCCGAGCACGACAAATCCAACGCCATCTTCAGCATCCACGCCGGCGCGGGCGGCACGGAAAGCTGCGACTGGGCCAACATGTTGCTGCGGATGTACCAGCGTTACTGTGAGACGCGCGGATTCAAGGCCGATCTGGTCGACATCCAGTCGGGCGACGAGGCCGGGATCAAGAGCGCGACGCTGCTGGTCACGGGAGAATACGCCTACGGGTATCTCAAGGCGGAGCGCGGCGTGCATCGGCTGGTGCGGATTTCACCGTTCGACTCGAACAAGCGCCGCCACACGTCGTTTGCGAGCGTCGACGTGGTCGCTGAATTGAGCGATGCCGACGAGGTGGAACTCAAAATGGAAGACGTGCAGATCGATACATTCCGGTCCGGCGGACGCGGCGGGCAGAACGTGAACAAGGTCGAGACGGCGGTGCGCATGACGCACATGCCGACAGGGATTGTCGTTCAGTGCCAGGTGGAGCGCAGTCAGCATCAGAACCGCGAGATGGCGTTGAAGATGTTGAAGTCGCGGCTGTACGAGAAACAGCAGGACGAGAAACGGGCGGCGATGGAGAAGTATTACGGCGAGAAGGGCGCGATTGCCTGGGGCAACCAGATTCGCAGCTACGTCTTTCAGCCGTACCAAATGGTCAAGGATTTGCGGACGGGCCATCAGACGAGCGACGTGCAAGGGGTCATGGACGGGGACATTCACCCGTTTATCAGCGTGTGGCTCAAGGCAGGCCAGCCGCGCACGCGCAAGCAGGGTGTAACGGACGAGGAGTGAGCGGGGCGGCATTCGTGCGAATTCGAAAGGACGTGTACTGGTTTATCGTGCAGGTGGCAATATACGCGGCCATCGCTCTTATCATTTGGACAGGCCGTTCGTGTAAGTGAGATGAACATCCTCGATAAGATTGTTGCCGAGAAGAAGCTCGAAGTGGCGAAGCTGCAACCGCAGGCAGGCAAGCTGAAGCAGGCGGCGACGGCGCGCAAAGCGTTTCGTGATTTTGCCGGCGCATTGCGTCGGGGCGATGGCGTCGCACTGATTGCCGAGGTCAAGAAGGCGTCGCCATCGGCGGGCGTGATTCAGGAGAATTTCGACGCGATTGAAATCGCGCGCGGATATGAGGCGGGCGGCGCGTCGGCGCTGTCGGTGCTCACGGACGAGGAGTTTTTCCAAGGACGCATCGAGTATTTGCAGCAGATCCGCGACGCGGTGAAACTGCCGCTGCTGCGGAAGGATTTCATTATCAGTGAGTTGCAGGTCTACGAAGCGGCGGCGCGCGGCGCGGATGCGATTCTGCTGATTGTGGCGATACTGGACGATGCGCAACTCAGAGGATTCCGAGAGTTGGGGACACAACTTCATTTGGCGGCGCTGGTGGAAGTGCACGACGAGGCGGAATTGGATCGCGCGACGGCTTCGGGCGCCGAGATTATCGGCGTGAACAATCGCGACCTGCGTGATTTCTCCGTGAGCCTGTCGACGACCGAAAAGTTGGCCGCGAAACTGAAACGTGGCATGTGCGGCAAATACACAGTCGTGGCCGAGAGCGGCATTCACGAGCGGGCGGATGTTGAGCGTGCCGCGAAAGCGGGTGCGGACGCAATTCTCGTGGGAGAATCCTTGATGCGGAGCGGAGACGTTGCAGCGAAGGTGCGTGAGCTGATGGAGCGATGAGCGCCAAGATCAAAATCTGCGGGACGACGAACCTGAACGATGCGCTGCTGGCGGTCGAATTGGGCGCGGACGCGTTGGGGTTTATTTTCTATCCGAAGAGTCCGCGGTACATCGCGGTGCACGAGGCGGCGGACATCTGCAATGCGCTGCCGCCATTCGTGACGAAGGTGGGCGTATTTGTCGATGAGTTGGAATATGAGATCGAGAAGGCGCTCAGCGAATGCCTGCTGAACGTGCTGCAATTTCACGGAGACGAGCCGCCGGGGTTCTGTCAGAAGTTCGCGGCGAAGTCGATCAAGGCCATTCGGATGCGCGATGAAGACTCATTGCGGGTGGCGGGCGAGTACGATGTTGACGCTCTGTTGCTGGATACCTACACTGACGAATCGCGCGGAGGAACGGGCAAGACTTTCGACTGGTCGCTGGCGTTGAAAGCGAAAGAGATTGGCCTGCCGATCATTTTGTCGGGTGGGCTGACGACGGCGAACGTCCAGGAAGCGATTCGGCGCGTGCGGCCGTACGCGGTGGATGTCGCCAGCGGCGTCGAGCGTGAGCCCGGCAAGAAGGACCCGGAGAAAATGCGGAGATTCATCGAATTGTGCAAGAGCACCTGACAACCGTACCCGACAAAGGCGGCCATTTTGGGCCGTACGGCGGCATGTTCGTGCCGGAGACGTTGATGGCGCCGTTGCAGGAGCTGGCTCGCGAGTACGAGAAGGCGCGGCGTGATAAACGGTTTCGCGACGAGCTGGCGTATTATCTGCGCGAGTATTGCGGTCGCCCGACGCCGCTGTATTTCGCCGAGCGAATGACGCGCGAGCTCCGCGGGCCAAACATTTACCTGAAGCGCGAGGATTTGCTCCACACGGGCGCGCACAAGATCAACAACACGATCGGCCAGATACTGCTCGCGAAGCGGATGGGCAAGCGGCGCGTGATTGCCGAGACGGGCGCGGGGCAGCACGGCGTGGCGACGGCGACGGTGGCGGCGATGTTCGGGATGGAATGCGTGGTGTACATGGGCGCGGTGGACATGGAACGCCAGGCGCTCAACGTGTACCGGATGCGGTTGCTCGGGGCGGAGGTGCGGTCGGTCGATGCCGGGCAGAAGACGTTGAAGGAAGCCATCAGCGAAGCGATGCGGGATTGGGTCACGAACGTGCGCACGACGCATTATATTCTCGGCAGCGTCCTCGGCGCGCACCCGTATCCGATGATGGTGCGCGATTTTCAGGCGGTAATCGGGCGCGAGGCGCGACGGCAGATTCTGGAGAAGGAAGAGCGATTGCCGGACGAGTTGGTGGCGTGCGTCGGCGGCGGCAGCAACTCGATTGGATTGTTTTACGCGTTTTTGAAGGACAAGGGCGTGCGGATGGTGGGCGTGGAGGCCGGCGGCGAAGGAATCAAGGCGGGCAAGCACGCGGCGCGATTTCAGAAGGGCGGCTCGCTCGGCGTGTTGCAAGGGACGCGGACGTTCGTGCTGCAGGATGACGACGGCCAGATCATGCTGACGCATTCGGTGTCGGCGGGATTGGATTACGCGGCGGTCGGACCCGAGCACAGTTATTTGCGGGATTTGAAGCGAGTCGAGTACACGTATGCGACGGATCGTCAGGCGCTGGAGGCGGCGCAGTTTTGTTCGCGCAGCGAGGGGATCATACCGGCGCTGGAATCGGCGCATGCGGTGGCGTACGTGATGGGGAATGCGAAGAAGATCGGTCGCGGCACGCTGGTGATTATCAATATGAGCGGCCGGGGCGACAAAGACGTGAGCCAGATGGCGCGGTTGCTGAATTTATGAGGCCGTATTTCCGGTGTCGGCATTGCGGAAAACGATTGGTGCCGCTGGTGCACAGTTTTGCCCATCATCTGTGGGGGCGGGAGCGGATCTGCCCGCGCTGCGGCAAGATCTGGCGACTGACGCCGACGGCGCAGCAGATGCTGATGGCGTTTGGCGTGGTGGTCGGCGTGGTATTGACCATCGAAGTGCGGCAGTGGGTTCCCGCGGTCGAAGACAGTTTTTTGTTGGTGCTGTTGTGGCTGCCACTGTACGTATTTGTGGTGTGGCCGGCGATGTTTGCGTTGTTGGGAAATTATCGGATGAAATGAGGACCGCATGAGATCGATGACCGGATATGGCCGCGGCGAGGCGGCGAAAGACGGGTTCAAGTTCACGGTGGAACTGAACTCGATCAATCGCAAACAAAGCGACATCTCGATCAATTTGGCGAAGGAACTGATCGAGCTGGAGCCGCGGATTCGGGACGAGATCAACGCGCACCTGTCGCGGGGGCGGGTGATGGTGGTGGTGGCGTTCCATCGCAGCAGCGCGAAGGCCGAAGAGCAGATCGAATTGGACACGGCGCTGGCGAAGGCCTATCACCGGGCGATCCAGAAGCTGCGGCGCGAGATGAAACTGGACGGCTCGATCACACTGGACACGATTCTGCGGGCGCCCGGCGTGATGAAGCTGGCGGAAGCGACGTTCGACGCGGAGAGCGTGTGGCCGAACGTGGAGGCGGCGTTGCGCAAGGCGATCGCGGGGCTGGTCAAGATGCGCGAGAAAGAAGGCAAATTCCTTGCCAATGATCTTTCCGAGCGTGTGGATTTTCTGCAACAGGGGCTCGAGCTGGTCAAAAAGTCCGCACCGGATATCGTGGCGTACTACCGCGACCAGTTGCACAAGCGGGTCAAGGAAGCAGGATTGGATATCCCGCTGGATGACGAGCGGCTGGTGAAGGAAGTGGTGTTCTTCGCGGATCGTTGCGACATCTCCGAGGAGATCACACGGCTGAGCAGCCATCTCAATCAGTTTCGCGATTGCCTGAAATCGAACGAGCCGGTCGGGCGAACGCTGGATTTTCTGGCGCAGGAAATCGGGCGGGAGATCAACACGATCGGTTCCAAGGCGAACGCGGCGGAGATTTCGCAGCAGGTGGTGAAGATGAAGGCGGAACTGGAGAAGATTCGCGAGCAGATCCAGAACATCGAATGAGCGAAGCGAGTCCAACAACGAAGCGCAGCGGTCTGGTGATTGTGGTGTCGGCGCCTTCGGGCGGCGGGAAGAGCTCGTTGTGCCAGCGGCTGCTGAACTGGTCGTCGAACATCGTGTATTCGGTGTCGTGCACGACGCGGGCGCCGCGCGGGGGCGAGCAGAACGGGCACGACTACTTTTTTCTGAGCACGGAGGAATTCGAAAAGAGGATCGCCGCGGGGGATTTTCTTGAATACGCGAAGTACAACGGCAACTACTACGGCACACCGCGTTCATTTGTGGAGGAGCAACTGGCGGCGGGACGGGATGTATTGCTGGACATCGAGGTGCAGGGGGCGAGCGAGGTGGCGCGGTGCATCCGCGGGGGGCGGTTCGCCTATCCGGACGCGCTGGTGTCGATTTTTCTGATGCCGCCGTCGATGGAATTGCTGGAGACGCGGCTGCGTCGGCGGGGGACGGACAGCGCGGAAGCGATTCGCAAGCGGCTGGCGGTGGCGCAGCAGGAAATGGCGCACTGGAAAGAATATGATTACGTGATTGTGAGCGGAGCGCTCGACGACGATTTCGAGCAGGGCAAGGCGATTGTGATTGCGGAGAAATGTCGGACAGCGCGCGCGGCAAAGGACGGAAAACCATGGCAGCAAAGCGAACTATCCTTCTAGGGATCACGGGCTCGATTGCGGCATACAAGTCCGCCGACATGGCGAGCAAACTGAAGAAGCTCGGGCACGAGGTGTTTTGCGTGATGACCAAGGACGCGACGCAATTCATCACGCCGCTGACGCTGCAGACGTTGTCGCAGCATCCGGTGACAATCGATTTGTTTGAGGCGGGCGAGGGGGACTGGCGTCCGAGCCATTTGCAACTGGCCGACAGCGCGGATTTGCTGGTGGTGTCGCCGGCAACGGCGAATGTGATTGCGAAACTCGCGCACGGGATTGCCGATGACGCGCTGAGCACGATTGCGCTGGCGCTGCGGCCGGAGGCGAAGGTGCTGGTTGCGCCAGCGATGAATGGCAAGATGTGGCTGCATCCGGCGACGCAGGCGAACGTGAAGGTGCTGCAGTCGCGCGGGGTGGAATTCATCGGCCCCGAGAAGGGTTTGCTGGCGTGCGGCTATGAAGGGATTGGCCGGCTGTGGGACGTCGACAAGATCATCGAGAAGATTCAGAAGATGCTTTCCTAGTGGAACGGCGCGAGTCATTTGAGAATTGCCCCCTCACCCTGACCCTCTCCCCCGGAGGGGAGAGGGGAACGGTGAAAGGTCCGGCTTCGGCTCCCTCCGGAAGGGAGAGGGGATATTGCTCGTTGGCTTGCAGTTGCTCACGGTGCCGCGCACAGATGGAAGAACCATGAGCTCGAAGCCGCTCCGCTTCCTTGTGACGGCGGGACCGACGCGGGAATTTCTCGACCCGATTCGGTATATCTCCAACCGTTCTTCGGGGAAGATGGGCTACGCCATCGCCGAGGCGGCGCGGGCGGTGTCGTCGAGCGTGACGCTGGTGAGCGGGCCGACGTCGTTGGCGGCGCCGAAGGGAGTCGAGTTGGTCTCGGTAACGACGGCGCAAGAGATGGCCGAGGCGGTGTGGAGCCGGTTTGGATCGGTGGATGTGTGCATCATGGCGGCGGCGATATGCGATTTTCGGCCGAAGAAGGCGGCGGGAAGCAAGATCAAGAAAGGCTCGTTCAGCGGCGTGCTGGAATTGGAACCGACGCCGGATATTCTGGCGGAACTGGGTCGGCGCAAGAAATCGCAGGTGCTGGTCGGTTTTGCGGCGGAGACGGACGACGTGGAGAAGCACGCACGCGAGAAGCTGGCGCGGAAAGGCCTGGATTTCATCGTCGCCAACGACGCGAGTGCGTTCGATGCCGAGACAAACCAAGTCACGGTTCTTTGCGGGGACGGAACGGTCGAGAAGCTGCCGAAGCTGCCGAAGATCGAAGTCGCAAAAAAGATTATCGAGCGGGCGGTGCGATTAGTTCGCTAACGGGGGCTGGCTGTCGGATTTGTTGGTGAGAACGATCTGGATTTTTTCGAAGCGGTTGTCTTGGCGGAGATTGTCGAGGTCGGGGTCCTTGACGAGCCAGCGGGCGTCGTTGTAGCCCAGTTTCACGGCCTGATCGAGCGCGGCAAAAGCTTCGTCGACGCGTTTTAACAGGGAGTAGCTGCAAGCGAGATTGTAGAACACGAGCGCGTTATCGGCGCAGAGCCTGGCCAGACGCTGATCGATTTCGAGTCCCTTTTCCCATTGCCCCGTCCTGGTGTAGGCGTCGCCGAGGATCTGAAGAGCCTCGACGAAATCGGGGTCGCGACTGGCGATGCCTTCGAAGAATTGGATTTCGAACTTCAGGTCTTCGTTCCCCGCGGATTTGCCTCGGGGCGGCTTGGTCTCTCGGATCGGCAACATGGCGATCTCTTCTCCGTGCTTGGTGTTTACGTGGCGCCATCGGGGCGCAGGTCGTTGATGACGATTCCTGACAGGAGTTTGGGATAAAAGTCCGTGCTCTTCTGGGGCATGCGCGAACGGGCGTCGGCGACGGCCTTCACATCCTGAACATCGGTCGGATTCAGGAAGAATGCAAGCTGCGCCTGGCCGTGTTGGACGCGTGCCGCCGCCTCGTCGGCTTCGCGCCAGTAGGTGACATTGGATTCTTCGCGAAGGCGGACTTCGTCGATACCGAGCGGGGCTTCGAGAATGCCGACGTGAAGGATGGCGACATCGAGCGTATGCCAGAGCGGAGGTTTGTCGGCGAACAAGGGACGGAGCGCATCGATGTCTTTCGGGCGCAACAGCGCGAATCCATCGGCGTCACGCATGCCGATGAGATGTTTCGCGGCTTTCATTGCCGCCAGGAGTTTTTCGAGAGACGGTTGGGGCACGACGGCGAATGTCTTCACCAGTTGCTTGCGGAACTGTTCGGCTTGAAATGAGCCGAGATGGGCGACGGTGCGATGGGTCGGCAGCACGACAAGGCCGGGGTCGCTCATATCGACGAGCGTGGCCATGACGTATTCGTAAGGCGCATTCGGGTCGGGCTTGACCGCGGCGGCGCGGCATTCATCGCGAAAGGCGAGGGCGGTTTCGTAGCGGTGATGGCCATCGGCGATGTAAAATTTCGCGTCGCGCAAGGATTCCTGGGCGGCCTTGATTGCGGCGTCGTCGGTGATTTCCCAAAGCTTGTTGACGACGCCATAGTCATCGGTGGCGGTCAACGTTGGTGCATCCGTTGGGGTGGAAAGGGGATTGCGTTGCGGGTGCGGATAGAGCATGAAGATCTGGCCCTGCTGCGAGCCGCAGGCGCGCAAGAGGGACATGCGGTCGGCTTTGGGTTTGGACAGTGTGTGCTCGTGGGGCAGGACGACACCCTCATCCCAGCGATGGAGCCGGACGCGGGCGATCAGTGCCTTGCGGGTTCGCGGACCGGAACCGTCGGGTGCGGCGAAAGATTGTTCGAGATAATAGAGCGCGGGCGTTGCGGCGCGACGGAGAATGCCGTCGCGCAGCCAGGATTGATAGAGGTCGCGGGCGCGGGTGTATTTGTTGTTGGTTTCGGAGTCGCGGGGTTCTTCCTTCCCGAGCTCGATGCGGACGAGGTTGTAGGACGAGAGTTTCAGGTACTTCTCGCGCATCTCGGGAGTAATCTTGTCGTAGGGCTGGGTCAACACGTCGTCGGCGTTGACCCGTTTGGTGTTGAACAGCACTCCTCGAAAAGGTTGGATATCCGCCATGCCCTGTCTCTGATGTTGCGCGACGGATAGTAGGCGGTTCGCAGCGTGGCGTCAAGAGGGGGAGTGCGCCGGGCAAGTGGACGGGAGGGGGTAGCCCACATTAACAGATGGCATGCCTACTGCTGTAGTAATCGGGTTACGTACTGTTTGAGAAACAAGCGCAGTTTCTCGAGCGATTTGGTTCTGACGCGGATGTTGCAACTGGGATTGGAATCGACGGAGGACGTTTTTGGCTTACCCGACGAGCAGCTTCTTTTCCCAGCAATTCCTGTATATGGAGGAAGGAGCAGGAGTTTGCCTGGCAATCGAAAGACGGGACGACACGACGAGGGCGGACAAACGCTGGTCACGTTTGTCATCTTCCTCATGTCGCTGCTGTTGTTTTTCGGGCTGGCCGTTGACCTCGGTTTCGCCTACATCACACGGGCGCGGCTTTCGAAGGCTGTCGATGCCGCCTGTCTGACGGGAATGCGCAATTATACGGTCGGGACGCAGGCGCAAGCCGCAAACATCGCCAGCAATGCCTTCGCACTGAACTACGGCACATGCGGCCGAGACGTGGGACCGGTCGCGCCCACCGTGACGTTCGGCGTGGACGCGGCCAACAATGTCACGCTCAACGTTCGCGCCAGCGCGACGATCAAGACGTATTTCATCGGCATTCTGCCGCAATGGAAAACCCTGACGGTTGGTGCAAGAGCCCAAGCGACGAAGATGAACGTCGTCATGAGCCTGGTGCTGGATTTTTCGGGTTCGATGTTCATGTCCGTCGCGGACGGCGGCAGCGATGGCCACACCTATCTTCCCGGGGCCGTTACGTCGTTCATCAACCAATTCACCGAGAATGCGGATCAGGCGGCGCTGGTCGACTTTGGATCCACCGCCCAGGTCAAAGTGAAGATGACATCCGTATTCAAGACGGCGATCATCAACGCGGTCAATGCGGAAGACAACCTCGACAAGACGTGGTCGGAGGGTGGTCTCCAGGCCGGGTGGAAGCAGATTCAGACCGTGTCGGCGGGCGCCAACCAGTTGCCGGTCATCGTGTTTTTCACCGATGGATTTGCCAACACGTTTAACGTCAAGCTCGGTTGTCAGCCTTCCGCCATCAATGTTGGCCAGACCGACCCGTCCAACCATAAATGCGGCGACAACTGCTGGGACTTGCGATATCTGGACCCGAACTCCGGCGACGACGTCGACTGCAATAATCCCGGCAGTTTTTCCTCCATCGGGGGCACACTGGGCAGTGAGTCGGGAACCACCACGATCAAAGCGGGCACCTCCGAGACGATCAGCAAGTACAACCTGAACGTGTGGACGGAGGGGCAACTGCGGGCACTGCAAATGGCCAATACGATCCGCAGCAACAACATTACGATTTATTGCATTGGTTTGGGCGCCACGACCAATGACATCAACCAGGTGTTTCTCAAGCAAGTCGCCAACATGAATGACCCCGCCAACCCCACCTACAACCCGAACCAGCCGGCTGGCGAAGCCGCTTTTGCTTCGACCGCCAGCGACCTTGAGTCGGTGTTCCAGGTAATCGCGTCCCAGATCGCTGTGCGGCTCTCGCAGTAACCCTTGTCGCGGCGCAAACGGCGGCTGACGGGCGCGGATTCCGTTACGAGGGCGTCTCGATCCATTGGGAAATCAGCGCGCGGCACAAATTGGGCGGGACAAGCTAACTGGGAATCCGGCGGGCTCCGGCGTCCGTAGCTTCTGTGGGCGACGGCAGGCGGCGGGGCGGGCGTGGCTGACGACGCTCGAAACTGTGAAACACGGGTCGCCACGAGAGCATCGTATGAGTATTATGTTGAGGACGGTCGCAGCCGCGGTCATTGCCGCGGTATCACTTGGAGTCAACGCCATGGGTCAAACGACGAACAATCCACCGGCAAGAGAGACGATCATATTGGGGGGCGGGTGCTTCTGGTGCACGGAAGCGGTGTTCGAGCAGTTGAAGGGCGTGGAAAAGGTGGAATCGGGGTACTCGGGCGGGACGGTGCCGAACCCGACGTATGAAGAGGTGTGCACGGGCGACACGGGGCACGCGGAGGCGAGCCAGATCACATTCGATCCGAACGTGATTCCGCTGAAGACGATCCTGGAGGTATTTTTCACCGTGCACGATCCGACGACGCTGAACCGGCAGGGAAACGACGTCGGCACGCAATATCGGTCGGTGATCTTCTATCGAAGCGCCGAGCAGAAGGCGGCGGCGGAGCAGGCGATCAGGGACATCACGGCGGCGAAGATCTGGGACGGGAAGATTGTGACACAGGTGGTGCCGTTCCAGGCGTTCTACAAGGCGGAGGGGTATCATCAGGAGTATTTCCGGTTGCACGGGTCCCAGCCGTATTGCCAGATCATCATCGCGCCGAAGGTGACGAAGTTTCGGGAACATTTTCGGAGTTTGTTGAAGGGGAGTTGAAGACGTGAACGAGGCGACGAAAAAGGTGGCGATGTATGTGAGCGCGGCAATCCTAGGATTGGGGATTCGCGCGGGGGTGCGGGCGGCGTATGGCGAGGAAAGGAGCGGCAAGGTGACAATTATTGATTTCCGAGATGACGGAACCCGGATCGGTCCGGTGACGGTCGATCGCGTGGTCAAGACGGACGCGGAGTGGCACAAGCTGCTGACGCCAGACCAATTCCGGATCACACGGGAGCAGGGGACGGAGCGGCAGTGCTCGGTGGGTTACTGGAACAATCACGAGACGGGGCTGTATCGGTGCATTTGCTGCGGCACGCCGCTGTTCAAATCGACCACGAAATTCGAGTCGGGGACAGGCTGGCCGAGTTTTTTTGAGCCGGTGGCGAAGGAGAACGTCGAGTTGAGGCCGGACCATTCGTTCGGGATGGAACGGACAGAGGTGCTGTGCGCGCGGTGCGGGGCGCATTTGGGGCATGTGTTCGAGGATGGGCCGCCGCCGACGGGATTGCGGTACTGCATGAACTCGGGGGCGCTGAAGTTCGTGAAGTTTGAGAAACAGGCCGGGGCGGTCGAGCAGAAGACGCCATGAGCGATGACGGGGGCGGCAAGGCGCGGCGGGTGCGACGCGTTTTTCAGGCGCGCGAGCTGCTGATCGCGGTGGGGTTCACGCTGGTCAACGCGAGCGCGCATCTGTTGTGGAACCCGATCGTCGAGTACTGGCAATTCGTGGTGACGGCGCTGATGTTTGTCGGTTTCCTGGCATTCTGGCTGGCGAAGGAGTGGCGGCGGATCGGGTCGTTTGTGACGAGATTCTACTGCGTGGCGGTGATCTTCGACGTGCTGGCGGAGGGCCTGCTCCAGCCGTTTCATCATTGCACGTTCGATAATCTCATGTGCACGGGGAAACTGTTTCTGGTTTTCTTCGTGTTTTGGCTGGTGGCACGGCCGGTCGAGCGATGGATGACGGAGCGGAGGGAGGAAGGGATCGCTCGAAGGGGGCGCGCGAGGTTAGCGGCTCGTGTGACTTCCAGAGCCATGGGCCAATGATGAGACCTGTGAGCAGTTGGTCTTGGATTGTGGAGTGCGCCAGAAGAAGGCGTGCTTTCATAGCGTTCGTTGACGAAGCTGGGTTCATGATGGAGCCCGTCCTACGAAGGACTTGGGCTCCAATAGGTCGCACGCCTGTTATTCGGGTAAGTAATCCCCATGGACGGATTTCAGCGTTTGGCGCGATTGTTGTCAGTCCCTGCGCCGGCGCTTTTCCTTTTACTTTCACCTGTCGGGGGACAATAGGAACTTTAACGGTCGCTCGGTGGTTCTATTCGTTGAGTCCCTGCGGCGAAGAATCCGCAGGTCGATCACGGTCCTCTGGGATGAAATATCAATCCATCGTTCGAAGCCGGTGATCGACTATCTTAATCGACATCGGACGGTAGTCGCTGAGCAGTTTCCGCCGTACGCGCCGGAGCTTAACCCGGTTGACTACGTTTGGGCTTACGTGAAGCACGCTCGCCTTGCTAATTACTGTCCGCGGAACATAAGCGAACTTCGATCCCGCGTGACGGTGGAACTCCGCCGGCTAGAAAGGCGGAGGGACTTGCTGCAATCCTTTTTCGACCACACCGGACTGAGCTTCGAACCTATTGCCCATGCCGATGAAGAGGACACTTGATCATGGACCAAATGGGGCGCGACACAATATGCTGACCTCCAATCATAGGCAGGGTGGTCTTATCGGCGGTCCCAAACTGACTGCCACACGGTGCGGGGCGTACGGCTTGGGTAGCGTGACACACTCAGCTCAATGAGTAGTTGCACGTTGAGACAGAGGAACTGGACCCGCTGGTCCACTACCTGCACGTAGATGCCACGCGGGGCTCGATGCGAGTGAGGATGATTGTATCGTCTGCACGGTCGTAGAGATGAATCACTTCAGACTGCCACGGCGCGGTCGAGCCGTGTCCGACTGGTTGTTCTAATCCCGATCAAGGCATCAGCGGCTTGCAAATTCGAACGGGGTGCGATATGGGTGGTCTAACCCCGTAGAAATCAAGGAGAGTCTACATATGAGAATTATGAGAGCTGTATCACTCGATCTTGCTGCTGCGTTGTGCCTGACGAGCCTGGCATTCGCCGGCAATGAGGCCATGGAAAAATGGTCGGAGAACCACCCCGATGCGTCGAAGGCGCTGGGGGCGTGGGTCAAAGCTAATCCCAAGGCGGCGGCGAGGTTTTTTGAATGGGATGCGAACCATCCCGAGAAATCCCAGGCATTTGTGATGTGGACGATCGATCATCCGTCGGACGAGGTTGAGAAGTACGTCCAAGACCATCATGGCGAACCGCTGTTGGATGAAATCCTGAAGAAGCACCGTCCGGCGGCGGTAGAATTCATGGCGTGGTGTCGGAACAACGCGGATGCGGCGCGGGCGTTGATGGCACACCCCAAAGGCTTGGAGTGGGCCGGGCATCATCTGTACAAGGAGTATTGGGATCTCGAAAGCAAATAGGGAAGAGCCCAGGCAATACGTTACAAAGCATTTGGGACCGAGCGGCGCTCAGGGGAGCGCCGTTTTCGTTGTTGAGCTGAGATCCGAGCGGCGTTTGGTTCGCGTGCGCTGATGCGATTTGGCGCGGCCTACGACAGCCTGCCTTTCGCCGTGAGGCTCGCGAAGAACTTCTGGAGGGCGTCGTGGTACGTGGCGGCACTGACGAGGAAGGCGTCGTTGTGGTGGCCGCGGAGTTCGACAAGCTGTTTGGGGTCGTTGGCAGCGGCGAGGAGGCGCTGGGCATGGCGCATGTTGAACAGTTCGTCGTCGTGGCTGTGGAAGATCAACAGGGGGACCTTGATGCGGGGCATTTTGCCGAGCGTGTCGTATTTGTTCCGCACCAGCCAGCGGACGGGGAGGAACGGGAACATCTTCTGGCCGACATCGCCGATCGAGGTGAAGGCCTCTTCGATGATCAGACCACCGACGTCGACTCTGGCGGCGAGGTCGGCGGCGATCGCCGAGCCGAGCGATTCGCCGTAGAGGACGACGGAGCGCGGCGGCAGTTTGCGTTGCTGGATGAGGTAATTGTAAGCGGCTTGGGAATCGCGGTAGGTGCCCTGTTCATCCGGCGCGCCTTCGCTGCGGCCGTAGCCGCGGTAATCGATGATGAAGGCGTTGACGCCCAGGCTGTGAAGCACGGCGAGCTTCTCGAAGCGGTGGGACATGTTGCCCGCGTTGCCGTGGAAGAGGAGGACCGTGAGCGTGGCGTTGGATGCCGAGGCGGGTAAAAACCAGCCGTTGATCTTGAGGTCGTCCGAAGTGGTGAGCGTGACGTCGTCGTACTTGAGGCCGGCTTGGTCGGGGGTCTGGTCGATCCGGCGATCTGGATAATAGATCATGTGCGGCTCGTTCCAGCGCAGCCAGAGGGCAAAGACGACGATAAGGACCAGCAACAGGATGACGATCATTTTCAGGATCCGCATTCGGGTGAGGAGATATAGCACATGGAAAAAGCATTGACGAGCGTGCGGTCGGCAACGAGGGTAGAAGACAAACCCCTCACCCCAACCCTCTCCCCTTGGGGGAGAGGGAATATCCTCCTCGACGCGCGATTCGCGGGGATTATCTCTTGACCCGCGCGGGGCTGCGTGTTAGCTAAGGCGGCGGTTAGAGAGGTTGAGGGAATATGCGGTGTCCAAAATGCGGTGGCGTGGACGACAAGGTGGTCGATTCGCGCAGCAATCGCGACGGGCTGCTGATCCGGCGGCGGCGGGAATGTCTGAAGTGCGGGGCGCGGTTTACGACCTACGAGGAGATTTTCCGCGAAAAACTGCGGGTGAAGAAGCGCGACGGCCAGTATGAGGAATTCGACCGCCGCAAGCTGCTGGCGGGGATCGAGAAGGCATGCGAGAAACGTCCCGTCAGTACCGACAAGATCGAATCGCTGGCCGAGCGGGTGATCAGCGAACTGGAGAACGAGTTTGGGCGGGAGGTGCCATCGATGAAGATCGGCGAGCGGGTGATGGAGCACCTGCGCAAGCTCGATGAAGTGGCGTACGTGCGATTCGCATCCGTGTACCGGCAGTTTCGCGATGCCGAGCAGTTTATCGACGAGATCAAACAGATGGGCCGGTCATGATTCAGTCGTTGGAAGACATCCTGTGGGTTCAGGACGCGGACGGTCGTCTGGCGCCATTCGACGAGCGGCGGCTGGCGGTGTCCATCCAGAAAGCAGCGGAGAGCGTGGGACAACGCGACTGGTGGCTGGCAGAATCCATCGCCGCGGCGGTGCATGCGTTTGGCCTGAAATCGCGACGCGACCCGGTCATTCCGAGCGAGGAGATTTCCGAGATCGTGACCGAGGTGCTGGCCACACTGGGATATGAATGGATTTCCGAGGCGTATGACGGCGGTGTGAATCGCGTGGCGATCCACCTCAACGACCTGGTGTGGCGGACGGATGGTGGGTTTGAATTGGAGTTCTTCCGTCAACTCGACCACGCGCTGGGTGCGGCGGCGAACCACCAGCTCATCGCGATGCGGATCGACGGGCTGCGGGCGTGTGTGATGCAACTGCGCGGGGCGCGGCGCTGGACAGCCGGTTGCCGGCGGTTGGCGGAGGAGATCGTCGAGCACGTGCGCGGTCGGGTGGCGCGGATGCGGCCGCTGCGGGCGGCAAATCTGAAACTGGCGGTGATGGAGTAGGAGACATGGCCGACAACATTTTCGCGAAGATTGTGCGGAAGGAGATCCCGGCCAAGATTGTGTTTGAAGACGACCGGATCCTGGCGTTTCGGGACATCGATCCGAAGGCGCCCATTCATATCCTGATCGTGCCCAAGAAGGACATCGCGCGGATATCCGAGGCCACAGGGACGGACGAGCCGCTGCTGGGGCACCTGTTGACGGCGGCGGCGGAGATCGCGCGCAAGGAAGGGATTGACGGGAGCGGCTATCGGCTCGTCATCAACAAGGGCGCGCACGCGGGAGAAAGCGTTCCGCATCTGCACGTGCATCTGCTCGGCGGGCGGCAGATGGCCTGGCCGCCGGGTTGAGCGTTGCCGCTCCGTGAACGGGCTGATTCTATTCGAAGACGACCATCTGCTGGTCGTCGACAAACCTTCGGGAATCAACACGCACAAGCCGGACGCGTTTGCGCCGGACGGGATTCATGAATGGCTGACCAAACGCGAGGCGCGCTGGCGAAATCTGTCCATCCTGCAGCGGCTCGACAAGGACACATCGGGCGTGATGGTGTTCGGCAAGACGCGCGAGGCCAATCAGGCGCTGGCGAAACAGTTTGAAGCGCACACGGTCGAGAAGGTGTACCTGCTGCTGAGCACCGCGCGTCCGCGGCGGACCAAATTCTGGGCGAAATCACCGAACAGCGTGACGGAATTTGAGTTTGTCGAACCGCACGGGGAGTATTTCCTTGTGCAGGCGAAGCCGTTGACGGGCAAGACGCACCAGATACGCCGGCATGCGGCGGACAGCGGATTCCCGATTGTCGGCGACACGCAATACGACGGCGCGCCGGGGCCGCGGCTGATGCTGCACGCGCACAAACTCGCGTTCACGCACCCGGTCACCGGCGGACGCGTGACGTTCGCGGCATCCGTGCCGCGAGCGTTTGACGTCGCCGATGCACTGGTGGCTGCGGCGGAGTTTCGCGAACCGCTGTTTGAGGACGGACAAACGACAGCATTTCGTCTCGTGAACGGGGAAGCGGATGGCGTGCCGGACGCGGTGGTTGATTCGTACGACGGCCATTTGCTGGTGCAGTGGCAGACCCGGAAAGCGAGCGAGAGGGAGGCCGAATTGATCGGTCGCCTCGAGAAGGAGTGCCAGCCGCGGGCGATTTATACGCAGTTGGCGACCAAACAGGAACGGATGCCGGCGCGGTTGATTTCGGGAACGGCGGTGACGGACCGGATGGTGGTCCGCGAAAACGGCGTCAGCTTTTTGGTGAGCTTTAGTGAGGGGTTGGGGACGGGCATTTTTCTCGATCAGCGCGAGAACCGGCGGCGGTTGCTGCGCATGCCGCTGCAAGGGAAAACGGTACTCAACACGTTTGCCTATTCGTGCGCGTTTTCCGTGGCGGCGGCGCGGGCCGGGGCCGTGACGACGAGCGTGGATCTGTCAAAGAACTATCTGGAATGGGGCCGCGAGAATTTTCGCGTGAACGGATTGGACCCGGCGGGCCATGATTTTGTGTTCGGTGACGCCTTCGAATGGCTCAAGCGATTTGCCAAGCGCGGGCAGCGCTGGGACGTGGTGATCATTGATCCGCCGACGTTCTCGACCACCAAAAAAGGGCGGGTATTTCAGGCGGCACGGGACTACGAAGAACTGGCGGCGCTGGCGATGCCGCTGGTGGCGGCGGGCGGGTGGTTGCTGTGTTCGACGAACCAGCGGACGCTGGAAGCGGAGCAGTTTGAGAGTAGTATCCGCGGCGCGGCCCGGGGTTGCGGGCGCCTCACGGAGTCGCTGGAGTTTGAGGCGCTGCCGTTCGATTTCCGTCTGGCGCCGAAGGAACGGTCTTACCTGAAGACCTTTTGGGCGAAGCTGGCATAGTGTACTGGTCGGTCAAGCTCGCAAGCTGTGGACCGAATTCGGTCGCCGCCCAAATCCCGCCGCCGGCAGTCGCGGCCGCGACCATCGATTTGCCGACAGGAGAGAATGAGATCGAGGTTACGCGCTCCGGTTCACTGACGGTCGCGGACACGAACGGGAAGAGATGTCTGGAGATCGTCTCAGTCTGGGGCAGCTTGTCGAAATCGACGAACTCATTGTTGCCGATCTGGGATGCGGCGGATTTGGCGGCGGCATAGAGCGGCGTGAACAGGCCGCGAAGGTCGGCGTAACCATAGGACGATCCGTTGACCGGCATGCGCTTCATGAATTCCTGGTACGTGGCGTTGCTGGCCAGGGTCGGCTTCGACTGCGTTACCTGGGTCACCAACTCTCGCGCATAGTCGGGAGTGTCCGCCAGGATGAGAAACTGGCCGGTGGTGGTGTACGTCGGGGCGACCAGACCAGCGCCGATGCGGACCGTGCGCAGTCGGTGGCCCGCGATCTCGGTTTCATCCCAGGGAGCCATTTCGTCGGTGCCCAGCGTGCTCTGCTTGAGCGCGTTCATCGCCTTATCGAGGGCCGGCCGGAGTTTGTCTTCGTTGGCGATTTCGGCGACCAGGGCGACATCCGGGAAACGGGAGCCGGTGCGCCAGGTGGCGATGATGGCAGTTTCGGGGCCGACGTATTGCAGAATGTCTTCCCGCATATGGATGCCATGGACGCGAAGTGCCTGCTCGAATTGTCCGATGGACGACATCATCGTGGCGTTACCGGACTGGGACAAGGCTTGCATGCCCTCCTCGTAGAAGCCGGAGAGATCCGCGGCGCCGACGGAATAGAACAGAGTGTCCGGCGACGTGAGCGCAAGGGTTTTGCGGGCCGTGGGCGGTGACAGCTTCGGCGGATTGTGGGAGTACGAAATGAAACCGACATCTTCCACGCCGCGATCCACGAACTTCATGCTGTACGCGGAGACGTCCATGCCGCTGAGCTTCTGGAACGTGCCGGATGTTTGCGGCGCGAAGGCCAGCAACGGGCCGAACAGGCCGAGGACCTGCTCGACATTGACATAGCCAAGGAACTCGTAGTTGCTGGAAGCGTGTTGCCGGGCGCTGATGAATCTCGGGCTGGTGGAGAGCCGCTTGAAGTCCGTCGGGACCTGGCCGGTGTAGGCGGCGATCAGGTCGCGCATGGTATCTTCGCCGAGGGTGAATACGACGAGTGAATTGAAGAAGGCATGGCAGATGGGCAGTTGGGGGGAAAGCTGCCAGACGGAGTATTTCACGCCGAGATAACGCTTGTCGCTGAATTCGCCATCCGGGTAGGCCTTCTTCAGGGTGCCTTCGAGTTTATACAGACCTGCGGTGGCCTCGATTTTTTTGTGTCGGACGTCCGCGCCGACGATGAGGCCGGCATTCAGCGAGGGTAGAATGGTGACGCGCGTGAGACCGAAAAAGACCTCGCCCTGCATGGTATTCAGAACGAAGTCGAGAAGAGCTGCATTCCCGTTGTCCCGGCCCGGGTGGGAAGGGTTTTCGCGGAGAAGAGTGAGGGGTTTATCCAGGAACGCCTGGACTTCGGGTTCCTGCCAGAGCGCGTAGAGTTCGGTTTTTGAGAAGTTATCGCGGGACGCGGCAAACTCCGGGATATCGAGGAAGATGAGGGTGGAATCCGGCAGCAGATCGGCGGCATGGGGCGGGGGCTTCGCGTGCGTGGAATAGATCAGCGCAACGGTGCCGACCGTCACCACCAACAGGAAGATCAGAACGATTTTTTTCATTCGTATACGCGCGCACGAGATGCCGAGCGAACGACGGGCGGCGATGCTGACCGATAACACGGTGAGGGTCAAGGAAATGTCACACTGAATTATCGTGCCAAACGGCCGAAATAAGGATATAATAGGACTCTAATGGGACTGTGAGGGAGTGAATGTGAACGGCAAACGGCGCGGCCAGAACGGCAGGTTTTTAGTCGCCGCATTGGCAGTCGGCGTCCTAATCGCGGTGAGCGCGGTGAAGGTCCGGGCCGTGCTGTTTGAGTTTACGGACGATCCCGGCTACAACACCAACGCTCCCGCGGGCGAGTTGGCCAACAGCGGATGGCAGTACGAAGGCTTTTGGAGCACGTCGGTCGAATTGTCGACCAACCTGTACCCCGTGGGAGAATTTCTGGGCACACCGATTGCGCCGCAGTTCTTCGTGACGGCGGCACACGTTCTCGGGGCGACGAACGATGTGTTCATATTCAACGGAGTCACCTACCACCCGGTCGCGCAGTTCACCACGCTCGACAGCGATCTGAGCATCTGGCAGGTCGCCGAGACGTTTCCGTATTACGCGCCGCTGTACACGGGGTCGGACGAGACGAACCAGCCGGTGGTCGTGTTCGGCCGCGGCACGGACCGCGGCGCGCCGGTCATCGTGGACGGACTGACCGGTGGTTGGACGTGGGGTGCAACGAACTGGGTGGAACGCTGGGGACAGAGTACCGTGAGCGCCGTCACAAACTGTGGGTGGGGAGTCGGCGACCTGTTGCGATGCGAATTTGACGGCGACACGGGATCCAACGAATGCGGGCTGTCGTACGGCGATTCTGGTGGTGGAGTGTTCATCGAAAGCACCAATGGCGTCTGGGAGTTGGCCGGCGTGAATTATTCGGCGGACGGGCCGTTCAGCTTCACTGCGGAGGGAAGCAACGCGTTCAGCGCGTTCATGGTCGATGCCGGCGGGCTTTACGAGGAGGTCGAGCGGGGGACATGGGAGCTTCGATCTTCCATGAGCCCGATCCCGAGCGCGTTTTACTGTACACGGATTTCGGCGAATCTGGAATGGATCCGGAGCGTAATCAACTACGATTTGGGGCCGGATCTGCAGGTCGGCAGTGTTCAACGAACGGCTAGCGGATTTCAGATCAGCATTTCGACCGGGATCGGCCGCGTGTACTACATCCAGAGCGCCACGAACGCGATGGACGGCCCGTGGTCGACCATTATCTCCAACATACCGGGTACGGGCGGAATCGTAACGCTCACCGACACAAATGCGGTTTCTTCGCAGCCACGGTATTACCGCGTCGGTCTTTCGCAGTAGCGCGGCGCGGGGAATGTTTTCGGCCGACGCCGGTCACTTGACGCCCGCCTGCGTGATGCTGAAGGTCTGACCACCGACGGTGATGGAGCCGGTGAGGATATTGGTGGTCGAATTGGCCGGCACCGAATAGGTGACCTTGCCCTTGCCCATGCCGCTGCCGGAGACGATGGTGATGAACGAATCGGTGGTGGTGGCGGTCCACTCGCAATCGCTGAGATTGGGAGTGACATTGATGGTTGCCGTGCCGCCCGTGGACTTCAGTTTGCCGGCCTTGGGACCGAGCTTGAACGTACAGCCACCCAGAGCCTGATTGACGGTGACGGTCTGGCCGGCGATGGTCATGGTCCCCATCAGGGCGGTGGTGTTGGTGTTGCCGGGAACCGAGAAAACGACCTTGCCCGGGCCGGTGCCGCTGGAACCCGAGGTGATGGTGATGAACGGATCGTTGCTGACGGCGGTCCACGCGCAGGTCTTGTCCTTGACCTTGACGCTGACGTTCTTCGAGCCACCCTTGGCGGTCAAGGTGACGCTGGTCGGGCTCAGGGTGAAGGTGCATTCGCCGCCGCTGGTCGTGCCCGCTTCGGTGACGGTGAATGTTTCACCGGCGATGGTCATGGTGCCGATCTGTTCGTTGGTGCTGGTGTTGGCGGCGACGGTGTAGTGGACGGTGCCGTTGCCCGAGCCGCTGCTGCCGGAGGTGATGGTGATGAAAGAATCGTTGTTGGTAGCGGTCCACGCGCAACCGTTCGATGCCAGGACGCTGACGGTGTCCGAGCCGCCCGCCGCTCCGAACGCGGCATTGGTGGGATTGATGGAGTACGAGCAGTTTCCACCGCTGCCAGTGCCAGCGAGTCCCATATCGAGTTTGAAGACGGTCCCGTGGCCATGGGCTCCACCCTGTCCGGTCACGCCGTAGAACTTGCCGTCGTTGGCCTGGATCATGGGGGCCGTGACACTATTGGCGCGCAAGTTGCCGTCCGTGCAGTTGCCGCTGGAATTTGTGTCGGTGCAGAACGAGTGCAACGTGGTTGGCGTGCCGTCCGGCGTCAATTGGAACACGGTGCCACCGCCGTACGCGCCGCCTTCGGTGGCCAGGCCGTAGAAATTACTGTCGCTGCCGTAGACGAGGGCCCCGCTGGGGTCAAACCCGTTGGCGCTGCACGAGCCAGCGTTGCAGAAGTTGTACAATGGGACCAAGGACCCGCTCGGGAGACCGTCCAGGGGCATGGCGAAGATTTCTCCTCCAGCCATCAGACCCAACTGGGCAGCCAATCCGCCATCACGCGTTGACCCATACAAAATGCCGCCGACTTCAATGGGCGAGGCCAGCGGTCCGGATCCATCCGCGCACGGACCCACCGGATTTGTGCTGGTGCAGAAGCTGTAGAGGATCGAGAAGGTGCCTGCTGAAGTGAGCTGGTAGACGATGCCATCGTTGGGCGAGCCGGCGAAGTCGATTGTGCCATAGAAATTGCTATCGCTGCCCTGAATCAACGGGGTGCTGGGTTGGCGCCCGTCTACGCCCGCGCTGAAGCCATATAGCGTGGTCAATGTGCCTTGCGAGGTGATCTCGAAGACGGTACCCCAACCGTTGGAACCACCATATTGGGTCGTGCCGTAGAAATTGCCGTCGCTGGCCTGAATCAGCGGAGTTAGCGGTTGATAACCATCCAGGCAGTCGTTGCTGGCGTCCGTAACGCCGCAAAAACTGTGAAGGACCGTGACCGTCCCTTGCGAAGTCAATTTGAACACGGCGCCTTCGTTGTTGGTGCCGCCGTGGAGAGTCGTTCCGTAGAAATTGCCGTCGGCGGCTTCGACGATTCCTTTCGGGTTGCCGAGGTGGTTGGGACACTGGCCACTGTTGCAGAAGTTGTAGAGAACAGTCAGGGTGCCCTGGGGGGTGATTTTGAAAGCTGTACCGGCTCCGCTGGTGCCACCTCCGTCGGTCGTGCCGTACAGATTGCCATCGCGGCCCGCGACGAGCCAATTGGGTCCGCTACCGTCAAGGATCGTGGAGCCATTGGTGACGCTGCCAAAGGTGTATAGCGTGGAAAACGTCTGCGCGCCGGCAGTGTCGAATCGTCCAGTCAAGACGAGAAATGCTATTGCGATCAGAGGCCACGTTAATCTCATGGGGTACCTTTCGTTTTCAATGCGTTCTCTACCTGCGGGCTCATACGTTTTGACGGATTGTGAATGCCCGATCATTTCACTCCGGCCTGTATGACATTGAAGGTTTGGCCGCCGACCGTGATCAAGCCGGTGAGGACGTTGGTGGTTGCATTGGCCGGTACCGAATAAGTGACCGATCCCTTGCCTGTTCCGCTGCTGCCGGCGGTGATTGTGATGAATGAATTGGTGGTGGCGGCGGTCCAGTCGCAATCGCTGAGGTTCGGAGTGACCTTGATCGTGAAGGTGCCGCCGGTGGATTTGAGTTTGCCGCTCTTGGGGCTGAGTTTGAACGTGCAGCCGCCAGCGGCCTGATTGACCGTGACCGTTTGGCCGGCGATTGTCATCGTGCCCATCAACGCCGCGGTGTTGGTGTTGCCGGGGACGGAGAAGACGACCTTGCCGGGGCCGGTGCCGCTGGAGCCGGAGGTGATGGTGATGAACGGATCGTTGCTGACGGCGGTCCACGCGCAGGTCTTGTCCTTGACCTTGACGCTGACGTCTTTCGATCCGCCCTTGGCGGCGAGCGTGATGCTGGTCGGGCTCAGGGTGAAGGTGCATCCGCCGCCGCTGGAGGTACCGGATTCGGTGACGGTGAACGTTTCGCCCGCGATGGTCATGGTGCCGATCTGTTCGCTGGTGCTGGTGTTGGCGGCGACGGTGTAATGGACGGTGCCATTGCCCGAGCCGCTGGAGCCGGAGGTGACGGTAATGAAGCTGTCATTGCTCATGGCGGTCCAGGTGCACCCATTGGATGTGGTGACAGCCACGGTATCCGCGCCGCCTCGGGCCGCAGACGTGATGTTGGTTGGATTGATGGAGTAGGTGCACCCGGGGGTGTTGCTTGGACAGCCGCTTCCTGTCAGCCCCATATCGATCTTGTAGACGATCCCCAAGCTCTGGACGTTGCCTCCGCCCTGGGGCGTTACGCCATATAAGCTGCCGTCACAGCCCTGGACGAGCGGAGCCCCTTGATGGTCCGGCTCCATCGAACCATCGAGGCAAAGATGCGAGGCATTCGTAACGGTACAAAACTCATGCAGCGTGGTGAAGGTCCCGGCGGACGTCAACTGGAATACGGTCCCGGCGCTGCCCACCCCGCCCTTGGACGTCGTACCGTAAAAATTGTTATCGTTGCCAAGGACGAGCGCCGCGGTGGGGTCGTTGCCGTTGGAGAGGCAACTGCTGCAAAAGCTGTAAATCGGAACCAGGGAATCATCCGGAAGGCCATCCAGAGGCATACTGAATACGGTCCCGCCCCCGTTCGCTCCGCCCTGCCGTGTCGTGCCGTACAAATTGCCCCCGACCTCGATCAGCGAAGCCAGTGGTTGGTTTCCATCGGCGCACTGCCCGACCCCGTTAGTGCAAAAATTGTAGATTGCAGTGAAGGTGCCCTGAGGCGTTAGCTGGAACACCAACCCGTGGCCTCCGGCCCCCCCGATGTCACTCATGCCGTAGAAATTGCTGTCGCTGCCTTGAACAAGTGGTACCTGGGTAATTTGACCGACAGCGAGACTGTTGGGGATATGGTAGATCGTGGTCAATGTGCCCTCGGACGTGATTTGAAAGACGGTCCCCTCATTATTCGACCCCCCGCCGGTGGTCGTACCATAGAAATTGCCGTTGTTTCCCAGAATCAGGGGAACTTGTGGTGTTTTGCCGTCGAGGCAATTCGTGAGGCTGCAAAAGCTGTACAAGGTGGAGAACGTGCCCTGTGTTGTCAACTTGAAGACGCCGCCCTCGTTGTTGGCTCCCCCCTGGGACGCCGTCCCGTAGAGATTACCGTCAGTACCTTGGACGAAGCCATTGGGTTCGCCAAGAGAAGCCGGACAGAGAATGTCGGCGCAAAATGTGTGCAGCAGGGTGAATGTCCCTTCCGTGGTGAGTTTGAACGCGGTACCGTAGCCGTTGGTGCCGCCGCCGGCAGCAATGCCATAGAGACTGCCGTCGGTCCCCACGATCAGGCAATTGGGGAACGTGCCATTGGTGCCGTCGGCCGTGGCGCCAAAGTCATAGAGTGTCGTAAAGGTCTGCGCCTGACTGTTGCCCGATGCGACCGCCACTGCCAGGAAGAAACTCGCCACCAGCCACTGCCTGTCTCTCATGAGAACAGTCCCTCCAGCCAAGAGATGTTGTACTTGCCGGGGTCACCAGCCCGGACACGAAGGTACATGTAGCACAGCAGCGCTCGGCTGACAAGGGCAATGCGCTGGCGGTGTGGTGCGGGTCAGTGAATCGCCGCCCGCTTGACAGGCGGCGGTGATGACATATACTGGCGCTTGCCATGGAATCTGACGACGAGCCTGGGGGACAGTGGGGCGCGACCGGCGCCGCGTGTACGGCTGTTGGCGCGAATCCTCGGGCCGATTCTCCGCATCTTAAGCGGGTGGAAATGCAACCTGTTTCTGCATCATCTTCTCCTGACGAACGGTTCCCCTCTGCCGGACGCGGCCTGTGGTCACGTGTGCCGGACGCGGACTGGAACGACTGGCGGTGGCAGTTGCGCAACCGCATCACGTCGCTGGGGGCGCTGGAGGCGCTGATGCCGTTGACGCCCGAGGAACGGGCGGGCGTATCGATGGCCGGGCAACACCTCGCGATGGCGATCACGCCGTACTTCTTCAATCTCATCAACGTGGCTGATCCGAATTGTCCGATCCGCCGCCAGGTCATTCCTCGTGTCGAGGAAACGATTGCCGCGCCGTGGGAGATGGCCGACCCGTGCGGCGAGGACGAGCACATGCCTGTGCCAGGCTTGGTGCATCGATATCCCGACCGCGTGCTGTTTCTCGTGACCGACCGGTGCGCGACGTATTGCCGGTATTGCACGCGCAGCCGCGTCGTCAGCGGCGTGGGCGAGCAACATCTGCACACGGAATTTAGCGACGCGATCCAGTACATTCGCGAGCACCGGGAAGTGCGCGACGTGCTGCTGAGCGGCGGCGACCCGTTGCTGTTCAGCGACGAGCGGCTGGAACACATTCTCAGCCAGTTGCGGGCGATCCCGCATGTCGAATTTCTCCGAATCGGGACGAGGATCCCGGTCTTTTTGCCGCAGCGAATCACGCCGGAATTATGCGCGATGCTGCGGAAGTATCATCCATTGTGGATGAGCATTCATTCGAATCACCCGAAAGAGGCGACGCACGAAGTCAGGGAGGCGTGCGGTCGCCTGGCTGATGCGGGGATTCCACTGGGGAACCAAAGCGTGTTGTTGCGTGGGGTCAACGACGACGCGGCGGTGATGAAAGAGCTCATGCACAAGCTGCTGATGATGCGGGTGCGGCCGTATTACATCTATCAATGCGACCCGGTGAAGGGCACGCATCATTTGCGCACGAGCGTGCGCAAGGGCATCGAGATCATGGAGGCGCTGCGGGGACACACGACGGGATATGCGGTGCCGCAGTATGTGATCGACGCGCCCGGGGGCGGCGGCAAAGTGCCGATCAGCCCCGAGTATGTACTGGCTCACGACAAGCAGCGAGTCATCATTCGTAATTACGAAGGTAAAGTCTTCGAGTACCCCGAGTTAACCGACGTAGTGGCCCCGCCGAAGCCGGGGCCTGGTGTTCCTCCCGCGCCGCGCCAAACAGGTGTGGAAACTGCTGCAACGAGTTGCCACACAACGGACAAGGGAAATGGACACCATCGCCCGACGCTCGACTGAAGTACATTTTGGCCTGGCTTGGAACTGGCAGTACGACCAGGATTTCGTCAACCAACTTGACCGCTCCTGCCTCAATGCCGGCCTGAGCTGCTATCTGGTCGGACCCCACAATCTGCAGCAGACCTTTCTCGAGGTGCAGAACAGCGAACGGAACTTCCGGCATTTTCTCGACCGCGCCAGCGACGAGGACGAGCGGTTTCTGCAATTCAACCAATTGCTCCAATCCAAGGGCACGAAGTTCGTCAATGCCCAGCATCACTACCGCCGGTCGATCGACAAGGCGAACATCCACGGCGAATTGCTGGCGCGCGGACTGCAGTTGCCGCTGACGATCATTCTCCCGCCGTATGAGACCGAGCCGAATTTCGACCCGCGCCTGATCGAGCCGCTGGCCTCGCCGTTTGTGGTCAAGCCCGCCAAAGGCGGCGGCGGGTCCGGTGTCGTGGTCGGAGCGACGCGGCCGGACGACGTGTCCCAGAGCCGCGCGAAGCTCCGCAACCAGCGATTTCTCATTCAGCAGCGGATCAATCCGCAGGTTCTCAACGGGCGCCGCGCGTGGTTCCGCGTGTACCACGTGTGCGGCGAAATCATCCCGTGCTGGTGGGACGACACCACGCACCGCTACGCGGTGGTGACGCCATCAGATCGAACCGTCGTGAACGTTGATGAGCTGACGCGAATCGTGCGGATCATCGCCGACGTGTCGAAGTTGGATTTCTTCAGCACCGAGATCGCCCTGGAACACGACGGGCGGTATTTCGTGGTCGATTACGTCAACGACCCGTGCGACATGCGGCTGCAGAGCAAACATTTCGACGGCGTGCCGGACACGATTGTTCGCATGGTCGTGGCCAGCATCACCAACTACATCAAGAAACAGTTTGCGCCGACCGCCGCGCCGACCGACGAAGACGCGAAGTATTGGCCATGATTTGACGCCGCAATCGTAATCGCGGCGGGAATCATTTCTTCACGATCAAGTGGACGGCGACGATCACGCCGAAGACCACGACCGCGCCGCGCAGGAGGCGGGGGGACATTCGTTGGGCGGTCTTCGCGCCGACGAACCCGCCGGCAATCGCCGCCAGCACCATGGCCAGCGCAATGCCCAGAATCGCCATGCCCTTGACGACGAAGTAGACGGAGGCGATGCCGTTGATGAGCATGGCGAGAAAATTTTTCATGCCGTTGGCGGCCTGCAGGTCTTCCGGCAGGAAAATCGCCATGGCGGCCAGCATCAGAATGCCGATTCCCGCGCCGAAATAACCGCCGTAAACGCCAATGGCAAACTGGCACAGCCACAACGCCGCCGCGTGTTTTTTGGGATGAGCTTCGGCGCGTTTCGACATCCAGCGGCCGATGGGCTCGTTGAGCATCAGCAGCGCGCAGGCGAGCAGGATCAGATACGGCACGATGTAGCGGAAGACGGATTCGGGCGTGTTCAGCAACAGGATCGCGCCGGTCAGTCCGCCGAGCAGGGATGGCACGGCGAGGATGCCGACGCGGGCGCGATTGGCCGACAGTTGTTGCCGATACGCCCACGAGCTGGTCACCGAACCCGGCCAGATGGCGACGGTGCTGGTCGCATTGGCGGCGATGGACGACAGGCCGCTGTAAAGCAGGGCCGGGAAGGTCAACAGCGTGCCGCCGCCCGCGACCGCGTTGACGAAGCCGGCGCCGAACGCCGCGAGGATGATGACCGGATAACCGTGCATACCGTAGGACCGATTTGTAATCGCGACCGGTCGTGAATGCAATTCACTCCTGCGAGATTTGCGGCAAGCGGTGCACTTGCCCCACAACTTCTGGTCTGCTAGCTTCACCGATATGCCATCAGTCATCTTGAAAAAAGGCAGGGAGCGCCGTCTGTACGCCGGCCATAGCTGGGTCTACGCGGGTGAGATTGGTAATATCACCGGCGACCCGAAGGACGGCGACGCGGTGGACATCCGCGATTACAAGGAACGATTCTTCGGGCGCGGCCTGCTCAACACCAGGTCGCAGATCACCGTGCGGCGGTTCACGACGCAGAAGGAGGAAATCGACCGGGACTTTTTCACGCGCCGCATCGAGGCGGCGCTGGAATACCGGCGCGAGAACGCGTTGGTAGCCGATGAAGAGGCGTTTCGCCTGGTCTCGTCAGAGAGCGATCAGGTGCCCGGCCTCATCGTCGACCAGTACGGCGACCACGTCGTCCTGCAGGCGCTGACGCTGGGGATCGACCAGCGGAAGAAGCAGATCGTGGAGATCGTGCGGGAGCTGGTGGAGCCGAAGGCGATCGTCGAGCGCAGCGACGTGCCCAGCCGCAAGCTCGAGGGGCTGGAGGAAACCAAGGGCGTGTTGTTTGGCGAGACGGACGCGATTGTCCGCGTGCAGTTCAATCAGTTCTCCATCGAAGTGAATTTGCTGGAAGATCAGAAGACCGGCTTCTTCCTCGATCAACGCGACAATTACGCCGAGGTCGCGCGCCATTGCGCGGGCAAGCGCGTGCTGGATTGTTTCACGTATCACGGCGGCTTCGCGCTGGCGGCGGCGGTCGGAGATGCCAAGAGCGTCGAGGCGGTGGAGATTTCCGACCAGGCTACGGCGCGGGCGCGGAAAAACGCGGAGCTGAACGGGCTGACGGGCAAGATCGAGTTTGTGTGCGCGAACGCGTTCGATATGCTGAAGAAGTACGACGTCGAGAAGCGCGAGTACGACGTGATCGTGCTCGATCCGCCGTCGTTCACGCGGACGAAACAGAACGTGGGCGACGCGCTGCGCGGATACAAGGAGATCAACCTGCGCGCGCTGAAGATGCTGCCGCCGGGCGGATTGCTCGCGACGTTTACCTGTTCGCACCACATCGACGGCGAGTTGTTCAAGACGGTGGTGCTCGATGCCGCCGCGGACGCGAAGAAGACGCTACGTCTGGTGAAGGTGCTCACGCAATCGCCCGATCATCCGATTTTGCCGGCGGTGCCCGAGACCGAGTACCTGCGCGGATTGCTGCTCGAGGTGATGTGATGGAATCAAAGCTTCAAGAATTGAAACAGCGATTAGCCGAGGTGTACGACCTGTCGCGGGCGGCGTCGGTGTTGGGGTGGGACCAGATGACGTACATGCCGCCGGGTGGGGCGGAGGCGCGCGGGCGGCAGCTCGCGATGCTGGGGCGACTGGCGCATGAGAAGTTCACGGACGCGCGGATCGGCGAACTGCTCGATGAGTTGAAGTCTTTCGGAGAATCGCTGCCGTACGGTTCGGATGAGGCGGCGTTGATACGGGTGACGCGGCGGGAGTACGAGCGGGCGGTGAAAGTGCCGGCGGCATTCGTGGCGAAATTCAACGCGCACCAGTCGGTGAGCTACGAGGTGTGGGGCCGGGCGCGGCCGGCGAACGATTTCAAATCCGTGCAGCCGATGCTGGAGAAGACGCTCGACTACAGCCGCGAGATGGCGAACTTCTTTCCCGGATACGATCACATTGCCGATCCGCTGATTGGTTATGCGGACTACGGGATGAAGGCGGCGACGGTGAGCGCGGTGTTTGCGGAGTTGCGGAACGAACTGGTGCCGATCGTGAAGGCGATCGCGGAGCAGCCGCCGGCCGACGACGCGTGTCTGCGCGAGAAATTTCCCGAGGCGCAACAGCTGGCGTTCGGGCGGGAGGTCGTGGCGCGGCTCGGATACGATTTCGCGCGGGGCCGGCAGGACAAGACGCGGCATCCGTTCTGCACGACGTTTTCGGTGGGCGACGTGCGGATCACGACGCGGGTGAAGGACAACGATCTGAGTGATGCGCTGTTCAGCACGATCCACGAATCAGGTCACGCGATGTACGAGCAGGGGATTCGGGCGGAGCTGGAAGGCACGCCGCTGGCGAACGGGACATCGGCGGGCGTGCATGAGAGCCAGTCGCGGTTGTGGGAGAACATTGTGGGGCGCGGGCGCGGGTTCTGGGGATTTTTCTATCCGAAATTGCAGGCGGTGTTTCCGCTGCAACTCGATGACGTGCCGATTGAGGAGTTTTATCGCGCGATCAACAAGGTCGAGCGGTCGCTGATTCGCACCGATGCGGATGAAGTGACGTACAATTTGCACGTGATGATCCGCTTCGATCTCGAATTGCAATTGCTCGACGGCAGGCTGGCCGTGAGCGATTTGCCCGAGGCGTGGCGGGCGCGTTACCAGAGCGACTTGGGGATTGCATCGAAGGATGATCGAGACGGTGTGTTGCAGGATGTCCACTGGTATGGCGGACAAATCGGTGGCGTGTTTCAGGGGTACACGCTTGGCAACATTCTCAGCGCGCAGTTTTACGAGGCGGCGACCAAGGCGCATCCGGAGATTCCCACCCAGATTCCGCAAGGCGAATTCGGGACGCTGCGCGGTTGGCTCCAGGAAAACATCTATCAGCACGGCAGCAAATTCACCGCGAATGAAATCGTGAAGCGCGCCACGGGACAAGACCTCACGATTGAGCCGTACATTCGGTATTTGAAGACGAAGTATGGCGAGGTGTATAGGTTGGGATAAATGTGGCAGTGCGGTGCTAGGGGCATGAAAACTTATGGAATACGGATTTATCCGCAGTCTATCAAGACTATAGAGGGACGAGGTTCCCCCATGTTTGTCCATGGCCGCCTGGCTGAGGATCGCTCCGATTTCGAATACATCTTTCATCCGCTGGAATCCACGCTGCTGGGTCACTTCGTCGTTCGGGACTTTGCTGTCAATCTTCAGGAGGGCGGTAGAAAGATCAACCCCATTCCCCAACTCCGCGCCGAATACGGCTCTAGCTTTTACGATGCCGACTTGGAGGGCCAAATCCTGATCATTCGGGGTGACGGGTTTTCGACTTGGGCTCCGCAGTATTACTCAGGTGAAGGGGCTTTCCTACCGGTTTTTCGCGAGGCACCATCCTTTGATTTACTTCGGCGCATGCTCTGGGACCGAGAATTCAAGTTGAGTTCGAAGACGTGGCCAACTGGAATGAGGTCACTTTTGCATAATTGGGACGATATGTTTTGGCAGTTGTTTTCCGTGGAACGTGCAGACGTCGATTTGTTGGTTCGAATCCACTCGGCCGATCCCAAGCTGAAGATGTTCTTCGTTGACCTCGATCGCGAGTTTCCCAACCCAAGCAATACAGGTTTGGCTCCTGCGATCTGAACTCCTGAATGCAGCAGGCTCGGCGTACGATGGGGATTCTTGGACTACACTCGGAATGACAGGCTTCTGCGTGGATTACTTCGTCGGCACGTAAGACTTCAGGGCGCGGGTGTTTTCGGCGAGGGGGGTGAGGGTATAGAAACCGAGGGCGGCGGGCAATAACATGAACTCGCCGACATTGAGGCGGTCTTCTTTGCCGTCGGCGGTCAAGATGCCGAGCGCGCCGGAGACGCAGGTGAGGATGTGGAAGGTCGAGCCATCGGTGCGGTCGGGCCAGGCGTTGGTCAGGTCGAGGCGGTGGACGTGGAAGTATTCGCACTCGACCAATCGCCAGAGGCCGTTGACGCCGCGGCGTTCGACCACGGGCCGCTGCTTCTTCGGCTCGAAATCTTTGAAGTCGATGCAGACGAGCGATTCGCGGACGTGAAGCTGGCGCGGTTTGCCGTCGAGGCCGACACGTCCCCAATCGAAGACGCGATAAGTGGTGTCGGAATTCTGCTGGATTTCCACGAGCACGACGCCGGCGTCGATGGCGTGAAGGCGGCCCGACGGAACGTAAAACACGTCACCCGGCATCACGGGAAAGCGGTAGACGTAATCTTCGATGGGTTTTATCGCCTTACCCTGTAGTCCGGTTGCGACAGGAATGTCGCTCCCATGAGGGCTTTCCAGGGAGCGCATGAAATCGGCGCCACTAACGCCCTTGCGGAGTCCCGCGATGAGATGCGCGTCCGGCTCGGTCTCGAGCACGTACCACATCTCGGTTTTGGGATCGCCCTTGAGTTTGCCGGCCTGACCCGGCGGCGGATGGACCTGCAGCGAGAGGCGTTCGCGCGCGTCGAGGAGTTTGACGAGCAGCGGGAAACGGGGAGAGGAAGGAGCGGAGTCGTTTGGAGATGCGGGCGAGACGCCCGCCCCACTAGAGACGCCCGCCCCACGAGGAGCGGCCACAGGCGAGACGCCCGTGCAACTGGTGCCCAACAGCTGCGCGCCGTGAGCTTCGATTTGCTGGCGGAGCGTCTTGCCCTTGTCGGGTCCGTTGGCGATGACGGACTGGACGTCATCGCGGTCGCTGATTTCCCAGGATTCGCCGATGCGTTTGCCCAGCGGCACGGGTTTGCCGTAGTGCTCGAGGGCGTTGCCGCCCCAAACGCGTTCGATGAGCGCAGGCGTAAATTTGTACGGGTAAAGCATGAACCCCTCACCTTAATCCTCTCCCCCAAGGGGAGAGGAGACCCGTCGTAGTGATTCCCTCCCCCAAGGGGAGAGGAAATTCCCCTCTCCCTTGCCGTCCGAGGGAGAGGGTCAGGGTGAGGGTTCTGTTGAAAGCTTTCACGTGCACTTGATCGTATGTTTTTGAGCCTTGCAGTTGGCTGCGCTTTCGGCTAGAGTGCGCAACCGCAAGGAGGATTTGCAACATTTTTCTATGGGGAAGGACTCGAAACACTCGGGCAGCCGGGAGATTTGGGCTGTTGTGCTGGTCGTGCTGTCGTTGCTGCTGTTGCTGAGCCTGATTTCCTACGATCCATACGACGTCGGCGCCATTTCCGCGAGCGAACATCGGCCGGCGGCGAACTTCATCGGACCGGTCGGGGCATGGATTGCGTTTGGGACGTTTCAAGCGTTCGGGCTCGGCGCGTACGGATTGATGGCGGTACTGGCGGTGATCGGCGCGACGCTGCTGCTGGGGCGAGAGCTTCCATGGCGCGGGAAGATCGGTGCGGGCGCGTTGCTGCTGGTGTCGTTGAGCGCGCTGTTGCATGTGGCGGGCCTGGTTCGCGCGCAACGCATGTTGAATCTGCCCGGCAGCGCGGGTGGATTTGTCGGATTGTTCATTGGCGGGTTCTTCCAGCGGCTGGTGGGCAAGCCCGGCACCGTCATCATTTTCGCCGGCGGCTACGTGATCAGCCTGATTTTGCTCATCAATTTCCGGCCGAGCTACTGGGTGGCGCTGACGGTGGGCGCGGCGACGGATTTTTGGCAGCGGAAACACAGGCGGAAAGGTGGGTCGAGCGTCGAGGAAGAGTTGCGCGATCGGGAACGCGAGATCACGATCAAGGAATTTCAGACCGACCGCGAGCTGGCGCGTTCGGAGAAGGAAGCGCGCAAGCTGGAGGCCAGCAAGTCGAACGGCGACGAGGAAGCGGCGAAGAGCCGGCGGCCCGAGCCGAAGTTTGAGGATTACACGGTGTCGCGACCGAACGGCAGCGCGGAGAAAAAGAAGCCGGCCGAGGAGGGCGCGCCGTCGCTGGTCGAGAAGATTGCCGACAAGATCAAGCCGAAGAAAGATGCTGCCGCCGCGGAACCTGCGGCAGCGACAGCATCGGCAGCGGCGGCGGAAGCCGAAGCGGCCGGCGCGATTCCATCGGCGCCAAAACCCCCGAAGAAACATGCGGCACCGACGGTTCTGGGAAGCGTCAGCGCGGCATCGGGCGAAGAATATTTGCTTCCCACGGCGGATTTGCTGGAGCAACCGCCGTCACCGGGCAAGCGCGACGTGATGGACGATCTCAAGACCAGCGCGCGTGTGCTGCGCGAGACGCTGCAGGAATTCGGGATCGAAGTCGAATCGGGTGACGTGACCAAGGGACCGACGGTGACGTTGTTCGAATTGTACCCGGCGGCGGGCGTGCGCGTGGAGAAGATTTCGTCGCTGTCGAACAACATCGCGATGACGATGCGGGCGGAGAAAGTGCGGATACTGGCGCCGGTGCCGGGCAAGGGCACGGTGGGGATCGAGGTGCCGAACACATCGCGGACGACGGTGTACCTGCGCGACATACTCGAATCGGACGAGTGGCGGAATTCCGGTTGCGCGATCCCGGTAGCGTTGGGACGCGATGTGAAGGGCAATCCGATCCTGGGCGACCTGGCGAACATGCCGCATTTGTTGATCGCGGGCGCGACGGGCTCGGGCAAGACGGTGTGCGTGAACGCGATCCTGGCGTCGCTGTTGTATCGGTTCACGGCGGAAGATTTGCGGCTGGTATTGATCGACCCAAAGATGGTGGAGATGCAGCATTACAACGCGTTGCCGCACCTGATCGTGCCGGTGGTGACGGAGGCGAAGAAAGTGCCGCTGGCGCTCGGTTGGGTGATCCGCGAGATGGAGAAGCGGTTCCAGATTTTTGCCAAGAGCGGCGTGCGCAACGTCACGTCGTTCAACTCGCGGCCGAAGAAGTCGGTCGAGCCCGAGGTGGAAGCGGCGGAGGAGCCGGAGGACGAGCCGCGGGAGAAGCCCGAGTACACGACGAACGCCAAGCCGACGCCGCCGAAGGCCGAGCAGGAGTTGTTGAAGATCGAGGTGCCGCGCGATTTCGAGCTGATCATTCCCGACAAGCTGCCGTACATCGTGGTCGTGTGCGACGAGTTGGCGGACCTGATGACGACCGTGGGCAAAGACGTGGAAATGGCCATCTCGCGGCTGACGGCGCTGGGGCGGGCGGCGGGGATTCATCTGGTGATCGCGACGCAACGGCCCAGCGTGAACGTGGTGACGGGCGTGATCAAGGCGAACATCCCGGCGCGGATCGCGTTTCAGGTGGCGTCGATGCAGGATTCGCGGGTGATTTTGGACAGCCAGGGCGCGGAGAAGCTGCTGGGGAAAGGCGACATGCTGTACGAGCCGGGGTCGGGCAAGGCGATTCGCGCGCAGGGCGTGCTCGTGCTCGACAAAGAGATCACGCGGATTGTGGATTTCATCGGCGCGCATGCCAAGCCGCGGTTCGAGAAGGAGCTGGAGCAAAAGCTCAAACGGAACGTCAATTTACCCGACGGCGATCCGAGCGAGGAGGACGAGGAACTCGTCGAGCAATGCATCGAGGTGATTCGGCAGACCAATCGCGCCAGCGTGTCGGTGCTGCAGCGTCGGTTGCGGATCGGCTACACGCGCGCGGCGCGGATCATGGATTTGCTGGAGGAACGCGGCATCGTCGGCCCGAACAAGGGCGCCGAGCCGCGGGAGATTCTGATGGATCTGGACGAGGAAGTGGCGAAGGAGAAGTAGGGGCGGGGCAGCAGGGAAGATGTTGGGGCACGGGCTGCACAAGACGGTGCCTTATGTTTGAGTGGATCAAGCACGCTAACGAAGCCGGTATATGGGACTTTGGCTCCTTTGTTATCGCGCTGATTGCGCTGGTTGGTGGCGCGTGGCTGCTTCGCATTTTCCAACGATCGGTGCGCGGTCTTACCAGTTCGGCCTGGCTGCGACGTGACGCCAGCCTTGCGGAGAACGATTTCCCATTTCGGCTGTATGTGGCGGTCGCGAATCTGATGGACTCGCCGGTCCTCATAACTTCTGCATTTGTTGAAATTGCGCCCGATGACGCGAGTCCGCTGGCGCATTTCGATGACACCTCGCGGACATTTGAGCTAAAATTCAGGGATGGTAGCGACCAGCACACCCTCAGCTCGGCGTATGCTTTTCTTCCTCCCAAGCAGATGGCGCGAACGTACCTGGGCCTGAATTCCAGTTGCGCGGAAGACGCATTCCAGAAGCGGGCGGCCAAGAGGCGTTTCGCGAAAGTTCGATTTACATGTATCATTCTGTCCGATGAACCCAAGGTGCGAAGGGTGTCGTTCCGTATTTCTCATCTTCCCATTCGCAACGATGCTGCGTTTTACAGGCCGTGAGCTGCGTCGTTGGTTCGAGCAAGGGGGCCGAGCCGCGGGAGATTCTGATGGATCTGGACGAGAAGCTGGGGGCGGAGAGGTAGGGGCGGAGAGCGAAGCAAACCGCAACGGCTCGTTCTGGTAACTCGTTTTTGGGTTGGCGAACGTTCTCGTCCATATTCACTTAAGACTTGACGACTGGCTTCTGTGGCTGATAAAAACTGCCCTGTGAGGTGACCTATGAGGAAGAGCGTATGTGGAGCGGGTCTGGTGGCGATGTCAGCCGTGGCAGTTGCCCTGGCGACTGCACTTGATGCACAAGCAGTCACATCGTTTACTACCACAAATGGCTTGGTGGGGCCGGATTCACTGATTACGTTTGAGACGGGGTCGACCGGACTTCCGAGCGTCCCCGGAGTTACGTTCAGTCCTTACGGGACTGGAGCCGACTCTACTTTCAGCACCGTGTTGTTCGGGAATCAGGTGTACGGGAACATTTCTGGCGCCGGAGGGTACAGCGATTTGTTTCTCAAGTTCGATCCGCCCGTCACCGAGGTGGCCGCCTATGGAGCCTCCCAAGGCTTTGGCGTTTCCCAGCTTCAGGTTTCGGTGTACGGAGTCAACACGCAGCTTTTGGAAAGCCTGCCAATGCCATTAGCGCGCACATCCTTTGGTCCGGCGTTTCTAGGGTTCTTCAACATCGAGGGCATTTCCGAGATCACGTGGGCCGGAGGCAATCAGGGTTTCTTCGCGATCGACAACGTGTATTATGGCGGGCCGCCAGTCATCGACGTACCGGAGCCGGATTTTTGTCCTCTTCTCATGCTCCTGCTTACTATTGTCGTTTGGAGGATGAAGCTGCTGCGCAGCGGTCAGCGCGCGAAGTGAACTTGGCTCGACCGCCGAGCCGCGGGAGATTTTGATCGATCTGGACGAGCAGATGCCGGCGGAGAGGTGAGGCCGCGCAGCAGCGCGGCCGAATCCAGAATTCAGGAGCCAGAAGACAGTAGTCGGGAGACAGGATCGAAGCGACTACTGATTGGATTGACGCGCTAGCTCCGCCGTCCTAGACTGCAACCTCATTGCGGGGGCTTCCTATTGGGGCCGCCACCGACGTCAAGGATGGTAATGGTCAACTCCAATCGCAGGACACCGACTGGGTCGGATCTCACGGAGGAATAAATGGCATTCCAAACACCGATCACCGTTAAGGAAGCAGTCGACAGTATTCACGGTAAAGAGTACCTCCTGCCCGCGATTCAACGTGAGGTTGTGTGGGATGTCGGGCAGATCACCAAGCTGTTCGATTCTCTGATGCGAGACTACCCCATCGGATCGTTCCTGTTTTGGCATGTCGATAAGAAAAACTCAGGCAAGTACCAGTTTTATGAGTTCATGCGGAATTTCCACGAAATCAAGAACCGGCACAATCCAAAGGCGAATGTCAGCGGACAAGATGACATCACTGCGATCCTCGACGGTCAGCAACGCCTGACTTCTCTCTACATCGGCTTGAGGGGGTCGTACGCTTACAAACAACCGTGGAAGCGCTGGGATAATCCACAGGCATTTCCGGTTCGGCGGCTGTATCTAAACCTCTTGGAACGCGCACAAGAAGGCGATAACGATCTGCTATATAAATTTGTTTTCCTCACTGACGAGGAGGCCACCGAGAGAGACAAGAATACTTTTTGGTTCAAGGTGGGAGACATACTAAACATCGAAAGCCAAGCCGATGTGAATGACTACCTCTTAGAAAACGAGGTGATGGAGAACAGGCCCAAGGAACAGGCGCGATTCGCAAATCAGACTCTCTTCAAGCTATGGGAGGTCGTCCACAAAGCTCCGGTGATCAACTATTTCTTGGAGAGAGACGAGAGCCTCGACAAAGTGCTGAACATATTTATCCGCGTGAATAGCGGCGGAACAATACTGAGCTATTCAGATTTGCTTCTCTCGATTGCGGCGGCGCAGTGGAAGAAACGAGACGCCCGTGAAGAGGTTACGGGGTTTGTCGACGAACTGAATGCTGTCGGGGACGGATTCAACTTTGACAAGGATCTGGTTCTGAAGAGTTGCCTTGTCCTCGGTGACTTCAAGGACATCGCCTTTAAGGTTGATAATTTCAACAAAGAAAACATGCTGAAGATCGAAGGGCAATGGGATGAGATTAAGACCGCTCTTCAATATGCGGTAACGCTCGTTTCCGCGTTCGGGTACAGCCGAGCCACCCTGACTGCAAACAGTGCGATCATCCCAATCGCATACTACCTTCTGAGGAAAGGTCTCCCCCGGAACTACGATCAAGCGCAACGGCACGACACAGATCGAAACACTGTGCACCAATGGCTGATCTTTTCTTTAGTAAAGAGGGTGTTTGGCGGTGTGCCGGATACGGTTCTTCGGCCGGTTCGGGAGATCGTTCGGGACAATAGCGAATCGTTTCCGCTTGAGCTCATAAAGGATAAGTTCAAAGGGACGACAAAATCTCTTCAGTTCTCCGAGGACGACATCGAAAACATACTCCAGTCGAATTACGGGCAGGGCTACACGTTTTCGACATTGGCGCTGCTGTATCCAACGCTCGATTTCCGCAACAAGTTTCATATCGACCACATCCACGCCCGCAGCTATTTCACCCGTGCAAGGCTTAAGAAAGAAGGTGTCGCAGACGAAGACCTTGAGTTTTACATGGACGCGGCCGACAGATTGCCGAACTTGCAGCTTCTCGAAGGTGTAGTCAATCAAGAGAAGTTGGCGGCAAAATTCAAAGACTGGCTTCAACAGACCTGCCCATCGAGACAGGCACGAGCCGAGTTCTGGTCAAAGCATTTTATTCCCGACGTTGATTTGTCTTTGGCCAACTTCCCGGAATTCTACAGCGAAAGAAGAGAAGCTCTCAAGAAACGTCTTGCAGAAATACTGGACGTTCAGTTGACAGAGGACTCTGAAAACGAGGCGCAGGATGGGGACTGGGAGGTCGGCGACGAAGTCATGGCCAGGTGGCCGGAGGATGGAAAGTATTACCCTGGCAAGATCGCAGCGATTGACGACGATCGATACAGAATCCACTTTGACGATGGCGACAAAGCGACCGTATCCGAAAAACATGTTCGGGAGAGGTAGGAGCGACTGAGGTTGGGCATCGTCGGCGGGGGACCTTGGGTCAGGGTTAGGTGTGCGCGGTCGGGTCCCGAAAGCACTCGGGGTAAAAGACCGGCGCACAAAGACGCGGCTCGGCGGGAGACCTTCGGTCGGAATTGGATGTGCGCGGTCAGGAGACCTGCGCACAACGAAGAGGATGCGGCTCGGCGGGAGCCTCGCCCTCCACACGACCTGACTCGCAACGCAGGCTGGTATGTTCTTTACGAATATGCTAGGATGGCGCGCGTGAGAATAGAGGTCAGAAGGCTGTATGGAGTTGGGGGACGTGGCTTGGGGTGGATTTTGAGGGGGGAGGCGGGCCGCCTATATATGTTCTTGCCAAACGAACCCAGAATTCGCGAGGAGCCAAATTGTGTAAATAGCGCGTATGGAATGATTTGTGAGACTTGAGTGTCGGAAAACTTTACACTACGAACTGAAAAACGAACCCAGAACGAACCCAGTTTAGAGGTGGTTTAGTGGCGAAATTGGCAAAACGAACCCAGGTTTTGCAGGGACAGAAGTCGGCGTTTAGCGGCCGGTGATAAGCCGTGGACACGAGAACGATTTACGGCAGGATGACGACAGATCAAGAGCAGGAGTAGGAGCAAGAGGCAAGAGCAAGAGTAGGAAGAGATAGACGATGGAATCGATAGGCGAAAATCTGCGGGAGGCGCGGCACCACAAAAAGGTGTCGATCGAAGACGCGTCGCGGGCGACGAAGATCAAGATGGAGATCCTCGAACAACTCGAGGCGGACGAGTTTGATCGTCTGGCGGCACCGACGTACACGAAGGGGTTTTTGAAATTGTACGCGGAATACCTCGGGCTGGATGGTCCGTCGATTGTGGAGGCGTACCTGCGGAGCCAGGGCGGGCTGAGGCGTCAGGGCCTGCACATGGAAACGGAGAAGGCGATCCGCGCGCGCAAGCCGCGGGAACTGCAACTGCCATTGCGGAGCGTGGGGCTGGCGGTGGCCGGGCTGACGCTGGCGGTGTTGGTGGTCGTGGTGGGGCGGAGCATGCTGTCGCGGCGCGGTTCGTCAACGCCGGCGGCGGCGGTGGTGCCGGTATCTCCCCAAGCTGCTGCGGCGGCGGCAATCGCGTCGCCGCCGGATGTGCCGACGGCGGATTTCGACGCGTATTACAAACCGAAGCCGAAGCCGCCGATGGAGTTGGTGGAGACGCAGGGGAAATGATGGAAGAATGGGAAATGGCTAATGGTTAATGGTCGATGGTTGATGTGATGGGTGATGAAGAAGGTGGCTGTAAAGGTTGGATTTGTGAGTCTCGGGTGCGCGAAGAATCTCGTGGATAGCGAAGTCATGCTCGGATCGCTGTTGCGGGATGGGATGGAAGTGACACGGGACGCGCAGGAAGCCGACGTGGTGATCGTCAACACGTGCGGGTTCATCGAGGGTTCCAAACGAGAATCCATCGACGCGATTCTGAAGGCGAACAAGCTGCGCGAGACCGGCAACTGCAAAGCGCTGATCATGGCGGGCTGCCTGACACAGCGGTATCCGAAAGATTTGCAGAAAGAATTGCCAGAGGTGGATGCGATTGTCGGGTTGAACGAGGTGCCGCGGATCGGGGAGATCGTGCGGGAGGTGCTGGTGAGGAACGGGCATACGGCACCGCGTGTATTTTGGTCGGGGCCGGCGAAATATGTTCCGGATTACGCAGCGCCGCGGTTTCGGCTGACGCCGAAGCATTACGCGTATGTGAAGATCGCCGAGGGCTGCAATCATCCGTGCACGTTTTGCAGCATTCCGCGGATTCGCGGGAAGCACCGGAGCCGGGCGATGGACGACGTGGTGGCGGAAGTGCGCGGGCTGGTCGGCGCGGGCGTGCGGGAGATCAATCTGATTTCGCAGGACACGACGTTCTACGGCAAGGATCTCGATCCGCAGGCACCGGGGCCGTTGGATGGGAAGGGAATGCTGTGCGAGCTGTTGCGGGAGATCCAGCGGGTGGATGGCGACTTTTGGGTGCGGCTGCTCTACACGCACCCGTATCATTGGAACGACGAGTTGATCGAGACGATGGCGGCGTGCGACAAGATTTGCCGGTATGTCGACATGCCGCTGCAGCATATTAATGATGAAATGTTGAAGCGGATGCGGCGGGAGACGAGCGGCGAATTCATTCGGGATTTGGTGGCGAGGATTCGCGCGGGGATACCGGGCATTGCGTTGCGGACGACTTTTATTGTCGGCTTTCCCGGCGAGACGGAAGCGCAATTTGAGGAGTTGCTGGAGTTCATCGAGGGGGCGAGATTCGAGCGGCTCGGGATGTTTCAGTATTCGCAGGAGGACCACACGCCGGCGGGCGAGATGACGGGACAGCTTTCGGCGAAGGAGAAGAAGAAGCGGTATGGTCGGGCGATGGCGCTGCAGCAGAAGGTGTCGCGGGAGGTGCAGCGCGGGTTTGTTGGGAAGACATTGCGGGTGTTGATCGAAGAGCGGGCGGATGGTGGATTCACGGCGCGGTCGCATGCCGATGCGCCGGAAATTGACGGCAGCGTGCTCGTGAGAGGGAGGGCGCGCGTCGGCGAATTTGCGCGGGTGAGGATTACCGGAGCCAGTGAATATGATCTTACCGCCGAGCCATTGCGCGGTGCCAGCGCTGGAGATTCTTGAGCCGCGGCAACTTTGTTTTTCCGCAGTACAAATAGTTGCCGAGGATGCCGTACAGGTCGTAGTCGACGAACAGCGGCTTTGTGCCGAGCAGGAACTCGGACGAGGCGAGCATGTTGTCCATCGGCGCGAGCAGATCAGCGAACTGGCGAATCATCTTGGCGCGGTCTTTGGTCCATTGTTGGACGCAGCCCTTACCGAATTTGCGCTCCTTGTACCGGGTGAGCATCACGCGCTCGACGAGCGGGAGCGTCGGGATCACGTAGCTGTCGTCAATTTTGAAGCCGATTCCCTCGAGATCATTTTCGATGTAGCGGGCGAGAATCGACTGAATGCCTTCCTTGTCGCGCGGGAACAGGCCGAGCTTGTATTTGCGGTCGATGTGGCGCGCGACTTCCTGGCCAAAATCGGTGAAATCGGCGACTGCGGTCCGGCCATCGATGAGACAGGGGACGGTGTAGGCGCGGCCGTTGGTGGCGCGGATGACATCGTCGCGCATGTGGCCGCGGACGTTCTTGACGCGGTAGGGTATCCGGTGCTCATCGAGGATGCGACGGATGCTGATGCAGAACGGCGACCAGGGAAGCTGAATGAGCGTGATCATGGAGACAAGACTCCCCACTCCAAGAGAGAATTGCAAGCCCTCGGTTCTAATCTGGGAAATCAAAGCCAGTGATCAAACCACTTCAGCATATCCGCGACGACCGGACTGGCCGGATCGGTCAGAATGGAATCGTGGTCCTCGCCGTCGACAAGAACCAGCTCGCTATGGTCGGGGGCCGCGGCATGAAGCGCTTCACTCTGCTGGCAGGATATTTTGCGATCGGCCTTGCCGTGGATCAGCAAGACCTGGGCTTTTGTCTCTCCAATCGCCCACAACGGACTGGCTGCCTGCGGGTCGAAATTGGCCAGGCGACCGGCGGCATCAATCGACTTGTCGATCTGCGCATTGGTGATCAGAAGAGACGGAACAAATCTCCTGATGTAATGGTGCACTTCATCACGCATTGTTGCGAACGGCGCAACCGCGACGACCGCCCGCACTCGGGGATCGATGCCGGCCAGCAGAATCGCCGTGGCAGCTCCATACGAGACACCGTAAGCTCCAACCGGGCTGGCAAGCAATCCTTGCCGATTGAGGGTGTCGAGCAACTGCGAGAGATCGTGCGACTCCAGAACTCCGTACGTGGCCCACTGGCCACTGGAGCGCCCATGCCCGCGCGAATCGACCAGTATGCCACGGTATCCTGCGGCAGCCAGTTTCCTTCCCACCCCGAGCATGGGATCCTTGTTGGCCTGAATCCCGTGCAACACCAGGATTGTCCCGCGAAGTCGTTTCCCCGCTATCGGGTGAGAGGTTGGCGGGTCGACAATCCACACGCAGAGCGAAGCGGCGGGAGGTCCGACGTCGACTCGCAGCTGCTGGCTCACACCCAGCTCGGCGAGACGCTCAATCGGAGGATCATCGGCGGGGTTGATCGTTTTGTCCGTGTTCGGCACGTACACAATGGAGCGCGGCAGCCACTTCAAGTAATGGCGAGCTACGACGACAGTCCCCACGAGTGCGACCGCGCCGATGCAAAGCACCCAAGTCACCCATTTGGCAAGTGCTTTGGGAGGGCATAGGGTTGCGAACCACGTCGAGTTGGAATCAGAGGACATGGCGCAAGCCCCCTTCAATCGTCAGGAGTTCGGAGGCGGGTGCGTCGTATCGCCCGTTAAGAGCTCTATCGCATGCGGGATCGCCTCGGCGACGAATTCGAGGCATTCGACGGCGCCTTTCGGGCTGCCGGGAAGACAGATGACAAGCGCGTCGTCGACGACGGCGGCGAAACTGCGGGAGAGAATGGCGTGGGGAAACCGGTCGAAGCTTTTCGCGCGCATGACTTCGCCGAAGCCGGGCAGTTCCTTGTCGGCGATGGCGCGAACGGCTTCCGGGGTCACGTCGCACTCGGCGATGCCGGTGCCGCCGGTCAACAACACCAGCGAGCAGATGCCGGCAAATTCCTGCGTCTTGTCTCCGATGAGAGCTTCCTCGTCGGGAACGACCGCTTGCGCCGTGACGGACCAGCCGCATTTCTCGCAGAATTGTTGGAGCGCCGGACCGCCCTTGTCCTCGTACTCGCCGCGGGACACGCGATCGCTCACGGTGATGATGCCGACGGTGATCATCTCTTGGTTTTGCTCACGACCTGGATTTCGCCAATGACCATTTCGTTATCAACGGCCTTGCACATATCGTGGATCGTCAGCGCGGCGACGGCGACGGCGGTGAGCGCTTCCATCTCGACACCGGTTTGCGCGGCGATTCTGGCGGTCGCGACGATGTCGATACGGTCGCGTTTCAGATGGAGATCGACGTCGATGTGCGTGAGGCTCAACGGATGGCAGAGCGGGATGAGGTCGGCGGTGCGCTTGGCGGCCTGGATACCAGCGATCCGCGCGGTATTCAGCACATCGCCTTTGGCGATCCGGTTCTTTGAGATGAGAGCGAGCGTCGCGCGTTTCAGGGTGATCGAGCCGCGTGCCACTGCCTCGCGAAACTGAACGGGCTTGGCCGAGACATCGACCATGCGGGCGTTGCCGCGTTTGTCGACGTGAGAGAGTTTTTTCATCCGCCGATGGCGATCATTTTGCGGCCGGGGACGTAGTTGTTGCGAAACTCGTGCTCGTCGGGTTTGTTGCGGATCGTTTGGACGAACACCTCGCGCAGTTGGGCGTCGGTGCTGTCGGTCGCGCGGAGCACGGGTTTGAGATCGTACTCGAGGTGCGCGCCGAGGCAGGGACGCAGTTTGCCGTCGGCGGTGAGGCGGACCTTGTTGCACGAATCGCAGAAATGCAGGTTGGTCATCGCGCCGATGAACCCGAGGCGGACAGGCTGGCCGTTGCGGTCGCGCAACCCGCGGGCTTCGTAATACACCGCCGGGCCGTTCCCGCGGACTTCGCGGGGCGGCTCGGGAAGCGGGACGAGATCGTGGCGCTTCTCGATGCGGCGGCGGACGTGTCCGACGGAGATGAAATTGTCGTCGGTGAGCACCTCGCTGGTGCTGACCGGCATCAACTCGATGAAGCGCAGCGTCACGGCCTTCTCGCGGGCGAAGTCGATCAGATCGAAGACTTCGTCGTCGTTGCGGCCCTTGATGAGGACCGCGTTGAGTTTCACCTGCGGGAATCCCGCGTCGATGGCGGCGTCGAGACCGGCGAGCGCGTCGGCGAGATTTCCGTTGCCGCTCAACTCGCGGTACCGGTCGGCATCGAGCGTATCGAGGGAGATGTTGACCTTGGTGACGCCATTGGCGCGGAGCCGGCGGGCGAGCGGCGCCAGCAACGTGGCGTTCGTGCTCAGGCCGATATCGGTGACGCCAGGGAGGTGGTTCAGTTCGCCGATGAAATCAGCGACGTTCTTGCGGACGAGCGGTTCGCCGCCCGTGATACGGAATTTTGTGACCCCGAGCGAGGTGGCGACGCGAGCGACGCGGAGGATTTCCTCGTAGCGGAGAATTTGGCCTTTGGGAAGCCACTCGATGGCGACGTCGTGGGGCAGGCAGTAGGCGCACCGCTCATTACAGCGATCCGTCACGGAAATCCGCATGTAGGTTACGATGTGCACGCCTGCGGCATACAATACGGGTTGGCGGGGCCGACGGCAAGCCGGGACGGGCGGATCGCGAAAGCGCGCGGGGCAAGCCAATTGACTTTGGGCGGAGGGGTACTATCCTGCGGCGTATGCGGCGGAATTGCCTGACAGTCGTGCTCGCCGTCCTTGGCGCGAGTTGCGCGACCGATCCGTATTCACGAATCGAGACGGCCACGCCGTCGTTGACGCCCGCGCAGGTGGCCGAGCTGGAGAAGACGGCCAAGGCGCCGGAAGAGCTGGGCATTCGAATGCGCCCCGTTGGGGAGACAATGGGGTTCGAGAACGTCAACGTCATCGACGCTGCTGAGGACGTCACGGTACCGATGATGGAGATCCCGACCGATCAGCCGCGGCAGGCCGGCGGGCGTTACCGCGCGCCGGTGATTCTCGCCTCGGTGAATGGGCAAGCGAACGTGCCAGTCGTGCTGGACAGCGGCAGCAACCTGAATCTGTTCGGCTACACGCTGGCGCGGAGCCTGGGAATTCCACTCATCGCGGGCCTCAAGCCGATGACGGGCCGGGGCATCGGCGGATCGGTGGATAATTACGGGGCAGTTCTGCCCGAGATGCGAATCGGGTCGATCTCATTTCACAGGATGATGGCCGTTGTGGGGCCCGACGAGCAGGTGCTGAGCATGACGCACAGTTTTGGGAGCGACAAACAGGTCATGATCCTCGGCGTCAGCGCGCTGCACGGACTTTCCTATCTCACCATCGACAATCTGCGTGGTAAGGTCGTTTTCGGGGCGCGAGAGGGGTATCTGCCCGACGACACGCTGAAGTTCATGACCACGGCGCCGCTGCATTGGATCGGGCGGTTGCCAGCGGTCGACATTACCGTGGACACGCACGAAGCGGTCCCGTGCATTCTCGACACGGGCGGCGACTACGGAATGCTGTTGCCGCGCGCCCGCGCCAACGAGTGGGGTTACTGGAGCCCCGGTAAGGGGCCGCTCGCCATCCCCGGCGGGGTGGGGGGGGCTTCATTGGCCACAACGTATCAGGTGAAGGTGGCCAAGGTCGGCGGCACGACGTTTGCGCGGGTCCCGGCGCGCACGGGGCTGATTGGACCTGAGGTCGGTGGCGGGAATGTGTTTCTGGGTGACGTGGTGCTGCGGCGGTACCGGGTGACCTTCGATTTCAAGCGCGATGTCGTCTGGTTGGAGCGTTGAAACTTCGCGCGCTTGGCCTATAGTTGACCGCTTACGATGAGCGCCAGGAAACAACGGGTGTGTGTTGGCATGAGCGGAGGCGTGGACTCCAGCGTGGCGGCGTATCTCTTGAAGAGCGAAGGGTACGACGTGATCGGGCTGACGTTTCGCGGGTGGCCGCAGGACTGCCGGTCGATCCAGGAGGACAAGTGCTGCGGGCCGCAGGCCGTGGCGGATGCGCGGATGGTGGCGCACGCGCTGGATATTCCGCATTACGTCATTGACGAGATCGACACCTTCCGTCGCGAGGTGATGGATTATTTTGCGGCGGAATACCAACGCGGCCGGACACCGAACCCATGCGTGATTTGCAACGAGAAGGTGAAGTTCGGCTCGCTGTTGCGCAAGGCGCGGGCTCTTGGCGCGGAGCGGATTGCGACGGGGCATTACGCGAGGATTTGTCCGGCGAATTCTCACGGCAAGGATGACGAAGGCTGCGATGCGAGCGGTAACGGAACTCGCTACGAGCTGCGCAAAAGTCGCGACCTGAAAAAGGACCAGACGTATTTTCTGTTTTCCCTGGGCCAGGAGCAGCTCGCGCGGGCGATGTTTCCCCTGGGCGAGATGACGAAGGACGAGACCCGCGCGATCGCCAGGGAAATCGGGCTCAAGACTTATGGCAAAGAGGAGAGCCAGGAGGTGTGTTTCGTGCCCGAGAATGATTACCGCCGATTCCTCCGCGAGAGCGCCGACGTGCCCGATAAGAAGGGCGACATCGTGACGCGCGATGGCCGCGTGCTGGGGCAGCACAACGGCATCCACAATTTCACCATCGGCCAGCGCGAGGGGCTCAATCTGGGCGGGCTGCGGCGCCCGCTGTACGTGATTGAGCTCGACGCGTCGACCAACCGCGTGGTTGTCGGACCGTCCGAGGAGTTGCTCCGTGGCGAGTTCGCGGTCGCCAATTGTGTCTGGCACGAGGACGAAACCGCTGAGCCGATGAACGTGACGGTCAAACCGCGATATCAACATCCGGGCTGCCGGGCGGTCGTGGAGCAACGGAACGACGGACGCGCGAGAGTGAGGCTGTTGGACCCGCAGCGCGCCATCACGCCGGGGCAGGCCGCGGTGTTTTATCGAGGTGATCTGGTGGTCGGCGGCGGATGGATTGACTAAGGACGACAGGGAACGGGGGGGCAAATCCCTTTAGGGCAAATCCCTTTCGGTTTGACCCACGTATAGTAGTTAAGCATGATTCCAGACATGAGCCCCTTCCTTTTCTTCCAGAGAATGCGGACACTGGCGTGCGCGGCTGTGTGCGTTGGCGAGTTGATCTTACTGGCCGGGCCGGCATGGGCGGTGACGCTGACGTTGTGGACGAACAACATCGTCATGCCATCGGGTCGGACGTTTCAGATGCCGATCACCGCATCGGACCCCGACGGAAAACCGCTGCACTACGCGGCGAGCGTCAGCAACAAGAAGCTGGTCGCCGCATTTGCGCCGAGTTCGAACCGTAGTCTGCTGATCAACGTCAGCGGCGTGGACTCGAATAGCAACCCGTTCACCGGTGATCTGGTGTTGCAGCTTTGTGAAGACCTGGCCCCGACGACCACGGCGCGGATCGTGACGTTGGTGAACAGCAATTTCTATAACGGGCTGCTGTTTCAACGGGTGGTCAGCAATTTTGTGGCTGTGTGCGGCGGTTCGACCAACGATCCCAATTACGAATCGGGGGTGACCATCGATGATGAGTACGTTGCGTCGCTGATCTACGACGGGTTCGGCCAACTGGGTATGGTCAATCGGGCATCGAGCACGGGCGGCGGCACGCACGATTCCAACGACTCGCAGTTTTTCATTACCGATGTGAATCTCTCCGTCGGCAGTGCCAACACCAACACATTGTCACCGGAGTTTTTGAACTTCGAGCAACCCATTTTCGGGCAGTTGACCAGCGGCTTCGACGTACTGGCGCGGATCATGTCAACGCCGGTGGGTCCAAATCCAAATGACTCGAGTGAAATGAGCGCGCCGCTGTCCAACGTGGTGATGAATTCCGTGACCATTATTACGAACTCCCAGGATGCGGTATTGCGGTTGACCGCAGCCGTGAAACTTCTTGGGAACGTGACCGTCACGGTGAGCGCGACCGACGCTGAAAACCAAGTGGCGACCCAGACGCTCCAGGTAAGTGTTGTAACCGACACGAACACGTCGCCGCCGTTCTTGGGGCCCATTCCGAACAGCATCGTCGTCACGCAGAACGTCGCGGCGACATTTATGCTCACGAGCACGGACATCAGCGGGCTTGCCGTCCAGTACGGGGTTGAAGACATCGACACCTTCGCATTTCCCACGAACATGTACATCACGCTGAATTCCAAGACGAAACTCCTCTCGTTCAGTCCCGATCTGACGCTCACGGGCGTGGTCGACATGATTGTTGGTGTGACTGACCCGATTCACTCCTACGACACGCAACACTTCACGCTCACGTTTGTGCCCTGGAGATCGACCCCCACGATGACGATCGTGCCGCTGAAGGGATCGATGGTGGATTCCGCCAAACCACTGGGGGATCGCATCAGCGTGTCGGGAACATTCTCGTTCAACAACGGGTCGGACGGGACATTCACCGGCGATGACGTGTTGGAGTTGACACTGGGCGACCCCGCAAGCCCGCTGGCCATACAGATTCCGGCGAACACCTTGGAAACCAAGCTGAGCAAGGGGACCTACACCGCCAAAGCGCGCGGGGTGATCTCGGGATTCTCGAGCAATGTGACGGTATCCGCCCAGATCAGCATTCCAAAGGGCACATTCCAGATATCCGTGAGCGACTTCGACTTTCCGGTGGCGCTGACGAATCAGATGCTGGAGGTGGCGATTGCGCTGGGCAACGATTACGGGAGCAACGTCGAGACGTGGGTGGAGTCCAAGCCCGGGACCTTCGTGCCACCGGCTCCGTAGAATTCTACAGCGCCGTTGAGGCGCAGAGCCCGTTGGTGATCGCCCGGATGGTTTCGGATTTGACCCGCAGAGATACATCAGGCAGTATGCGGTTGCGATGAGCTTGTCAATTTCCTCCAGGGCGACACGAATGATGGCACGGATGGGTGTTTGTATTTGCGGGTTGGCCCTTCTGGCCGGACCGGCACGGGCGGTAACGCTGACGTTGTGGACGAACAACATTGTGATGCCATCGGGACGGACGTTTCAGATGCCGATCAGCGCATCGGACCCCGACGGTCAGCCGCTAAGGTTCGACGTCACGACCAGCGACAAGAGATTGAGCGGCGTATTCGCGCCCAGCTCGAATCCGAGCATTGTCATGAACGTAAGCGGGGTGGACTCGGAGACCAATGCGTTCACGGGCAACCTCGTCGCGCAGCTGTTCGATGATCTGACGCCGACAACCGCCACCCGGATCGTCACCCTGGTGAATAGCAATTTCTATAACGGGCTGCTGTTTCAGCGGGTGATCAGCAATTTTGTGGCCCAGTGCGGTGGCGCTACAAACAATTCCGCCTTCGAATCCGGAGTAACCCTCGACGATGAGTATGTGGCGTCATTGATCTATGACGGATTTGGCCAACTGGGCATGGCCAATCAGGCGTCCGCCACGTCCCAGGGCACTCATGATTCCAACGACTCGCAGTTTTTCATTACCGATGTGGATCTTTCCATCGGTAATACCAACGCGCCGTCGCCGCAATATTTGAACTTCGAGCAACCCATTTTCGGGCAGTTGACCAGCGGCTTTGGCGTACTGACGCAAATCATGTCGACAGCGGTGATTGCCTCGGGTCAGAGTAGCACGCCCGTGTCGAATGTGGTTATCAATTCGGCAACCATCATCACCAACTCGCAGGACGCGGTATTGCGGTTGACGGCCGCGGCAAAATTCCGGGGAAACGTGGCCGTCACAGTGAGCGCGACCAACGCGGAGAATGAGGTGGCGACGCAGACCTTCCAGGTCAATGTGATCACTGACACCAATACGTCTCCCGCGTTCTTGGGGCCGGTTCCCAGCAGCGTGACGATGTCGCAGAACGTGGCGGCATCATTCGTTGTCATGGCAACGGACATTGACGGCAAGCCGACGGCGTTTGGATATGAGAACGTCGACACCGGTGCCTTTCCGACGAACATGCTTCTCAGCCACAACAAACGAACGAACGTGCTGACGATCAATCCCGAGGCGACGCTCACGGGAAAGGTCGACATGCTCATCGGGGTAACCGATCAAATTCATTCATACGACACGCAAGCTTTTACGGTAAACGTCCTGCCCGGCAGCCCGACGCCAACCATGACGATTGTGCCATTGAAGGGATCGATGATGGACGCCAGCAGCAAGAGGCTAAATGCCAGCAGCATCAACGTGACGGGCACATTCGCGTTCAACAGCCAGTCCGACCAGACGTTCAGCAGCAATGACGTAATCTCGTTGAGCCTGGGGGCGACAAACAACCCGCTCTCCCTGATCTTCACCCCGGACCGGAGCGGCTGGAGGTTCCTCAATGGCACGATTAGCGGGCAGGGAACCCCGGCCAATGCGTCACCGAAGAAGGTGCATGCTTCCGTTCAATTCAACCCGGCCAAGGGCACGTTCAAAATACTGGCCAGCGGCTTCGATTTTCCCACGCCTCTCACCAACAATGTCCTGCAAGTCGGTGTGGCGATCGGGATCAATTACGGCACGGACGTGCGACCGTGGGTGGAGATAAGGCCGGGGTCCTTCGTGCCGCCTCCGCCGATTGTGTCGAGCCCCTGAGGCGCCGCAACCACCGCGCTGACCGGCTAGACAACCGAGAGCACGCGGAATTCCTGGGACGGGCCGCGCGTCTGTAATTGGATGCGGTCCCCCGTTTTTTTCCCGACCAATTGCCGGCCCAGCGGAGATTCCGTGGTGATGACGAGGATTTCCGAGCCGCGATGCCGAATCTCCAGGCCACCGGCCTTCGGGCCGACGAAGTAGAACGTGCGCGCACCGGTGGACTCCAACTCCACCAGCGCGGTGACATCGATGGGGTCATCCTTCCCGAATTTTCGCAGTTCGATGTTCTGATAGGCGGCGAGGGCCTGCTCCGTTTCCGTGGCCAGCCGGGCTTGTGAGCTGGCGAGGTAGGCGGTTTCGAGGCCGCGCGTGTCGTATTTGTCCTCGGCCTTGTTCTGTTCGTCGGACGCATCGGCGTGCATGGCGCGGGAAGCCCCCGCCAGCGTGGCGAGCTGCGCCGTGAGCCGGTCGATGATTCCCTGCACGATGATGTGTTTGGAAATCGCCATGGGTGACGCGGGAGTGTGCCACGTCGCCGGTGTAATGCAAGGAGTGAAACGGGCCGCCCGCTTTGCCGTCCAGTCGCGGATTGACAACGCCGCGGGGATTTGAGATTGCGGGACGAGCAACGGACCTCGGGTTGAAAGGGACTCGTGGAGATCTCATGAAGAAATATCAGCGGGCAAATGACATCAAGGTGGGCGTGGTCGGCTACGGCGGCTCATACAACATGGGCAAAGTCCACCTGGAGGAAATGCAGAAGGCGGGGATGACGCCCACGGCGGTGGCGGAGATCGATGCGACCCGCCTGGCGGCAGCCGTGCGGGATTTCCCGGGCATCGAAACCTATCCCTCACTGGCCACAATGCTCCGAAAGTCGGAGGTCGACCTGATCACAATCATCACGCCGCACAACACGCACGCGCCGCTGGCGTTGCAGGCGTTGCAGGCCGGGCGGCACGTTGTCTGCGAGAAGCCGATGGCGATTCGGACCGCCGAGTGCGATGCCATGATCCAGGCCGCGAAGAAAAACCGCGTCGTGCTCTCGACGTATCACAATCGTCACTGGGACGGACCGATCGTGAACGCCGTCCAGCAGGTCGGCTCGGGAATGATCGGCGAGGTCGTGCGCGTCGAAGCGCACATGGGGTCGCGCAGCCAGCCGGGCGAATGGTGGCGCACCAGCAAATCGATCTCCGGCGGCGTCCTGTACGATTGGGGTGTCCACCTGCTGGAATACAGCCTGCAACTCATCCGCTCCGAAATCGTCGAGGTGGCGGGTTACGCCAAGCGTGGTTACTGGGCGGCGCACACGAAGTGGAAAAAGGATACGAATGAAGACGAAGCGTTTGCGACGGTGCGATTCAAGAGCGGCCAATGGTTGACTCTGTTGATCTCAGCGCTCGACTCGAATCCGCGCCGTGGGTTCCTCGAGGTCACCGGCACGGAGGGCTCTTACGTGCTGGACTGGCCGTTCAACGAATGCTTCCGACAGGAAGGCAACCAGACGACGACCCGGAGATTCAAGAACCTTGCGAGCGAAGGCTGGCGCTACTACCAGAACCTTGCCGATCATCTTACCAAGGGGGAGAAGCTGGTCATCACCGCGGAGTGGGCGCGTCGTCCGATTCACATTCTCGATCTGGCCGATCGCAGCGCGCAAAAGGGCATGGCACTACGAGCGAAGTATGGGTAGATCGTTTGGGGCTTGTTGAATCAGGTCGGTGGTGCAAGTATGCTGGTTCACGAAAGGGTCGCAGCATGACGACGAAGACGCGCCGCTTGATCCGTAGCACCGCACTGGTTTGTCTCACCACGCTGTTTTATGCCGCTTACGCAGCAGGACCGTCGGCGACGATTACCGCCGATGACGCTCTCGCGCGTCTGAAAGCGGGCAACGAGCGATTTGTCGCCGGGAACCTCTCGCATCCCAACGCGACGCCCGATCGCCGCGCCGATGTGGCCAGGGGGCAGGCGCCGTTTGCGATCATCGTGGGTTGTTCGGATTCGCGGGTCGGCCCCGAGGTCGTGTTCGATCAGGGGCTGGGCGACATCTTCGTGGTGCGTACGGCCGGCAACGTGGTGGATGATGTCGCCTTGGGCAGCATCGAGTACGCCGCCGATCATCTGGGCGCGCCGGTGATTCTCGTGCTGGGACACACGCGCTGTGGAGCCGTGGCGGCGGCGGTCGCCGGCGGTGAAGCACCGGGACATATCGGGTCCATTGTGGAGAAGATCGAGCCGGCGGTGAGAGAAACGAAGGGAATGCCGGGCGATCCCGTGGACAACGCCGTCCGCGCCAATGTGCGCCGCGTGGTCCTTCACCTGCGCGGAGCGTCCCCGATCCTTTCGAAGCTCGCCAAGGCCGGCAAACTCAAGGTGGTCGGCGCCTGCTACAATCTGGACAGCGGTCGCGTCGAGTTTTTGGAATGAGGCTGACGGCTACGTCCGGGTGCGATTTGCGGACATGCGAGCAAGCGCCCGGTCCTGGCAATCCGCCCTGGTCGGTTGCTTTTTCGGGGGTGCGGGCGTAAGTTGCCGTGGGTGGTAGAGGATAGACCTGACAGCGTGTCGGCCGGTTGGATCGACAGTCCCTCTCAACCGTCGGCGCTGGGAAAGGTCGGTATGGTAGCGATCGGAAGTATAAGTCAGCAGACGTTCCACCAGTTGTTGTCGGCTCCCACAGCTTCACAGATTGCCCTTGGTGTCGAGATCGAGTGGTATGCCGATCGCGACGAGAGTGTTCTGGGCGTCGTTGGATTCGGCGGCCGGTTCAAGGGTTGGGGGTACGCGGTTCTCAAACGTGATACGCCCAGCGGTTTCCGGGTCTGCGTGCGGCACGAACATTTTGCCACGCGACATGGCGCCCGGATCATGTTGCTTCGTCAGATGGCCGGGGCCGAATCGATCGGAGCCGAGACGGTGGCGGCATAGACGGCGGAGCTGCGAAGCCGGGCCGGACACGGAGGAAGGGAGGGCGTCGCCTTCGCGACGATCGCGGAAGATGGGATGGATTTCATCCGCCGACGGCATCTCACCAAACGCGCGAATTACCGCATGTTGACCTCTTGCGGGTAGGCATGGCCTTCCGAAACAGCAGATTTGGGGGCTGGAGGGCAGGGGTGGGGATGAGCGAAAATGCGCGTTTTTATAGTGATTTTTTCTCTTTTCAACACGCTGCAGGTTTTGTAGCGTAAGGGACAGACCTACCCCGTGGTTTGAACCGTAAGAGGAGAATTATAGTCTTATGACGGCATCAATGAATCGAGCGATGCAGCGGATTACCAACGGGAATCCGCGTCGCAAGGTATTTGTCACCATCGCGTTATGCGCCATGACGCTGCTGGCAGCAAACTGGGCGCGGGCCCGCGACCTGGCCACAGAGGCGGCTGCGGGGGCGCAAGAGCAGTTCCAGTTCTTTTCATTCATGACGAGTTCCCACTACGCCAGCTATGAACGCGTAGCACTGTGGTGCGTGCTCGGCGTGGCGTTCGCGGGCCTCGCTTACGCGCTGATGCTGATCGGCCAGGTGAAGAACGCCGATACGGGCACCCCGAAGATGCAGGCGGTGGCTGACGCCGTGCGCGCGGGAGCGAATGCGTATTTGAAACAGCAGTTCAGCAAGATCGTCGTGCTGATTGTCGTGCTGACGGTTGTGCTGTACTTGACCGCGGTGGGGAGCGCGCCATTACCCGTCGCGTTTGGCCGGGCCGGTGCATTTCTGATGGGCTCACTGTTCAGCTTCTGCGTGGGGTTTGTCGGTATGCGGTTCGCGACGCTCGGCAACCTCCGCGTGGCGGCGGCAGCGCGAAATTCGTTCGGCGGTGCCCTGCAGGTCGGCTATCGGACCGGCACGATCACCGGGATGCTGACGGATGGACTCGGCCTGCTCGGCGGCACGCTGATTTTCATGGCGTACGGCGAGAAAGCGTATGAAGTATTGCTCGGGTTCGGGTTTGGCGGCACGCTGATCGCCTTGTTCATGCGCGTGGGCGGCGGCATTTACACGAAGGCGGCGGACGTTGGCGCCGATCTCGTCGGCAAAGTTGAAAAGGACATTCCCGAAGATGATCCGCGTAATGCGGCGACGATCGCCGACAACGTCGGGGACAACGTTGGCGATTGCGCGGGTATGGCGGCGGATATTTTTGAGTCATACGAAGTCACCATCGTGGCGGCGATGATTCTTGGTTACGCATCGTTCGGTCACAAGGGCGTCATTTTCCCCTTGCTGGTGCGCGCCGTCGGCGTCATCGGATCGATCATCAGCACCTACAGTGTGCGCTCGAAGGAAGGCGATTCAGGAGACGCGGCGCTGGCATCCGTGCATCGGGGGTTCTTGATCGGCTCGGTGATCAGCGTGGTGGGCTTTTTCCTGATCGGCTGGTTTTATCTGCGGTTTAGCGCTGAGTATTTGTTGCAGTACCGCCAGGCGGCGGCGGGATATCCGGGCGGTGTGGATGCATTGCCGTCGTGGATCAACCTGGGGCAGCCGGGCCTGGATTTGCGCCCGGCCTGGACGTGCCTGATCGGCGTGTTCCTGGCGGTGGCGTTGAACAAGTGTACGAGCTATTTCACCCACACGACGCACCCCCCGGTGAAATCCATGGCCAAGGCGTGCCAGACGGGTCACGCGACGAATATCATCCAGGGATTCGCGGTTGGTTATGAATCGACTGTCTGGGCAGTGATCATCATTGCGATCGCCATCGGCGCGTCCGTCGGCATTTACTCCGGCACATCGCCGATCTTTGTGGCGTACGGCGTGGCCATGTGCGGTATCGGCATGCTGACGCTGACCGGCAACACGATCTCGATGGACGTGTTCGGCCCCGTGGCCGATAACGCGAACGGGATTGGTGAAATGGGGTACGACAAGGCCGAGATGGGCGAGCAGAAATACAAGCAGGCCCGGCAGATCCTGGCCGACCTCGATTCCGTGGGCAATACGACCAAGGCGGAAACCAAGGGCATCGCCATCGGTTCCGCGGTGATCGCTGCCGTCTCGTTGTTTGCGAGCTTCATTGCGGTCATGGCGATGGGCAGCGAAGAGCGGATCAGCGAGATGACCACGGCGCAATACAACAGCGTGGCGGGCATGCTCACGGTGGCCAACCCGACGTTGTTTATCGGTTTGCTCATCGGTGGCGCGGTGCCGTTCCTGTTCAGCTCGATGACGATTCGCGCGGTTGGTCGCGCGGCGTTCCTGATCGTGAAGGAGTGCCGAGTCCAGTTCCGTGACAAGGAAATCTGGGCGGGGACGAAGAAACCTGATTACGCCCGTGTGGTTGGTATCTGCACCACGGCAGCGCAAAAGGAACTCATCGGCCCCGGTCTGCTGGCGATCATGGCACCGGTGGCGGTTGGCTTCCTGCTTGGGCCGCTGGCGCTGGCGGGATTTCTCGCCGGCATGATCCTGGTCGGACAATTGTTGGCGGTGTTCATGGCCAATGCCGGTGGCGCGTGGGACAACGCGAAGAAGTTGATTGAAGATGAGCCGCGTGACCTCGAGAAGAACACCGGCAAGGGATCCGAACGTCACAAGGCGGCCGTCACCGGCGATACCGTTGGCGATCCGTTGAAAGACACGGCGGGCCCGGCCATCAACCCGCTCATCAAAGTCATGAATATGGTGAGCTTGTTGCTGTTGCCGCTTGTGCTCAAGTTCCACGCCGTCGAAGGCGTCGGCGACAGCGGCAAGTCTTCGTATGCCATCGCCATTGTCGTTGCCGTGCTGGCCCTGGCGGCGATTGTCTGGGCTGTCGGCAAATCGAAGACGGACTCGCCGGAAATGGCGCAGATGGAGCAGGAATTCGAGAAGGCATAGACGGATAACGTTGTTCGCGCCGGGGCGCAGGTTGACTGCGCCCCGGCTTTTGTTTGCCGAGATTGCGCGTCACGCGGCATTGCGGTACTCTGTGAGGCATGAAACACTCCACGCTGAGAACGCTGGGCTTTCTTGCGATGGTGCTGTGGAACGGAGGCTGTGTCAGCGGCCCCCGCCCGATTGTCTGGGAACAACTGCCGTTTCCGAAGGACTCGGATTGGCCCGGATCGAAGGGGGCGCCCGCCGCGGTGGCGCAGGATGAATTGATCCTCCAGGCGCAGGAGGTGCGTACGACGGAAGAACATTCTGTGCCCCTCGTGATTCAGTGCGCGGCATACCCCGACCTTACGAATGCGCCTCACAGTTGGCTCCTGATCAAATTCGTCCCTGTGGGACAACCGCTCGATACCGAGCCGGATCGACTGACAACGCTGGCAATCGGGAATCGGCATGCCCCGCCGAGCGGGGACAAGGACGTCATGTTCATCGAGCGTCGCGAAGGAGGACGCGCCAGAAAACTCTGGGGAGAACAGGAATTCACGGCCAAACCTGACAGGGTGTATCATCTCAAGGCGGAGATTTCGCCGGACAAGATACGGATTACAATTGACGGCCAGACGTTCGAGGCTCCGGGTGTGACAGTCGGCTACCCGAAGTTCTACGTCCAGCTTCAGGGTTGGCAGCCGCCGAACCGTTGGCACGTGCAGGATTTCTCAATTCATTGAGCGGTGGACTTGACCCCGCCGCGCGGCTCACCGATGATGAGCATATGCGCGTCACGTTTTTGGGCACCGGCACCAGCCACGGAATCCCGATGATCGGGTGTGACTGCCCGGTATGCCGCTCGGACAACCCACGCAACAAACGCCTGCGGCCGTCCGTGTACATCGAAAACGACGGGCACTGCCTGCTGATCGATGCCACGCCGGATTTTCGCGCCCAGGCGTTGCGGTCGAATATCCGCCGCATTGACGCCGTACTGATGACCCACACCCATGCGGACCATGTACTCGGGCTCGACGATTTGCGCGTCTTCTGCCAGCAACCCAAAACGAAGATGCCGATTTATGGATCGCCGCATTCCATTGACACGATTCGCCACATGTTTTCCTACGCGTGCACGGACAAGCCGGAATGGCCCGGCCTGCCGCGCTTCGAGTTGCACACGGTCGAGGCCAATCAGTCGTTTGAAGTGTCGGGTACCACGATCCGCGCCCTGCCGCTCAGTCACGGGCGGATGACGGTGTTCGGATTCCTGCTGGAACGGGATGTGGCGTACATTACCGATTGCAAGACCGTGCCACCGGAAGTCGTGGAAGCGATCCGCGGCGTGCCGCTGCTGGTCCTGGACGCGCTTCGACATCGCGAGCACCCGACGCACCTGACGATCCACGAGGCGTGCGCCGTGGCCGAACAGGTGGGGGCGGGATTGACGCTGTTTACGCACCTGTGCCACGAGGTCGAGCATGAGGCTGTCGAGAGCGCCTTGCCGACCCGCGTGAGGGTGGCCTATGACGGAATGCAGATGGAGGTAGTCGATGGGAAGGCGCACTGTGCGGCGTGAGATAACAATCGGCTTGCTCGTCGCCGTGACTTTGTGCGGGGCGTTTCGCCACGCTCGGGCAGACGATCTCGGGAAGGGGATGGTGATTGTCTACAACGTCGAGAATCCCGACAGCCGGGTGCTCGCCGATTACTACGCGCTCAAACGGGGCGTGCCCACCAGCCAAATCTGCGGAATCGATATCCGCGACGCGGAGACGATCACGCGCGAGGAATTCAACCGGAAGATTCGCGATCCGATCAGCGAATTCTTGGTACAGCACGGTCTGCTCGAGCAGGAGCCAAGGACGATTGTCGATTCGATGCTCGGGAAAATCCCGGGGCTGGGAACGGTCAGCGCCAAGGTGACCGGGATCGTGCTGATGTACGGCGTGCCGCTGAGGATCGACAATGATCCCAACGTCGTGGAGAACGTGCCCACCAATGCGCCGCCGCAGTACCGCCGCAATGATGCCTCGGTGGAAAGCGAGCTGGCGACGTTGCCCAGCCCGGGCGCGCCCATTAACGGCTTCTTGAAGAATCCTTTCTTTGGAAACGAATCGACGCATTTCGGGGCGCCGCTCAACAAGACCATGCTGCTGGTCGGCCGGTTGGATGGCCCCGATCCGTCGACCGTTCGTCGGATCATCGATGACTCGTTGGCCGCCGAGCGTTACGGGGTGAACGGTCGCGCCTATTTCGACTGGCGAGGGATGCAGGATCGCGGGTACGTGGAAGGGGACAATTGGATTCGCGGCGCCTATCGCGCCTGTCGCGAGGCGGGCTATGAATGCGATTACGATGATCGCCCGGAAACGTTCGACCAGGATTATCCCATGACCGACGTGGCGATCTACGCCGGCTGGTATGCGCCGAACGTCTGTGGCCCGTTCGTTCGTCCCGATTTTCACTTTCGCACGGGGGCCCTCGCGTACCACCTCCACTCGTCAAGCGGCGCGAGTGTGCGAACGCGGACGGCGTATTGGGTGGGACCGTTTTTGGCCAAGGGCGCGGCGGCGACCATCGGTAACGTGTTTGAGCCGTATCTCGCGCTGACGCCGCATATCGACATGTTTTTCCAGCGGCTCCTGGATGGCGCGACGTTCCTGGAAGCCGGCTATTACAGCCAGCCCGCGCTCAGTTGGCAGACGACATTTGTCGGTGACCCGCTCTATCGTCCGTTTGCCGCGTCGTTGGACGAACAGATCCAGCATCTCGAGGCCGACCATCGGTCAGACGTCGAGTGGGCCTACTTGCGCAAGGTCAATCTGCTGTTGAATCAGGGGCTGTCCTCCGAAGCCGAGAAGCTCTGCCAGGCCAGGGCCGATGCGTTGCACAGTGCGGCGCTCTTTGAAAAGCTGGGGGATTTGCGGCACGCGTCGCACAATGAGGCGGGCGCCATCATCGCCTACGGCAAAGCCGATGAGAAAATGGACAATCCATACCGCCACGTTCGGGTGATCACAAAGATGGCGACGGCTTTTGAGTTCGACCACCAGAACCTCCGGGCGCTGGCCGTGTACGAAAACCTCATCTCTTCCTATCCCTCGAACCACAACGCCGTGGCGTTTTGCACCCAGGCCCGCGATTTGGCCAGGGAGGTCGGCAACGATGTCAAAGCCAGGTTCTATCAGGTGAAAATCGATGAGCTGACCGCCCCGCCGCCCAAGGAAACCGTGCCACCGGAAAAGAAGTGACAATGCCGCGCGTGTTTGTTATCAGGACGTGCGCACGGAAAAGGCTCGATGAGTACGATGGTGCCATTGCTATTGGTGGCGGCGGTTGTGCTGGTGCTGTCATTATGGGTGGTCAGCGCGTACAACCGCTTGATTTCCCTGAGCAATATGGTCGATGCCGCGTGGGCTCAAACCGACGTGCAATTGAAGCGGCGGAGCGATCTGATTCCCAACCTCGTTCAAACCGTGAAAGGCTACGCGACACACGAGCAGCAAACGTTTGAAACCGTGATGCAGGCGCGCAATGCGGCCCTGAATGCCACAGGATCGCAAGCCAGGACGCAGGCCGAGAATGCACTCACGGGCGCAATCAAATCCGTGTTTGCCGTTGCCGAGGCGTATCCCGAGCTCAAAGCGAACCAGGGGTTCCTGTCTCTGCAGACGGAGTTGACCACGACCGAGAGCTTCATTGCTGCGTGCCGCTCGAACTACAATGACGCCGTGCTGGCCTTCAACACTGCGATGCAGATGTTTCCCGTGAGCGTCCTTGCGGGGCTGTTCCATTTTCCTTCCCGCGAGTTCTTTGGCGCACCGACACCCGCCGAGCGCGAACCAGCCCAGGTGCAATTCTGACCAACAATGTGCGCATGTCGACGCGACCGGAAGATATGATCGAGTCGAAGTCGACAGTGATGGAGAGCAATCCCGACAAACAACCGTTGCAGGACCGTACTTCTTATGGATGGCGAACGTTTTAAGATTACCGAGGCGCGCTTCCTGGCGCCGGATGTGAAATTGTTTCGCGTGGTGGCGCCGCGCGTCGCCCGCAAACAGAAGCCGGGGCAGTTTGTCATTTTACGCATTCACGAGCACGGCGAACGCATCCCGTTGACGATTGCCGAGTCCAATCCCGCCGAGGGCACAATCACCCTGATCGTTCAAGGCATCGGCAAAACGACGAAATTGCTGAACACGCTCGAGGCCGGCGACTCGATCATGGATGTCGTCGGGCCGCTCGGGCATCCGTCCGATATCCATTTGTATGGCACGGTCGTGGTTATCGGTGGCGGCGTCGGCACGGCGATCGCCTATCCGACCGCACGGGCACTCCGCGACGCCGGCAATCACGTGATCGTCATCCTTGGCGCGCGGACCAAGGACCTCATCATTCTCGAAAACGAAATGCGGAGCGTCAGCAGTGAATTCTATCTGACGACGGACGATGGCAGCTGCGGAGAAAAGGGCTTGGTCACGGACAAATTGAAAGCCGTGATCGGATCGGGGCGGAAGGTTGATCTGGTGCTGGCGATCGGCCCGATTCCGATGATGCGTGCCGTGGCGGAAACGACACGCGCCCCCGGCATCAAGACGGTTGTGAGCCTCAATCCGATCATGGTCGACGGCACGGGCATGTGCGGTGGTTGCCGCGTGCACGTGGCGGGCCGGAGCCAGTTTGCCTGTGTGGACGGGCCGGAGTTCGACGCGCACCAGGTGGATTTCGATATACTGACCAAACGCAACGCGATGTACCGCGAACCCGAACGTCAATCGCTGGAGCGGTTCATGAAGGATCCGCAGGCGGACCACGATCTCCTGCCGCATCGCTGCCAACTGGAGGACATCGCGCCACGGTGAATTGACCATGCCCAATCCATTACCACCAAAAGAACGCACGAAGATCGCTCGTCAGCACATGCCGGAGCAGGTGCCGGAGCGTCGTCGCCAGAATTTTGAGGAAGTGAACCTCGGGTTCGATTTCAACATCGCCAAGCAGGAAGCGCTGCGCTGCCTGGAGTGCTCGGCCCCGAAATGCGTGCAGGGTTGTCCCGTGGGCGTGCAGGTGAAGGAGTTCATTGGCCTGATCCTCGACGGGGATTATCTGGGGGCGGCGGCCAAAATTCGCGAGGACAATATTCTGCCGGCCGTCACGGGCCGCGTTTGCCCGCAAGAAGACCAGTGCGAAGGCACGTGTATCATGAGCAAGAAGTTCGGCTCGGTCGGGATCGGCTACTTGGAGCGGTTCGTGGCCGACTTCGAGCGGAGCAGCGGCAAGATCGGGTTGCCGACGATTGCCCCGTCGACGGGCAAGAAGGTCGCCATCGTCGGCAGCGGACCTGCCGGGCTCAGTTGCGCGGGCGACCTGATCCAGAAGGGGCACGCCGTGACCGTATTCGAGGCACTCCACGACATCGGCGGCGTGTTGATCTACGGGATACCCGAGTTTCGTCTGCCGAAGGACATCGTACGGCAGGAAGTCGACAACATGCGGCGCATGGGCGTGGAATTTCAGACCAATGTGATCGTCGGCAAGACGGTGACGGTGGACGAATTGTTCAACGAGGAGGGCTACGATGCAGTGTTGATTGCCACGGGCGCGGGATTGCCGCAGTTCCTCGGCGTTCCCGGCGAGGACCTGTGTGGTGTGTATTCGGCCAACGAATTTCTCACGCGCGTCAACCTGATGAAGGCGTACAGGTTCCCCGAGTACGACGAGCCGATTTACGATTGCCACGGCAAGAATGTTGCGGTCGTGGGCGGCGGGAACACAGCGATGGACGCCATCCGTAGCGCGTTACGGCTCGGCGCGAAGAACGCCTACGTGATTTATCGCCGCTCCGAGGCCGAGATGCCCGCGCGTGTTGAGGAAGTCAAACATGCGAAGGAAGAAGGTATCCAGTTTCTGCTGTTGAACAATCCCGTCGAGTTTCTGGGAGATGAGAAGGGATGGTTGAAATCGGCGCGTTGTATCAAGATGGAACTTGGTCCCGCCGACGATTCGGGTCGGCGTCGGCCTGTGCCCATCAAAGGCTCGGAATACGAATTACCACTGGACGTGGCGATCATTGCCGTCGGCACCAGCAGCAATCCGCTCGTCCAATCCACCACGCCCGATCTTAAGACACGCAAGGGCGGCTACATCGAATGTGACCCGAATACGCTAAAGTCCTCGAAGAAGGGCGTGTTCGGTGCCGGCGACATCGTCACCGGCGCCGCTACCGTGATTCTTGCCATGGGTGCCGGCCGCAAAGCCGCCGCGGCGATTGACGATTATCTGAAGACGGGCGCGTGGTAGGCGCCTCAAGCAGGGCAGCTAAGCCGAGGCCTTCTTCCGCCGCATTGTGGTAATCACGTCTCTAAAGTCCGAGGCGTCGAATGTGTCACGATGCTCCTGCCACGACAAAAAGCCGTCAATGCCGCGGTGAATGATGTTGTGGAGGTGTGAGGTCCGATCACTTGCGGCAGAAATGCAAGCCTGGGCTTTTGCTGCACTGTCGTCTGATGGCCATCCAAAGAAAGTGTGGAAGAAAGTGATGCATACAGCATGGCCATGTGGCGCAGGCATTCCCCTTTGCTGACAGAGGACGTGAAGACCGCCGAAGGCGTATAGGGAAAGGGTTTGCTTCTCCATCGTTTCCGCGGCAAAAGATGCTTCGCCGACGTGCTTCATAATATCGCGACAGAATTCTTCTAACGTAGCCACTGCGTTGTTGATAGCCTCTGAATCTGGCGGTGGAAAGTCCTGCTTCTTGCCAAATAGTGAATTCAGAAATCCCATGGTGAATCAATCGCTTCTTCGACATCGAAGCTTAGATAAAGCCTTTGGATGAAGCAAGCGTGGATTCGTGGTCGGTCTGCTCTTGCAGATTCGATGATAGAACACGAAACTCTACTTCTTCTCGAACGCAGCATCAAACGCTCGGCCGCTGGGTGTGAAATCGAGTTTCTTGACGAAGGCGCAGGCTTCGGTGGCGCCATGTTCGCGATCCATGCGGCTGTCTTCCCATTCGACCGATAACGGGCCGGTGTAGCCGATGTCGTTGAGGGCGACGATGATTTCCTCGAAGTTGATGTCCCCGTGGCCGAGCGAGCGGAAATCCCAGTAACGGCGCGGGTCAGCGAAGTTCGTGTGACCACCAAAAACACCGACGGTGCCATCGCCGTGGCCCCACCAAACGTCTTTCATGTGGACATGATAGATGCGGTCGGGAAAGCGGCGGATGAATTTCACGTAGTCGACGTGTTGATAGCCGAAGTGGGATGGATCGTAGTTGAAGCCAAATTCCTTTCGGTTCTTCAAGGCCGCCAGAGCGCGCTCGGCGGTGGCGATGTCAAACGCGATCTCGGTCGGGTGCACTTCCAATGCAAAGCGAACACCACATTTCTTGAATTCGTCGAGAATCGGGTTCCACATTTTCGCGAAGAACGCGAAACCGTCATCGATCATCGCCGGTGAAACGGGCGGGAACGAATAGAGCAGGTGCCAGATGGAGCTTCCCGTGAATCCGTTGACGACCTTTACGCCGAGGTTCTTCGCAGCCTGTGCGGTGCGCATCATTTCCTCGGCGGCGCGTTGGCGGACATCGGCGGGTTTGCCATTACCCCAGACATGCGGCGGCAGGATGGATTTGTGGCGTTCGTCGATGTTGTCGCACACGGCCTGGCCGATAAGGTGATTGCTGATGGCCCAGGTCTTGAGTCCGTGGCGGGCGAGGATTTCGTGACGCGAGTCGCAGTAGCTCTTCGATTTCGCGCCCTGGGTGACATCGAAATGATCGCCCCAACACGCCAGTTCAAGCCCGTCGAACCCGAAGCCCCTGGCTTTCTGGCAGATGGTCTCGAAGGTAAGGTCGGCCCACTGGCCGGTAAAGAGCGTGACGGGTCTGCCCATGATCGTGGTCTCCGTGTAATTCGCGTTGGACTCGCTGCCGCACGAGTGATAAACAAGCAGCAGGGCGTTTTCAAGCATCATGTTTGCGACAAATCCATGTACACGACCGAACCCTCACCCTGACCCTCTCCCTTCAGGGAAGGGAGAGGGAATACTGTCGGCGGTCGGTATCGCACCTCTCCTCAACTGGAGAGGATTGAGGTGAGGGGTATGTTCATCGACACGCATGCGCATCTCTGCTTCCCGGACTTTGCCGGGGACATGGCGCAGGTCATCGAGCGGGCGCAGGCCGCGAAGGTGAGTCAGGTCGTCAGCATTTCGACTGACCTGGAGGCCGCGCGCCAGACTCTCGCATTGGCCAAACAGTTCGAACCCGTTTACGCAGCGGTCGGCCTGCATCCTGGCGAAGTGCCGAAGGTCTCCCTCTGCGACATGAAGGAACTGGCACTACTCGCGTCGGAGCCGAAAGTCGTGGCGATCGGCGAGACGGGCCTGGATTATTTCCGGGAAGCAAGAACGGACGCGGCGCTGCAGCGGCAACAGAAAGACCTGTTCTGGGCGCAGCTCGAACTGGCCAAGGAACGGCATCTGCCCGTGGTCATTCACAATCGGTCCGCCGAGGCGGACATTCTCGAAATCTTGCGGGCGCACGCGGAGGGTCTGCCCAAGGACTGGCGTCCCTGGGGTGTGATGCACTGTTTTTCCGGCACCGAGGAGTTTGCGTTTGACTGTATCGAGATCGGGCTGCTGATCAGCTACACGGGCATCCTGACATTCAAGAACGCCGAGGCGTTGCGCGACGTGGCGAAGAAGGTGCCGCTGGATTGCGTGATGCTGGAGACGGATGCGCCGTATCTCGCGCCGGTGCCGAACCGCGGGAAGCGCAACGAGCCGGCGCACGTCCCGCACATTGCCGCGGTGCTGGCGGAGGTCAAGGGAGCAAGCGTGGAGGAGGTCGCGCGGGTCACCACGGAGAACGCGCGCCGGACATTTCGGCTGGGGTGACTCAGGCAAGACGCCCGAAGTACATCCGGGTGACGTAATCGAAATTCACTTTGCCGTCGATTTGATGCTGGTCGAAGATCGCCTGCAGCTTGTCGAGCATCGGTTGGTAGTGCGCATGACCCGGCTCGGGTGCGTAGGAGGATGACAATAGACGTCCCTTCACGGAATCGAAGTCGAACGTCTGTCGATTCTCAAAGCGCCTGAGAGTGACAGGCTGCGGTGAGAAGAACGTCGCGATGGCATCGGCATCCACGTTGCGGTGATCCACTGCCGCGTAGTCCGTTCCAAACGCCTGCAGCAATTCCTCATACGCTCGCGAGAACGGGGAAGTATCCGTCAGCCGCTCATTCCAGATCAACACCACCCAACCGTTCGGTTTGAGGATGCGGGCGAATTCCCTGCGGGCGCGATCGCGATCAAACCAGTGAAACGCCTGGCCAGCCGTGATAAAATCCACTGAGCGGTCGGCGAGGGAGGTCGCCTCCGCCGCGCCGTTGACGCTGGCGAAGTTGGGATATCTCTTTAGCAGGCGCTCGCCCGCCTCGCGCATTTCGCGATTCGGCTCGATGCCGAACACCCGATTGCCGTTCTGGAGAAACATCTCGCTCAGAATACCCGTTCCCGATCCGACGTCGGCGATGATCGAGGAGGGCGTCAGTCTGCATTCCGCCGTCAGCGTGTCGATGATGGACGGCGGATAGCCCGGGCGATACTTAATGTAGTTCTCGACGCGCGACGAGAAACGGAGCGTTGGGTCCTTCACGTCGCCTTCGCGGACTACAAGCTCCGGTAATAAAACCCGGCGGCCTCGGCGGATTTGCGGGCGAAGAGGTTCTTGATGTCGATGAGGACGGGCGGCGACATTTTCGCCTTGAGCTGGTCGAGCGTGAGCGGGCGGAACGCGTTGTGTTTGTTGGCGACGAGGACGCAGTCGCACTTGGCGACCTTGTCGAACGCGACGTTCTCGATGCCGAAATACTTGCGGACCGTGTCGGGGGACAACAATGGATCGCAGCCCAAGACCTTGATCTCGAAGCCCTGCAGGTAGGTGATGGTGTCGTGGACGCGGCTGTTGCGGATATCGGGGACGTTTTCCTTGAAGGTCAGACCGAGGATCACGACCGTGGCGCCCTTGATCGGCTTGCCGACATGGCTGATGCCCTTGATGACCATTTCGCCGACGCGGATGGGCATGGAGTCGTTGATCTGGCGGCCGGCGAGGATCACCTGCGGGTGATAGCCGAACTGCTGCGCGCGATAGGTCAGATAATACGGATCGACGCCGATGCAATGCCCGCCGACGAGGCCGGGGTGATACTTGTGGAAATTCCACTTCGTGCCGGCGGCGGCGAGGACCTCGTCGGTGTTGAGGCCGAGACGCGCGAAGATCAGGGACAACTCGTTCATGAGGGCGATGTTCAGATCGCGCTGGATGTTCTCGATGACCTTGGCGGCCTCGGCGGTGGCGATGGTAGAAGCGCGATACACGCTTTTGGCGACGAGCGAGTAGAGCGCGTCGACTTCGTCCAGCGTCTCCGCGTCGCAACCGCTGACGATTTTCACGATCTTGTCGACGGTGTGCTCGTGGTCGCCGGGATTGATGCGCTCGGGTGAATAGCCGATCTTGAAATCGCCGAGTTTGAGTCCGGATTTCTCCTCGAGGATGGGCAGACAGACCTCCTCGGTGACGCCCGGGTAGACCGTGCTTTCGAAAATGACGACCGAGCCTTTGCTCAGGTTCTCGCCGACGACGCGCGAGGCGCTGACGACCGGTTCCAGGTCGGGAACATTTGCCCGGTCCACGGGGGTCGGGACGGCCACGACGATGTACTTGCAGCGGCGGAGCTGTTTCGGGTCGGTGGTAAAACTGATGTGGGGAGATTTGAGGTCGCCGCCAAGCGTTTCGCCGGTGCGGTCGACGCCCTTTTGGAGTTCCTCGACGCGGTGGGTGTTGATGTCGAACCCGACGACGGGGATGTGTTTGGCGAATGACACGGCCAACGGCAGGCCGACATAGCCGAGGCCGACAACGGCAACCGTACCCTCGATCTTCTTCATAGTGTTTAGCAGGAGCTTGTTAAGCCATAGCAGGTCTCATGCTCAAAATCCAGCCGATGTTCACAGGTACGGGGTGTTGACGGGATGAACCCGACTGGGATTGAGCATGCCGGCCAGCAAAATGCGCAGGGTATGGTAGATCTTAACGTCGATCCGATGGTTGGCGAGAGTGGGCACAAGCGGTGTGACATCGATGATTTTGTGGGTTGCCGGGTCAAAGGCCACGTCCACCGCACCATCGTTGTACTGGGACCGGTTGTTCTTCACGTCGAGGGTGAGGGAGTAGATATTGCCCTGTATTCGGCCAACGATCTGGGCAAGTCCGTCGATCTTGCTCACGTAAAAGCCGTCCCGGTTGGGGTTGTCGAGCCAGGTGGCGCGGTCGATAAAGAAGCTCGGCTTCTGAATGAACGGCCCGCCGTATTCGGGGCAGAACGTGTCGCAGTTGCCGCATTCGTTACACCAGTCGGCGAAATTGGCGATCTGATGTTTCCGCTCGATCTTCAGGGTGCCGCTGTCGGCGGGTTGCAGGCCGGCCGGGATCCACTCGTAGTTGGTAAATTCGATTTCGGCCGGCTCGAGCTCGTAATAGAAATTCGCATCGTTCGGGCAAACAGGGATGCACTTGTCGCAACTGATGCAGTCATAGAGATGCAACTTGGAGTTGATCCGCTTCGGTACCGACTGGTTTTTCACGGCGGTATACCGCTCGTCGGTGACCGTGCGGTTCCAGATCGGGCTGGTATTGAGGAAGCCCGCGTAATGGATCGCGCCCTCGTGGTCGTTCTTCGCATGGTCCAACGCCGCCTGTTCATTGCCCTCGCGTTTCAGGATGAAGTCACCAATGTTCGTGACGTTCAGGGCTTTCATTTCGGCTTCGAGGTTTTTCATGTACTCGAACAGCCGGCCGTAGCCGCCGACCTTCAGGAGGTCCGTGCAGGTGGTGACGGGCACGAATCCACACGCCACGCAGTTCGCGAAATTGTGCTTATCCACCGCGCCGGAAAAGCTGATCGGGCAATCGGGGCCGTAGTGTTGTCGCCAGCGTTCGGCAAGCCGCAGCGTGATCACATGCAGCGGCGCGCCACTGAGATACATGATCTCGTCCTTCGGGAAGAAAGTCTTGTGATTGACAACTTCGAGCGTGTTGCTGAATTTCACGCCGACCGTGAGGCCGAGCTTGCGCCCCATCTCCTGCAGGCGGCGCATCATCTCAACGCCCTCGTCGAACCCGAGACCGGTATCAACGGCTTTCTTGTTGACCTGGATGTCATGAAAGCCGAGCCGATCGCGCAGCAGATAATCCAGTTCGTCCCAGCCCAGCATCGTTGGGTTCATCTTGACCACGACGCCCATGCCGATTTCGGTCAGGAGGAAGTGGCAGATCTTTTCGATCTCGGTTGGCGGGCAGTTGTGAAACGTCGAGAGGGTGACCGAGTCCGAAATTTCATCGGGGTAGGGGAGATCGCGGTACTGTTTCCAGCGGTCGGGAATCTCCATGCGGAGCGCGTCGATATGCTTGCGGGCGTTGCGCAGGCTGGCAATAAAGTTGCGAATCGGCTGGGTGGAAATTCCCGCGAGGTTATAGCCGAGGCTGAAGTCGTAGATGGTCGAGGTCTTGTCGAACTGGCTCGGCGGAAACCCGAGCAGGTTGCTCGCCTTGAGCATTTCGACGAGCATCATACCGGCGACGTATTCGTGGATGGATTCGTGCAGGCGCAACTCCTGGGAGAACTCGATGTTATAGCCCACATTGGTCATGTCGATGCACGGGCGATTGATGACCAACTGGTCATCGATCTGGACGGTCTTGAGTTCAAGGATGCGCGACCCGCCGAGCCAACTGAGCACGATGTTCTGGGCCATCTGCGTTTGCGGTCCCGCCGCGGGGCCGAGGGGTGAGGCTGCGGGACGACCATGAAAGCTCACGCTGGTGTCCAGTGTCGGGTCAGGCACGTAGATTTTGCGCAGTGGCAAATCGAAGATGGTCTGTTGCCGATCCGGCTCCAAGAACATCCGTTTAACGAGATCACCAAATGGAGATGGATGAAGATCCGCCATAGAACGAGCCTGCCAACCGCAGTGTACGTTTTCGCGTGGTCGAGTCCAGCAATTTGGTAAATTCCTGTGTCGCCTGCTCTTTGTTGTGCCAACCAGACTCAGTACTCACAGGCTGGCGGTTGTCAAGGCTTACGCTGGTGCCAAATTGTCGGTTGGCCGCCCAATCGGTGACATTGTGACTGCCAAGCGAACTGGTGCGCCGGCGTGATCCATTTACGTAACCACTCGTATTTGGAAGATGTTAGAACTCGACTAATGGCTGTGGCATCTACTCTGCTGGCATCTGAGTTGCATACGACGGGAACGTTTACCAACACCTATTTGCGGAGCGATTTTTGGCCGCAATGAACATCGCGTGCGTGGAGCCATGGCATGAAGAGAAGTGACGGATGTCTGACCGACGCCCAGTTGCGGGCGGAGTTGAGTCGGTGTGAGTATTGCGAAGAGAAGCCGTGCCGGGAAGCATGCCCGGCGCATTGCTCGCCAGCCGACTTCATCATGGCTGCACGTGTGGGCGCGAAATCGGACTTTCGTCGCGCGGCGGCCTTGATCATGAGCGCGAACCCGCTTGGCGGCGTGTGCGGAGTCGTCTGTCCCGACTATTTTTGCATGAAAGCGTGTTCGCGCCGGACTTTTGATGCACCGATCAACATTCCCGCCGTCCAAGCAACGGTGATCAAAAAGGCGAACGAGGTCGGCATGGCCGGGTTCAGGCCGGCGAAGAAGAACGGGAGAACGGTCGGCATTATTGGGGCCGGGCCGGCGGGGTTGGGCGCGGCGGCGATCCTGGCACAGCAAGGCTATCAGGTCACGATCTACGACCGGCAGAAGAGCCTGGGGGGCATGACGAATCTCATCCCGGACTTCCGGTTGGACAGAAAGGTGACGGAGGCGGATCTCGAATTCGTTCAGCGTCTCGGTGGCATCCAGTTCAAGCTCGGCAAGACCATTGCCGATCCGGGCAAACTGCTGAAGAAGCACGATGCGGTCATTGTGTGCACCGGCCTGGGCGAGCCGATGCGACTGGGCATCCCCGGCGAAGAAAACATGATCTCATGGCAGGAGTTTCTCCGTAACCAAAAGAAGATGCGCTTGGCCGGAAAGAAAGTCGCGGTGCTGGGTGGTGGCGCGGTTGCTGTGGATTGCGCGACGACGGCCAAACGGCTCGGGGCACTATCGGTGGAGCTTGTTTACCGTCGCAAGCAGGAGAACATGCCGCTGACGCAGTATGAGCGGGAGATGCTGTTGGAGAACGGGATCGAGATTGCGAGTCGCTGCAAACCCATAGCTGTCGTTCACGAAGGGAAGCGGGTCAGAGGCTTGCGCATCGACCGGATGATGCTGCCAAGGGGGAAATCACCCGAACCGAAGAATTTTGTCGTCAACAAACAAGAATCACCCGTGTTCCGTGAGTTTGATGTCGTGATCTCGGCCATCGGCAGCCGGTCGCAATTGCGGCTCACAAAGACAACGGGTGTGTTTTTCGCGGGCGACATGGTGCTGGGTTCGTCGACGGTGGTGGAGTCGGTGGCCAGCGGCAAGAATGCGGCGCTGGAAGCGGACGCGTATATTCGCGGCGCCCGGCGGCCACGGATCCAGAACCGCGCCAAGAGCTGCGCGATCCTGACCGGCACACCGGTATGCCCCGTGCCGCTGGACGCGGAGTTTTTTGGGCGGAAGATTCAGTCGCCGTTCCTGTTGTCGGCGGCGCCACACACAGATGGGTACGCGCAAATGCGCAAGGCGTACGAAGCCGGCTGGTCCGGCGGGGTGATGAAGACTTCGTTCGACAATGTGCCCATCCACATTCCGAGCGAATACATGTTCGTGGTCGGACCGTCGACATACGGCAATTGCGACAACGTGTCCGGGCATGCCATCGATCGTGTCCGGAAGGAAGTGGAACGCCTGGTGAAAGAGTTTCCCGATCGGCTCACGCTGGCGTCGACGGGAGGACCGGTCACCGGGCGCGACGAAGAAGACCGCGCAGGCTGGCAATCGAACACCCGGAAGCTGGAGGGCGCCGGGGCGATGGGAGTGGAATACAGCCTGTCGTGTCCGCAAGGCGGCGACGGCACGTGTGGCGACGTGGTTTCCCAGAATGCCGAGCTGACAGCGAGGATTATTGACTGGGTCATGGAAGCGAGCCGCGAGGACAATCCGAAGCTGTTTAAACTCACGGCAGCGGTGACGGCCATCCAGCCGATCATCAAGCGGATTCAAGAAGTGTTCGCGAAATACCCGAACAAGAAGGCGGGCGTGACCTTGGCCAACAGTTTTCCGTCGCTCGCGTTTCGCGAGTCGGCGACGCGGCGATGGGAAGAAGGCGTGGTCATCGGCATGTCGGGAGAAGGCGTTTTGCCGATCAGCAACCTGACGCTCGCGAAGGTGTCCAGCATGGGTATTGCAGTGTCGGGCAACGGCGGGCCGATGGACTACAAAGCGGCAGCCAATTTCCTGGCGCTCGGAGCGCAAACGGTGCAGTTCTGCACGATCGTCATGAAGTACGGGCTGGGCATTGTGGACGAGCTGCATTCCGGCCTGAGTTATCTGATGGAGGAGCGTGGGTTCCGGTCGGTGCAGGAGATGATCGGGAGCGCCCTGCCGAACCCGATCACGGATTTCATGGCGTTGTCGGCTACGAAGAAGGTGCCCGACGTGATTCGCGATCTGTGCGAGCACTGCGGCAACTGCACGCGTTGCCCGTACCTCGCGATCACCCTGGACGGGGAGAAGGTTCCCGTGTTTGACCCGGCGCTTTGCATTGGCTGCTCGCTGTGCGCGCAGAAGTGCTTCGCGGGGGCCATTCACATGCGCGAGCGGACGGAACGCGAATTGTCGGCTTTAGTGCACTAGCCGCTGCCAACACATGCGCAGGGTCGATTCTGTCAATTGACTTTGCGGTTTCGGCTGCCGTAGTCTGGTGAAAACTGAAGTGAACCTCTCTCGATTGATCAACGTCGCGCGCGGAATCGAGCCGGCCGACCTCGTCATCAAAGGCGGCCAGATCGTCAATGTTTTGAGCCAGGAGATTTATCCGGCCGACATCGCGATTTGCGAGGAACAGATTGCGGGCGTGGGCGAATACAGCGGTCCGAACGAGCTGGATGCGCGGGGCAAGTTCATCGCCCCGGGGTTTATCGATGGCCACATGCACATCGAAAGTTCGATGGTCACGGTCTGGGAATTTGCGAAGACCGTGGTGCCGCGGGGCACGACGACGATCATGGCCGACCCGCACGAACTGGCCAACGTGCTGGGCGTCGAAGGCATCGAGTATGTGCTGAAGACGGCGAAGTATCAGCCGCTGAGCGTGTATGTGATGTTGCCGTCGTGCGTGCCGGCGACCGATCTCGAGACCAGCGGGGCGCGGCTGAAGGCGGTGGACCTGCTGCCGTACCTCGACAGCCCGTGGGTGCTGGGCCTTGCCGAGATGATGAATTACCCGGGCGTCATTCATCGGTCGGACGAGGTGCTGGACAAACTGCGCATCGTTGGCGGAAAGGGCGTCGACGGTCACGCGCCGCAGTTGAGCGGGAAGGACTTGAACGCATACATCGCGGCGGGCATCGGGAACGACCACGAGTGCACGACGGTGGCCGAGGCGCAGGAGAAGATGCGGCTCGGGATGACCATTGCGGTTCGGGAAGGGTCGGTGACGCGGGACCTGCTGGCGTTGTTGCCGCTGATCAAGCCGGAAAACGCGGAGCGGTTCTTCTTTTGCACCGATGACCGCACGCCCGCCGATTTGATGACGCGCGGGCATATCGATTCCATGGTGCGGATGGCCATCGAGGCGGGGCTGGAGCCGGCGCTGGCGGTTCGGCTGGCGACGATCAACCCGGCGCGGTATTTCGGTTTGCCGAAGGTCGGGGCGATTGCGCCGGGATGGGTGGCCGACCTGAACGTTCTCGGCGACCTCAAGACGTGCGCGGTCGAGAGAGTGTTCAAGCGCGGCCATTTGGTCGCGGAGAAGGGGTATCTGCTCGGCAACAAACCGATGAGCGCGATGATCCACGTGAGCAATACGGTTCGTATCCGCCCCTTGGGCGATTCCAGCTTTCGAATTCCGGCGAAGAAGGGACGGGCACGGGTGATGGAATTGATTCCGAACCAGATCATCACACGACAGATTTTCGTCGACCCGAAACGGGACGATGGCCACGTGGTTTCCGACACGAAAAATGACGTGCTGAAGATCGCGGTGATCGAACGGCATCACGGCACAGGCAACATCGGGCTGGGGCTCACACGGGGGTTCGGCCTGAAATCAGGTGCGATTGCCAGCAGTGTCGGTCATGACGCGCACAATATCAACGTGGTCGGCACCAACGATCACGATATGCGGGCGGCGGTGGAGGAAATTGCGAAGATGCAGGGCGGGTTTGCCGTGGCCAACAATGGGAACATACTCGCGTCGGTGCCGTTGCCGATCGCGGGGCTGCTGAGCAACAGGCCGCTGCCCGATGTGAAAGAGGAACTCGACGTCGCCAACGCGGCGGCCGCCAAGCTCGGGTGCGCGGTTGCCGAGCCGTTCATGGCGCTGTCGTTCATGGCGCTGAGCGTGATTCCCGAGTTGAAGCTGACCGATCGCGGTCTGGTCGACGTGAATCAATTCAAATTCGTGGATCTATTTGAGACATAAATCCGTTGGAACGGCGACCGCTACTTCAGCAATTCGGCTTTCGAGGCGTCGACGAAGAGTTTGCCGTCCTTCTCGGATACCGTGCCGGTGACCTTGAGGGTCGCGTCGTTATGACGAGCGTCCATCAACTCTTTGCTCGGCTTGGTCAGCGTGTAGATTTTCCCATCGGAGGTTTTGAGGCTGACGCCACAGTCTTTGCTGACGCCGTAGGTGCAACTGGAGCAGCCGATCTTGCCCGACAGGGTGACTTCGTTGGTTTTTGAGCCGCCGTCGGCGCGGGCGATACAGACGACCGACAGAATCGTTGCGGCAACGAGTGCGATCACTTTCTTCATAGGTCCTCCATGATCCATGATGCTTGTTCGACCGCCATGTTTTGGATCGAGTGTTGACAAACTCGACAAATCTGGACGGCAGAGTGCGCGCGTGGGCGGCGAACGGCAAGCTGATTCTGCCGGGCCCCGGGGAGAGGGGAATCTGCCAGGGGGTATCTCGGAGGTGTATGGGCGGCGGCTGAACCTCCGGAAAGCGAACTGCGGCAACCGGGACGGTCGCCCTGCCGCGGTGGTTGCGCCGACGGCAGAGGCTCTGGCAGCCGTCCGAAAAATGCGACAAGCGGTCAGAGGAGCTGTCGCTATTACGCGTTTCGAATTACGGTTAGAATTGACGCATGAAGAGTCGAGAGGTGCACGGAAACGGCCAGTGGCAAAGCGGCGACTCCGAACACGACTCGCGAGCGGGCTTGTCGCCGCGCTCCAAGAGAAGGGGGCCCCCCCTATTTCTGCGAAACGAAGCCAACGGTTTTTGGGTGTTGGCGGATGCGAATCATCCAGAGCGAAAAAAGGTTACGGCGAAAAGGATTCCAAAAACCGCATTGGCTTCGTTTGGCTTCGTTCGGGGTATTTTCGTGCCGATTGTGTTGCAAGCGGGCGTCGATTTGGATTTGTTTCGGGGTATGCGAGGCTACGTTTTGATCGAAGGCGGCGAGGGAAGGGGCGGGTCAGAAGTGTTGACTCTTGGGATTCAAATGAGGAGACTCAGTGAGTGAGAGCAGGCAAAATGTCAATGAAAACAAGCTTCGCACAGGGTACACCGCCCAGCCACGAAGTGTTGTCCAAGCGTTCGCAACCACTGGTCTCATAATCAGGCTGTTCATGTAGAATTCGAGGAAGTTCAGAGAAAGGAACCAATGAAGGGAAACGTCAACAAACGCGTTTTGAGCAAGACCATTCAGCTCTGCCGGGATAGAGGGATCGTCATTCCTACTTTTGCCGAACAGAAGGACCCGTCCCAGATTCCGCAGAAGATCAAAGACAAACTGAAGGGCATCGGCCTCTGGGACGTAAATCCCGCAAACCTGTTCCGGATAACCTGGAAGAACAACCCGAAGGAAAACGGCGGTGACGGCCTGTTTGGCGGAGTGAATTACATCGAAATCCCGACGGAACTTAGCGGAGTGAAAACGAGAATCGTCGGGCTGCTGGGGAAATGGTTCCCGACGGGCGCGCACAAGGTTGGTGCGGCGTTCGGGTGTTTGGCTCCGCGCCTGGTAACGGGCGGGTTTGATCCGACGACGCAGAAGGCGGTTTGGCCCTCCACCGGCAATTACTGTCGGGGCGGGGCGTTTGACTGCGCCCTGCTGGCCTGCGATGCGATCGCAATCTTGCCGGAAGAGATGAGCAGAGAGCGGTTTGAGTGGCTCGAGGAAATCGGCACCAAGGAGATCTTCGCGACGCCCGGCTGCGAGAGCAACGTGAAGGAAATCTACGACAAGTGCTGGGAACTGCGGAGAGAACGCGGCGACAAAATCGTCATCTTTAACCAGTTCGACGAGTTCGGCAATGCCTGCTGGCATTACGAGATGACCGGTTCGGCGATTGAAGAGGTCTTCAACAAAATCAAAGGAACGAAATCGCGCCTGAGCGCGTATGTGTCGGCAACCGGTTCGGCCGGTACCATCGGCGCGGGAGAATACTTGAAGAAGGCGTTTCCGTCAGTCAAAGTTGCCGCCACCGAGGCCCGGCAGTGTCCCACTCTCTACTTGAACGGGTTCGGCGGACACCGGATCGAGGGCATCGGCGACAAGCACGTCCCGTGGATTCACAACGTGCGCAACACCGACAACGTCGTTGCGATCGACGACGAAAACACGATGCGGCTCCTGCGTCTGTTCAACGAGCCCGCCGGCAAGAAGCGCCTGGAAAAGGAAGGAGTGAAAACAGTACTCCTCGAGAAACTCCCCATTCTCGGGATTTCCAGCATCTGCAACCTTCTCGCTTCAATCAAACTCGCCCGGTATTACGAGATGAACGAGGACGACATTATTTTTACGATCTTCACGGATTCTGCCGGCATGTACCAGTCCCGCTTGAAAGAGTTGGAACAGGAGCGCGGGAAATACTCCGAAACCGACGCGGTAGTCGATTTCGCGCAGTATCTGCAGGGCGTCGGGATTGATTGGGTGAAGGAGCTTTCCTACTGGGACCGGAAAGCATTGCACAACCTGAAATACTTCACTTGGGTGGAACAGCAGGGCAAGACCGTGGAAGAGTTGAATGCCCTCTGGGAGCCGGAGTTTTGGAATGGGGTGTTTTCGCAGATTCCCGTCTGGGACGAACTGATCAAGGAGTTTAATGGTCAGACCGGGCTCCTGAAAAAGCTATAGCTGATAATCAGTGGGAAACGGCTCTTGGAGCTCACGGACTTGCTTGACTTGGAGGCGCGGGCGAATCAAGCTGTGGGCAGAGGTGACGATGAAGACGAAGCCGCTGTGGTGCGCATTTGCCGCAGCCGCCATGGTCGTGGCTGGCTGCAATCGGTCGGAAGACGTTTCCCAACAACAACAACAACCATCAGCGCCGCCGCCGGTGCCGGTTTCACAGGCGGCGCCGCCGCCACAGGCTCCGGCGTTGCCGCCGGGTCACCCGGACATTGGCAGCATGAGCGCCCAGAGTCTGCCGCCGAATTCGGCGGCGGACGCGCCGAACCCCCAGTGGACGGTTCCCGCGGATTGGCAGTCGGGCAGTGTGTCGTCGATGCGGCGGGCGACGTTTCTGGTGAACGGGACGAGCGCCCAGACGGCCGAGGTGGCGGTGTCGGTGTTTCCGGGGGACGTGGGCGGATTGATGGCGAATATCAATCGCTGGCGGGGCCAGATCGGCCTAGGGCCGGCGGCGCCGGACGAAATCAGCGGGTTTACGTCGGACGTGGAAGTGGACGGGACGAAGTCGACGGTTGTGGATTTGAAAGCGGACACGGTTCCGCCGGGCAAAACCCAGCCGACACGTATGATCGTGGTGACGGTCCCGCGCGCCGGCAACTCGTGGTTCTTCAAGATGACGGGCGACGCGCCGCTGGTGGAAGCGCAGAAGGAGACGTTTCTGCAGTTCGTGAAGTCGGTGAAATTCTAGCCGGCGCGGCGCGGGTCTGACGAGGGAGGATGATTGCGGCCGCGACCGACGGCGAGATGGATTGCCGAGGCGGCGTAGATCAGGATCCCGACAAGCGACAGCCCGACGAGTGTCTCCACCGGGAAGGTGCGGGACAGCCTCTCGAGCGCGCCGGTCTCCAGAATGTCGCCGCTGGTTGCCAGGCTCAGGTACTGGGCGTAGGCGCGGACGAACAGCACCAGCATCGCCACCAAGCACGCGCTGAAGGCGCCGGCGTACGCGAGGCCTGAGATTCGCTGGCCGAGATAGAATTGTCCGGCACCCGGCAGAAACATATTCAGGGTCATGGCAACACGCAACGAGCGGGGGTGAGCCGCGGGTGCGTCCCCAAGCACCGGGGGAGCGTCGGGCTTCAGCGATTGCTTCCACGCATTCCGTATTCGTTCACGCACAGACGCGGGGACAGATTCGAGATCGTACGAGGTGGTCTGACCGTTTTCGGTGACTGAAACTCGGATGCCGTCGGGCAGTGTGGCCAGTGGCGGTGGCGCGGTGGTGGTCTGCGAAAGCGAGGCGGAGGACGGCTTGGGTTTGTCCGTGGCCAACATTGTGAGCATTTCGGCCTCGAACGCCGCTTCACGCGCCTTGGCTTCACCGTCTGACAACTTCGTGATGTCCTTCCATCGCGACATGGTGTTCACCTGTTCTCCTTGGGAGGCAGGATTTATGCCCAAAACATACCATCACCAAGGCGCGACCGCCACTGGGCGCGTGTCGGGGAGGCAACGTCGCGCGGAGGGCCGAGGCGATCAATCCAGGGCTTGAACGGTATAGCCGCCGGATTTCTTGTCCGGTTCGAGCTTCAACAGGCCGCGCTTCTGGGCATCCAATAGCAGGTCGTTGAAGGAGCGGAATCCGTAGGCGCGTTCGTTGAAGCCGGGGTGACGGCGTTTGATCGCCTGCTTGATCATCGAGCCGTAAACCGGTTCGTCTTCGTTGCGTTCCCCGGCGAGGGCCTCCAGGGTTTGCGTCACCAGGTCGAATGCATCCGTGATCGGCGGCCCCGCGGCGGTTTTCACGTCGCTGGGGACGGGGGTCTTGGCGGCGGGAGCAGTGGTGGTCGGCGTGGCGGCGCGGTGCCGTGGCTTGGGCGCAACGCGGACGAGATCATCGTAATAAATGAATTCATCGCAGTTGTTGATGAACAGGTCGGCGGTGGAATTCTTGACGCCGACACCGATGACGGTCTTGGCGTTTTCGCGCAGCTTGCTCACCAGCGGGGAGAAATCGGAATCGCCGCTGACGATGACAAATGTGTCGACGTGGCTTTTCGTGTAACAGAGATCGAGGGCGTCAACGACCATGCGGATGTCGGCGGAATTCTTGCCCGACTGGCGGACGTGCGGGATCTCGATCAGTTCGAAGGCGGCCTCGTGCAGATCGCGTTTGAACGCCTTGCCACGCTCGAAGTCGCAGTAGGCCTTTTTGACGACGATATGTCCTTTCAGCAAGAGACGTTCGAGGACCTTCTGAATGTCGAACCGCTGGTAGTTGGCGTCGATGGCACCTAGGGCGATATTCTCGAGGTCGAGGAACACCGCCATCGTCGAATTGGAATCGTGAGCGTTCATGCAATGATCGTCCAGTGTACTACAGATCCGGCCGTCTGTGTACTGATATTATACTTTGCCAGAATCCGCCTTTGACATTTCACCGATTTCGGCGTCTACTGGCACACAGCCAAGTTGCCGGACTCCGACCCACTTCGTAACACGTCGCAGCGGAGCGACCTCACCTTGACCAACGACGCAGAAGAGGTGCCTTTTGCTTATGACCAAGAAAGTATTGTTGACGACTGTTTGCCGCCCGATGGGGCCGCAATGCGGCGATGCCCCATCCGTCGGCTACGAATTGCTGTACCGGCAAGTAACTCGCGCCCAGGGCATTTTTAGCCCGCGAACGGTGAACATCCAGTTTTCCATCGAGTACATCGCCGAAAACCTCGACGCGCCGACCGTGGTGTTGCAATACCCGTCCAAGCGCGAGTTCATCCGCGAACTTAAGAAGGGCTACGATTACGTCGGCATTTCATTTTTGATGGCCATCTTCCACAAGGTCAAAGACATGGTGGCGCTCATCCGCCGCTACGCGCCCACTACCAAGATCATCCTCGGCGGGTACGGCACGATCCTCACCGACGAGGAACTCCGGCCCTACGCCGACTACATTTGCCGCGAAGAAGGCGTGGCGTTCATGCGGCGCCTGCTGAATGAGCCGGAGATCCCGATGCCCTACAAGCATCCGCTCATCGTCAGTTGGCTGAAGGTGTTCGGCTGGAAAGTGTCGGGCACGGGAAAAATCTTCGCCGGGCTCGGCTGCCCCAACGGCTGCGATTTCTGCTGCACGTCCCATTTCTTCAAACGCAAACACATCAAGCTGCTGCCGGACGGACGCGACATCTATGCGGTCATCGAACGCTACCTGGCCCTGGACCCCGATCTCGTCTTCCTGATCATCGACGAGGATTTTCTGCTGAACAAGAAGCGGGCGATGCAGTTCCGCGAGGCCGTCCTCAACGGCGGCAAGCCGCTGTCGATCTTCGCGTTCTCGAGCGTCAAGGCGATCAGCCAGTACACCGTCGAGGAAATCCTCGAGATGGGGATCGACGGGCTCTGGATCGGCTACGAGGGTACGCGCTCGGGTTACGCCAAGCAACAGGGCCGGCCCGTGGAGGAGATCTTCACGGAGTTTCGCCAACACGGCATCACCATCCTCGCCTCGATGATCCTCGGGTTTGATTACCAGACGCCCGAAATTGTCGCCCAGGAACTGGACGGCCTATTGAAACTCAAGCCCGCGCTCGGCCAGTATCTGATCTACGGCCCCGTGCCCGGCACGCCGTTCGGCGTCCGCGCCCGACGCGACAACCTGATGCGCGACGAGTACGTCCGAGACACGGACCGCCTGTATCGCGTGGCAGACGGATTCACCACCACGATGAAGCATCCGACGCTTTCGGCGAAGGAGATCGAGGACCTGCAAACGTGGTGCTTCGACCAGGATTTTCAGCGGCTTGGCCCGAGCATTTTCCGCGTGCTCGAGGCGCGATTGCTCGGGTATCTCACGCTCAAGGATTCCCCGAACCCGTTCCTGCGCCAAAAGGCCGAGGTCTACGCCCGAGACCTGCGGTGCGCGCTGCCAGTGTTCCCGGCCGGCCGGCTGCTCGGGCCCAACCCCGGCGTCCGCCGATGGATTGGCGATCTCGAACACCGCCTGCATGCAGCCCTCGGCCGTCCCACGTTCGCGCAACGTCGGCAATCCGTGTTGGCCGTGGCCGCCGCGTTGTGGACGGGTGTCACCCTGAAGCTCGATCTGTTCCAACATCCGCGTCTGGCGCGCACCGCGTATCGAATCCCCGAGAAACACGGGAGTGGCCTCCATCTTTGGGAAGAACTTCCACACAAGATTTCGATTCCAAATCTCGCCATCCGGGTTGAGCTCCAGCACGCCAAACGCCAGGTGTGGTTGCGCCTCGAAGGCGCCCTGTCCGCCGCGCACGCCGAGGGTCTCGGGCGGAGCATCCAGGATTCGCTGGCCCGCAGCAAGAGCCGGCTCGTACTCGACCTGAACAAACTTCACTGGGACAAAGCCGACGGCCTTCGTCCCCTGTGCGCGAAGCTCTCCGCCTATCGGTCGCGGATTCGGCTGGTCGTCCCGAAGTTGTCCGCCGCGCATCCCGAGCTGATCCTGCTCGTCAGCGCGTTTCGTCACTACAGCGGCTAACGCCTGGCGCGGCCACGGCCAAATATCAACGGGGCGGTTGTTTGAGACGGACCCTCGATACTGTCCATTGTCACAGTATCCGACGCTACAAGCTCACGCTGAGATATTAGGGTCGCTGCCGGCGGTATGGGTAGTTAGCTCAGGCGATAGACAATGCGCGCCTTGCTGAGGTCGTAGGGCGTCATTTCCAACTTGACCCGGTCGCCCACGGACAGGCGGATGAATCGCTTGCGCATTTTGCCCGAGATATGCGCAAGCACCTCGTGCTTGTTAATCAACTCGACGCGGAACATCGTGCCGGGCAGAACCTTGGTCACCGTGCCTTCTACGTCCATCAATTGTTCCATGAGCATTCTTCTTTCCATTTCATGCCTGCCACGGTTTCTTCAGGCATCAAAGGACAGGCTTTGATCCTGGCAACGAAGAGAGACGAACGACCAATCGGAAAGCAGCCGCAGCATGACAGGTCTGGCGGGGAATGCAAGCGGCGAATCCTGTTGCGTCCGTCGGGGATGTCTAACTGGCGGTTGTCTGAGTTTTAGTGAGGCGCATGGTGATGAGGCCGGCGACGAGGCAAACGACCGCGCCGAGCGAGACGGCGAAAGAGGCGCTGGTGGTCTTGGCGATGGCGCCGGCGAGGAGGCTGCCGAAGGGGGTCAGGCCGAGGAAGGCGAGGGCGTAGATGCCCATGACGCGGCCGCGGAGTTCATCCGGCACGCGGGTTTGGACGGCGGTGTTGGCGATGGCGAAGAAGATGATCATGAAGAAGCCCGAGCCCGCCAGGGCGGTGGCGGAGAGCCAATAGACGTGCGACAGCGCGAACACGGCGAGCATGATGCAGAACCCAAAGAGTCCGCCATAGAACAACGACCGTCGGGCTATGGAATGGCCGAGGGACGCAAGGGTCAGCGCGCCGAACAGGGCGCCGACGCCATTGGCAGCCATGAGATAACCGTAGCCGCTAGCTTGTGTGTGTAAGACATCACGGGCGAATACAGGCATCAGGACGCTATAGGGCCAGCCGAACAAGCTCACGATGGTGACGAGCGAAATGATGGCGCGCAAGAGACGGTGACTGCGGACATACCGCAATGCCTCGACGGTCTCATGCCACACCGGTTTTCGCTTCGGGCGTTCGACGATGGCGGGCAGGCGCATGGCGAAGTAGGCGGCGACAATGGCGAGGTAGGAAAGGCCGTTGAGAAAGAAGCAGCCGGTCAGGCCGATGATGCCGATCAAGAGGCCCGCCAGCGCGGGGCCGAACACGCGGGCGCCGTTAAAGAGGGATGAATTCAGCGCGATGGCGTTCATGAGATCGTCCTTGCCGACCATTTCGACGACGAAACTCTGGCGGGTGGGGATGTCGAAGGCGTCGGTCATCCCGTCGAGAAAGCCGAGCAGGGCGATCTGCCAGATTTTGATGACGCCGAAGTACACGAGGCCGGCGAGCACGAAGGCGAGCACCATGGCGGTGCTTTCGGTGACGATGACAATGCGGCGCTTCTCGAAGCGGTCGGCCAGGGCGCCGCCGAGGAGGGTGAAGAACGTGACGGGAATGGCGGACAGGAAGCGGACGGCGCCGAGGGTGAATGCGGAGTTGCTGAGGGAGTACACGAGCCAGTTGAGGGCGACCTGTTGCATCCACGTGCCGATGACGGAGGTGAGTTGACCGGAGAAGAACAGGCGATAGTTGCGGTGGCGGAAGGCGGCGAAGGTCCGTCGCCAACTGATACCCCCGGCGATGACCCGTCTGGGCTGGGTGACCGTATCGGGCGGCACGGTGGCAATCGCCGGTTCGAGGCGTTCCGGTCGTGGCGTTGGCTCGGTCATGGACAAAACAGGACGAACTAAACTGGAAACGGCGGCAGAAAGCAACGCTGCCGCCGGTCTTGGTGCGGCGCGACCGTGTTCGGGTCAGGCCGCCGATCGAGAACGCCCCAGCAGGAAGTACAGGATCATGCCGAGCAGGGGTAGCAGCAAGATCAGCACAATCCACAGGACCTTCATGCCAATCTCGCGGTTGCTCTTGGCGACGTCCACGATGGCAATGATGTCCAATGCCAGAACGACCAATCCGAGCAGTTCGTACATAGCGACCTCCCGAGTTGGTCGACAGTATACCGGCTCGCGAGGCGCGGCAAGGGCCAAAACTTCTGGTTGACAGCATCCCAAAACGCGATATAGTCGTCCACAAGAAACTTAGGTATGGCTAATTTCTCGGATCGCAAAGCAGTGGACATGGCGGGCGCGGTGCATTCGCACACGAACCACTTGTCGCTGGAGGGGTTGCACGGTTCGGTGGCGGTGCCGCCGCCGCGGGCGGGGTTCTGGGCCCAGTGGCGGGCGTTTGTGGGGCCGGCAATTCTGGTCAGTGTCGGCTACATGGATCCCGGCAACTGGGGCACCGACCTGCAAGGGGGCGCGCAGTTTAAGTATGGCCTGTTGTGGGTGGTGGGGTTGGCCAGCCTGATGGCGATCTTTCTCCAGGTGATCTCCGCGCGGTTGGGAGTGGCGACGGGCAAGGACCTGGCGCAAGCGTGCCGGGACTGGTATCCGAAATGGACGCGCTGGCCGAACTGGCTGTCGATGGAAATCGCCATCGGCATGACCGATCTGGCGGAGTCGCTGGGCAGTGCCGTGGCATTGAATCTCCTGTTTCACATCCCGATGGCGTGGGCGGTCATCATTACGGCGTTCGACGTGCTGCTGTTGCTGGCGCTGCAGGGATTTGGGATGAGGCTGATCGAGGCGGTGGTCACGGTGTTCGTGTTGACCATCGGCGTCTGCTACTGTTTTGAGATCTTCGGATTTGCGCAGACGCGGCCCGATTTTCTGGAGATGGGGCGGGCGATGGTGCGGCCCGGTTTTGCACAGGCCGGTATGCTGGTCGCGGCGATTGGCATCATCGGCGCGACGGTCATGCCCCACAATCTGTATCTGCATACGGCGCTGGTGCAGTCGCGACAGTTGCAGCAGGATGAGGCCTCGGTTCGCCGGGCGATTCGATTCAACACGATCGACACGACCGTGGCGCTGACGATCGCCTTCTTTGTCAACGCGGCGATCCTGGTGCTGGCGGCGATCGTGTTCTACGGCAAGGAGAGCCTCACGGTGGCGGGTGGGCAAGTGGTCACGTTCAGTCCGGACAGCGATTGGATCCGGGTCGCTTACCTAACGTTGGCGCCGTTGCTCGGGACGACACTGGCCAGCACGCTGTTTGCGGTGGCGCTGCTGGCCAGCGGCCAAAGCAGCACGATCACCGGCACCATTGCCGGGCAGGTCGTCATGGAGGGGTTCATGCACTGGCGGATTCGGCCGTGGGTGCGGCGGCTCGTGACGCGGGCGCTGGCGGTGTTACCGGCGATCCTGATCATCAGCGTTCGCGGCAATGGCAGTGTGACGGACCTGGTGAACCTCAGTCAGGTGGTGTTGTGCATTGAGTTGCCGTTCGCGATGTTTCCGCTGTTGCAGTTCACCAGCTCGCGCAAACGGATGGGGAGGTGGCGGAACGGCTGGTTCTTGTTGATCACGGGGTGGGGAAGTGCCATTCTGATCACCGCCATGGACATCTATAGCCTGCCGGATGCGTTGAAGCAGGTCTGGGCCGTCATTGTCGGCCATTGAATGTTGGCGGGGCTGAATTCATCGTAAAGGATCGTCATGTACGACAAGATTCTGGTGACACTGGATGCAACGCCGACGGACCGGGCCATTATCGAGCACGTCAAGAAACTGGCCAAGGCGATGAACAGCTCGGTGGTGCTGTTGCATGTCGCGGATGGCTGGGCGGCGCGCGCATATGGCGCCGACGCGGTCAGCCCGGAGATCACAGAGGACAAAGCCTATCTCGGCAAGGTGTTGGCCGAGTTCCGGTCGGCCGGCATTTCAACCGAGGCGGAGCTGGCGTATGGCGAACCGGCCGACGAAATCATCCGATGGGTGGAGAAGAAGAACTGCAATCTCGTGGCGATGAGCACGCACGGACACCGATTTATCGCCGACCTGTTTCTCGGGTCCACGTCCCGCCGGGTGCGCCACAGGGTCAGTGTGCCTGTGCTTCTTTTGAAAGCCAAATGAGGCGACTTTGGCCGGCGGTCGCGGTTTGGCTCGTCATGTCAAGTTGGTTGGGCGACGGAGCACGCGGCGCGGACGAGACCAGTGAGAGGCCACCACCTGACAAATCCGGCTGCAATCTTCTGAATCCGACGCCGGATGAGGCCATGCGGGAGTTGTCACCCGACCGGCCTGACAAAACCGAATGCCCCTACACGGTTGACGCCGGGCATTTTCAGTTGGAGATGGATTTTGCCAATTACACGGCGGACGATGCGGATGGTGTGAGAACCAGAGCTTGGAATGTCGCGCCGTTCAATGCGAAGGTCGGTCTGCTGAATAACGTTGATTTGCAGCTTGTGTATGACAACTACCTGCACGTGCGGACCGGGGACCGATTGGGGCGGACAGCGACACAGTCGGGCTTCGGCGATGTCACGACGCGGCTGAAGATCAATCTATGGGGAAACGACAGCGGGCAGACGGCATTTGGCATACTGCCGTTTGTGAAGTTCCCGACAAGTACCGATCATCTCGGGAATAACTCCGTCGAAGGAGGGATGATCCTACCCTTGGCGGTGAAGCTGCCCGGGGATTGGGACATGGGATTGGAATTGGCCGGCAGCGAAAATCGGAACGATGAAAGTCCGGGGCACCATGGTGAGTTCATCGAGTCGGTGACATTCGATCACCGTATCATCGGCAAGCTCAGCGGCTATGGCGAATTCTTTAGTGACATCAGCACGAGGGGCGGGCCCGGGTGGATCGGCACTGTGGACGTTGGGCTGGAGTACCTGGCAAACGAGAATGTCCAACTGGATTGCGGTGGGAATTTCGGCGTCACTCCGGCCGCCGACGATGTGAATGTCTTCTCCGGGATTACAGTGAGGTTCTATTAGTACCTGCACAATATAGTGACAATGGGCGGGGCTTCTGCTACGGTGAGGGGCATGGCATTTCCCAAAGGACAGCGACGTGATTTCCCGAAACTTCAA